>ERZ1292623.4761-Hain-H51-01um-R1-4761-length-11047-cov-5_pt1 | contig 11047 bp, 10 predicted proteins | sample MGYA00564398_ERZ1292623 | MGnify/ENA primary metagenome ERZ1292623 (study PRJEB36523, sample SAMEA6512633) | groundwater metagenome | collected 2019-01-07 | study: AquaDiva: Metagenomics assemblies of 32 groundwater samples
GCTTCCCGCCCTGCTCACCCATGTAAGCACCTGTGTCGTTGCTCGTAATCCAAATCTCTTTGCAGCCTGATTTTAGATGCTCCTTGACATCCTGCCTTATCGCATCCATTGGATAAGAAAAAAGCTTTCCTTTTACTAATTTGGTGGAGCAGAAAGTGCAGAAATAATTGCAGCCGTTAAGGATTGGCACAATTCCAATTACTGGATTTTTTCTCACAGAAGGCAGATTGACTTTTTGCTCGTATTTCTTGTCAAGCAATTCCAGAGCCGTTCCATTCAATGAATTTTCAACAACAGTTGAGATTTTTCCAAAATTGTGGGTATTGACAAAGCTTATGCTTCCATCAATCTGCCTTATTTTTGGAACAATGCTTTCTGTTATGCAGCCAGCAACAATTAATTTTTTTTCCGGAAACTCTTTCTTTAATCTCCTGATTTTCCTTAACGCAGTATGGTCGCCTTTAACCGTGCAGATATTGACAACCACCGGAACCAATGCGGTTGAACTGACGTATGGTAGCTGGCCGGCGCTTCAAGATGTCCAGTTTTTCGGAAAAGTGAAGTCTGATTTTATTACCCAAGGCGCTGATTTTATCGAAGCCGATCTTTCAAGCGACCTCATTCGTCTCTATAAAGCTGGTCGGGTAGTTAAGGAAATTCCTGTTTTATCAAAAGGAAAGGAAGGATCATGGTGGGAAACGCCGGCGGGGTTATATAGAATTGAAGCTAAGGAGCCAACGCATTTTTCATCGCTCGGTCATGTCTCGATGCCCTGGAGTTTGCCGTTCCAGGGAAATTTTTTCATTCACGGTTGGCCAACCTATCCCGATGGCCGCGTTGTTCCGCCGGGATACTCTGGCGGCTGTATCCGTCTTTCGACGGAAGATGCCAAATGGATCTATGATCAGGTGAAAGTGGGTACGCCGGTCTTAGTTTTCAAAAAGGATTTTCAAGCCGATTCGTTCGCCTATGAAATTCGCGCTCCGCTTTTAAAATCAAAAAGCTATCTGGCCGCCGATTTGAAGAGCGATTTTGTGCTGACAGAAAAAGAGAAAGATGTTGTTTTGCCAATCGCTTCTTTAACCAAACTCATGACGGCTTTAATCGCTACCGAGTACATTAACATCGAAAAAGAAATTACCATTCGGACCGATATGATTATTGCTACGTCGCGTCCTCGTCTTACAGTTGGAAGCCAGGTGCGAGTCCTCGATCTCTTAAGTTTGCTTCTTACGGAATCATCCAATGAAGCGGCGACGGCGCTCGCCAAAGGATACTACGGAGGAGAGAAACAATTCATTGTGCAGATGAATCAAAAAGCAAAAGCGATTGGTATGCGGGATACGGTTTTTGCCGATACAGCTGGCGTTGCCGCCGAAAATGTCAGCAGTCCCCGCGATTTGTTTGTGCTGGCTCGCTACCTTTATAACAACCGCCAGTTTATTCTTTCGCTCTCGCGCGGCGTGGTGGATAATCGGGCTTATGGTCCATCGGCCTTCACTAATCTTGAGAACTATAATGTCTTTACCGGAACGACCGGATTTGTTGGCGGTAAAGTGGGACTTTCTACCGCGGCCGGCGGCACGATTCTTTCTGTTTTCGATCTGACTTTGAATGGAGCAAAACGGCCGTTCGTGATTATTCTTTTAAACTCTCCGAACTACGAAGAAGAGGCGAAAAGTTTATTGGCCTGGGTCAAAAGCAACTACTAGCTGACGCTGACCAACAACTAATAACTGATAACTAATGGTCATACATACAATTCTCTATTCGCTATCCACTTTCACGAGATTGCCACGCCCGCTTCGCCAAAGTTCCCTGCCTAGACTCGGCGAGGCTGTCAGCGAGGCGAGTCGCTCCGCTCCTCCCTGGCCGGACAAGGCGTAATGACAATCCACTGTTCGCTACCCTATACCCTATACCCTAACCCCTACACCCTATGATCATTGTCTCTTATGAACTGCGTCTCGGAGAGTTCTCCGGGCCGTTAGACAAACTTCTTGAACTCATCGAATCGGAGAAGATGGATGTGAGCCGTTTGAGCATGGCCAAAGTGACCGATGACTTTTTGAAACACGTGGAAACGCTTGGCGAAGCGCCGCCGGCCTTGCTGGCTGATTTTATTGTGATCGCGAGCCAGCTGATCCTTTTAAAATCGAAATCTCTTTTGCCCGATCTTCCGATGACAATGGAAGACGAAGAAAATCTGGTTGAACTTGAAGAGCGGTTGAAGGCCTATCGGGAGTTCAAGGAGGCGGGAAGGTTGGTCGCCCAACTCTGGCGTTCGGAGGAAAAGGAATCCAGTCGTCCTTATTTTCTTTCTATCTCGAGAAACCTGCCGCAGGATGTATCGCACAATACTTTTTATCCCGGGGAGACGCTCGCACTTGAAAATCTCATTCCTCACATGGAACGACTGACCCAATCGCTTCAGAAGATCATTCTGGAGGAAGAGGTTATGCGGAGTGTGATCGTGACGCTTGAGGAAAAAATGCAGCATATTCTTGAGCGGTTGCACCGCATTGAGGAGACAACCTTTTCCAAATTATCAAAATCAGGAGACCGATCGGACGTTATCGTCGCTTTTTTGGCGATTCTCCATCTCGCTCGCGAACAAACCATCATCATCGAACAGGCCGAGCATTTCTCTGATATAATTATTAAACCGAACGAATCTACTGCATGAATCCCCACACCTAATGAGAAATATTGATTTTCCAAATACTATGTCGCATATGAGCAATTATAAAATGCATAAAAGAGTCGTTTATTATATTGAGATTGTGCTGCTTAAGAGCACAGTTTCTCATTAGGTGTGGGGATGAACAAAAATCACCAACTAGCCGAGTGCGAAGCCCTCCTCTTTCTTCACGGAGAGCCTTTGACGCTCAAAAAAATGGGGGAGGTTTTGAAGTTGGATAAAACGGAGTGCGAAGCACTGCTCGATGTCCTGGAGAAGGAGCTGGAACGGGGCGAGCGGGGATTACGGCTGGTCCGGCACGAGGACAAGGTGCAGTTGGTCACGAAGCCGCAGTTTCATGCCCTGCTCGAAAGTTTCATGAAAAAAGAGTTGAGTGAAGATCTCACGCCGGCCAGTCTTGAGGTGCTGTCGGTTATCTTGTATCTTGGTCCCATCTCCCGCAGTCGCATCGAATATCTGCGCGGGGTGAATTCGCTGTTTACGTTGCGTTCGCTCCTCATTCGCGGTCTTGTTGAGCGATCGCCGGATCCCGAGCGCACCAATTCATTCTTGTATAAAGTCAGTTTTGAAACCCTGAAACATTTGGGATTGCAAAAACAGGATCAGCTTCCCCAGTATGAAAAGTTCCGCACTATCCTCGAATCCTTTACGCGATAATTTCCCATGCCAAGTTATCAGAAAAATAGTATCTTCTTAGTCCTCATCGTCATTATTGCCTTTGGCGTCAATATCGTGCCGCGAAACGGCCGGGTGATTACCGCGAAGGACAGTATTCAGTCTGGACGCGAAACACTGGCGCTTGTCTCTTTGGAAAGTCAGGCGGCGCTTCATCCGAAAAGTGAATCCCTGGAAACGGAAGTGAAAATCGGACCGGAGACCGCCCTCGGAAATACCCATGCGCTGACAGAAGACGGCGCCTTCATCGCCCCACTCACTTCTTTCGAAGCGCCGTTTATTAAGCGGGCCAATGTTTTCGCGCCGCAGATCGGAGCGAGTATTATGCTGGTCGCCGATTTAGAGAGCGGCACGCACTACCTTGAGCGAGGGGTAAATCGTCACTGGCCAATTGCTTCGATTACCAAACTTATGACGGCGACGATAGCCAGCGAAGTCTTTGCTTCAAGCACAGCAATATCGGTCACGAAAGAAAGTTTTTTAAAAGATCCTGGAGCTGGCTCCCTATACGTAAAAGTGGATGAATCGTATCGCGCCTTAGATCTCATCCGCATCATGCTCACTGCTTCTGATAATGTGGCGGCCGAGGCTCTGGCATATGCCTACGGTCGGGAGAATTTTATGAAAAAAATGAATGAACAGGCCAAACAATGGGGAATGAGTCAAACATACTATTATGATCCAAGCGGCCTTTCGCCCGTCAATCAATCTTCCGGAGCTGATCTCGAGAAGCTGGCTTTCCGGATCTTCAATCGGAAGGGGGACGTTTTGTCGTTGAGTCGTGAGGCGGGAGTTACGGTTACGGAACTGTCTGCGAAAAGGCAGTATCGTGTTTTGCCAATAAATATGTATGCCGGGCGGAGCGATTTTTTGGGCGGTAAGACTGGATTCATCGACGAAGCCGGCGGAAATTTATTTTCAATCTTCCGGGTGAAGGGACGGCCGATTTTGATCGTTGTCTTGAATAGTTCGGCTCGGTTTGACGACACCACAACACTCCTCGCTTGGTTTAAAGATAATTATGAGTAAACATTAGATCCATGGATCCCATCAACTTCAACGGCATCTCGCCTCTCCTGATTCCTCTTCAGTCAATTCGAATTATTGGTCTTATGGCCACCGCCTTTTTGGTCACGCTTTTTATTACGCCACTCTGGTATCAGGTACTTCAGAAATATCACATCGGAAAACAGATCCGTCCGGCGGAAAACGCGCCTGTTTTCCACAAGTTCCATGAGAAAAAAACCGGTACGCCGACCGCGGGTGGTGTGATTATCTGGGGCACGGTGATCGGTCTTGCCCTTCTCTTCGCCCTTCTCGATGCTCTCTTCGGCGGCATCTCGCGCCAGTTTGGATTCATTAACTTTATCGATCGTGGAGAAACATACTTGCCTTTGGCCACGCTCCTCATCGCTGCCCTCTTGGGTCTCGTTGATGATATTTTAGGCGTTCTTCATATCGGTACGAACGGCGGGGGAGTGAAGATCAGGTATAAGTTAGTTCTGTATATGTTTATCGCTTTGATCGGCGCCTGGTGGTTTTACGTTCGTTTAGAGATTAGTCAGATTACCGTGCCGCTCATGGGCAGTTTTGAGATCGGGCCGTGGTACATTCCGCTCTTTATTTTTGTGATCATTGCTTCCGCTTTTTCCGCGAATGAAACCGACGGTTTGGATGGACTGCTCGGCGGTGTTTCACTCTTTGCTTTCGGCGCTTTAACCACAGTGGCTTTTGTCCTTGGGCGGTATCATTTGGCCGCTTTTGGCGGCGTGATGATGGGCAGTCTCTTGGCGTTTCTCTGGCACAATATTTTTCCGGCGAAATTTTTTATGGGCGACACCGGCTCCATGGCTCTCGGCATTACGCTTGGCGTTATTGCTCTGTTGACCGACACCACGCTTCTCCTGCCGCTCTTTATGTTTATTCCGGTTCTTGAATCGCTCTCGGTACTCGCGCAAATGACGAGTAAAAAGGTTTTTGGCCGAAAGATATTCAAGTCCGCGCCGCTCCACCATCATTTTGAAGCATTAGACTGGCCGGAGTCCCAGATCACCATGCGGTTTTGGATCATTTCGGCGTTGGCTTGCGGGCTTGGCCTGGTTATCTTCTTTTTGGACAAGTTTTTGCTTCTTTAGATTGTGAATTTTACAGTTTGACGTAGTAACGATTTTTCGTTATAAATAGCCTAGCGCTAGGTTTCACATCCCGAATATGGAGGAATTTCAATGACGTTATCTGTTTGCGTATTTGATGAAGTGACGAAAGAGGCGGGTGTGGGATTGGTTAGTTGTGTGGGTGGGTTTGACCTCAGAAAAACCTGCTTCGTTGTTCCCGGGATTGGTGCCGGGGCGGTCCAAGCAAGTGCGTTGCTCGATCTCCGGCTTTTCGATCAAGCTCAGAAAATGATGGGAGAGCTACTCACTCCCGCAACCATGATCGAAGTTCTCCGAACCGTGAACTATCAGCGCTTTTTGAGTATCACGAAAGGACACGAAGTGTGTCAGTTCGGTTTCGTAAAGCGGATGCGTTCCGGGGAGGTCTTGAAAAAAACCTTTACCGGGAGCCGTTGCTTTGGGGAGAAGAATGATCTCTCCGGAGTGGATGGAAACGTTCATTACGCAATGCAGGGAAATCTTCTCCGTCCAGCCGTTTTCGAAGCGGCTCGGGCAATCTTTCTTTCCACGTCAGATTTTCCATTCCCCGAGAGAATACTCACATTTCTTGGGGTCGGGCTTGAGGCTGGTGGTGACAAGAGAAGTGTCCAGACAGAAGGGGCCTTGAGTGGGATCATTCAGGTGGCCCGACCGAATGATCCGGTAGGGAAACCGTACGTTGATATCGTTGACGTCGATTCCCAAGAAACCTTGAAAAATCTGACCTGGCGATTCATTCGTCAGAAAGTGCGGAAGGAGCGGCGGGTGAACGGCGGACGAGTCACAGACAGTCTCCGTCAGCAGCTCGAACATTTCAGGTATTTAGAAGATCACCCCGGTTACAGGGGATACGCTTCTCGAGTCGCCTAGTTTTACTAGACGACTTTTTTTATCCCTTCTTTTCGAGAAAAATAATCCTTTCGTAGCTTATGAGCGAAGGAGGATATTTCTATTTTGCCAAGCGATGGGACGCGTGATACGCTTGTACCAATACAGGCATGCCGGGTAGTGAAAATTCGAAAGGGTTTTCATCCCAGAACCTGCCTGGAATGGCGTGAAAACTATTTTATTAATTATTCGAATTTCGACTACCCGGTATGCGGCAATCTGAACTTTTTTCAAAAACATTACGCAATGCTCCGAAGGATGAAGCGGCAGTTAATGCTCAGCTTTTAATCCGCGCTGGTTTTGTAGATAAGCTAATGGCCGGTGTCTATTCCTATTTACCGCTCGGTTTGCGCGTGCTGAAAAATATCGAAAACATAGTTCGCGAAGAGATGCAGAAAATTGGCGGAGAAGAAATTCTGATGCCAGCTCTTCCGCCGAAAGAGAACTGGGAAACAACTGATCGTTGGAAAACATACGACACGCTTTTCCGTTTTATGAGCCACTACTCCCAAAATGAGTACGCCCTTGGTCCAACGCACGAAGAGATTGTCTCGCCGCTCGCGAAGCGGAGTATTCTTTCGTACCAGGATCTGCCGAAATGCGTTTTTCAAATTCAGACAAAATTCCGTGATGAAAAACGAGCCAAGTCCGGTTTGTTGCGCGGTCGGGAATTTTTAATGAAGGATCTCTACTCCTTTCACGCTGACGAGGCGGATCTCGATCGTTATTACGAAACCGTTCGCGAGGCCTATGTTCGCATTTATGATCGTTTAGGAATTGGCGAGAAAACATATTTTACTTTTGCTTCCGGCGGTACCTTTGCCAAATACTCGCACGAATTTCAGACACTGACCGAGTCCGGTGAGGACACGATCTATATATGTAACAACTGCCGGGTCGCCATTAATAAGGAAATTATTGAGGAACAGTCAACCTGTCCAAACTGTGGTTCGAGCGATCTTAAAGAGTCAGTTGGCGCCGAGGTGGGAAACATCTTCAAGCTCAAAACCAAGTACTCGTCGCCATTTGAGCTATTGTATAAAGATAAGGATGGCACGGAGCGGGAGGTGATCATGGGCTGTTATGGCATTGGCATCTCCCGCCTTATGGGCGTCCTGGCCGAGGTATTTCATGATGAAAAGGGCCTGACCTGGCCGAAGGCCGTAGCGCCATTCCAGGTGCATCTGCTTTCTCTGGGCGAGGCCTCGGGGGACGAGATCTATGAGAATTTACAAGCGGCCGGCATTCGAGTACTCTATGACGACAGAGCGGTTGGCGCCGGAGAAAAATTTGCCGATGCGGATCTGATCGGTATTCCCTGGCGAATGGTGGTCAGCCCAAAATTGGGATCGCAGGTTGAGCTGAAGCGGCGCGGAGAAGAAGAGGTTCACGTTTTGTCTTTGGAAGATGCTCGGAATATGATAGCCGAGTAAGCGGTTTCTCCCATTTCTATTTTTATGCCTTGGAATTTTCTTAATTACTTTTTTACGGATATTGGCATTGATCTTGGCACAGCCAATGTTGTTATTTACGGCAAGCAAAAGGGAGTGGTGGTGAACGAACCGTCAGTCACGGCAATCAACCGAAAAACAAATCGCATGATGGCGGTGGGAGACGAAGCAAAAAAAATGCTGGCGCGAACGCCGGCGCATATCGAAGTCATTCGGCCGCTCGTGAGCGGCGTGATCGCCGACTTTGAGATGACCCAGGAACTGCTTCGCCATTTTTTCAAACATCTTGGTTCCAGCTCGCTATTCGGTTTTCGTCGCGCCGTTCTCGCTATTCCCGACGGTTTAACGGAAGTTGAGCGAAAATCTGTTGAGGATGCGGCCTTAAATGCCGGTTGTTCCCGTGTCTATCTCGTTGAATCGCCGGTTGCGGCCGCGCTTGGCGCCAACCTGCCGATCCACTCGCCAGCAGCCAGCTTGATTATCGATATTGGCGGAGGAACGACCGATATTGCCGTTATTTCGATGGGGAGTCCGGTTATTTCACGAACGCTCAAAACCGCTGGCGATAAATTCAATGAGGATATTATCCGGTATGTTCGAGAGGAATTTAAACTGATTATCGGCGAACCAACGGCGGAACTGGCCAAGATTATGGTCGGCTCGGCCATTCCCGGCGAACACCGTCCCGGCGGACCGGGCGAGATCGCCATCAAGGGTCGGGATGCGGCAAGCGGTCTCCCGAAAGAGGTGATAATTAAAAGTTCGCAGATCAGAACTGCTCTCCAGCGTTCTTTAAAAATAATTGTTGATGCGACGCAGGATGTCGTTGAGTCCACCCCGCCGGAACTAGCGGGCGATCTTCTAGAACGGGGGATCCATCTCTGCGGCGGCGGCGCTCTCCTCTGGGGTCTCGATCAGTTGATCGAAAAAGAAACATCTGTCAAAACCACGGTCGTCGAGGATCCGCTTCTCTGCGTTGCCCGCGGTCTTGGCCAGCTGATTGAAGACATTGATCGCAATCGTCCCTTCTTCGACAACCCCTTAAAAGCCTTAGAAATTCGCATCTCATGAGGCGGTCCGGCTGGGTGCTCCCGACGCTACTTCTAATCTTCATTGTTAGTATTCTTTGGTCGCCTGATTTTTTGTGGCGTTTGTCTCGACAAAGCACTGCTGAGCCAAGTGATCTCGAGTTGCTTCGCGCCGAAAATAGCTATCTCCGCGCCGAACTGGTTAAAAAGAGCGCGATCTTTTCGCTTCCCGCGACTCCCTTCAACACTGTTCTCGCGAATGTCTATTCTCGCTATCCCATTAACTTCAAACACGAGCTGATCATCGACAAAGGCATCCGCGACCACGTGCGGGAAGGCAGTGTTGTTGTTGTCCCCATTCGCGGCGAAGACGGCGGGCAAAAATTATTTTTTGTCGGCAGTGTTTCAAGCACCTTCCTCACGAAAAGTTCCGTCCACACACTGTTTGACTATCGTTTCAAAAGCGCCGTTCAGATGGGCAGCGGAAAGATCTCCGGTCTTATTGTTGGCGGGTTGAACCCTACAATCACGCTCATTCCTAAAGACGCAAAACTCTCGCCGGGCGATGTCGTTTTGGGTACCGCTTCGGATTTTCCCTATGGCATCATGCTTGGCCGCGTGAAGGATATCCGGCCGTCTTCGGATAAACTTTTTAAAGAAGCGGGACTGGAGTTGCCCTACGACGTAAGCAGGCTGGTTGCAGTGGCCGTGGAAGTCAACTAGAATAATTCGACTATTCGCATGCTCACGATACGGAAAGAGATCACCCTCTCGCTTTTTATAATTCTTCTGGCCGTTCTCGAGTCCAAGACTCGACTTTGGTCAGGAAACACGCCCAACCTCCTTATTCCCGGATTGATCGGTTTGGGAGCAGTCATCCCGGGACTAGAGCTCATTTTCTATACCTTGCTTGGGTTTTTATTTCTGGCAGGACCGGTCGCGTCCCAAGAGTTATTGGTCGCTTTGGTTATCATCGTTTTTGCCCATTTCTTGCGATTATTCGTTTTCGGTCCTTCGCCAGTTTTGGCGCCGGTTTTTAGTGCTTTGGGAATCATCATTTTCTATCTTGAAACCGTTGGTTCGATTTTTCTTTTCCAACCCCTGTTTTTATTTGAGATTATTCTCATGAGCTGTCTCATCAGCTTTTTGCCAACACTTATTTTGTCGTATCTTGAATCATCCCGCCTATGAAGAATCATTCCCAGGAAAAAGAATTCGATTTTTCCTTTGAAGGATTATCCGCGGACGAATTGGTGAACAGTTTGGAGATTGCCGAAATGCCGATCAAGAGCCACGTTTTCCAGATTGTCGGTCTTTCGGCCAGCCTCTTGGTCTCTATTATCTTCGTGCGGATGCTGATTTTAGGGCCATTTTCGTATGCTGAATATAGAACGAGAGCCATTGCCAACCTTGAAGCGCGAAAGATTGATCCGGCGCCGCGCGGTGTGATTACTGATCGGAACGGCGTGGTCTTGGCCGACAATCAACCAAGTTTCCTGGCCTTCCTGCGCCTCAAGGAATTTATCGCTTCATCAACCAACCGCATAACGATCATGAGGCGAGTTTCTGATATTTTGAAAGTTACCCCGGATACTTTAGAAGAAGAAATTCTGGAAGGTGTGGCGCGAGAAAAAGATGAGATTTTGATCAGCGAAGGACTGGATGAGGCGCAAATTGTGGCCTTCCAATCGCAGACCGATCTCCCAGTGACTGTTCGACCAGGATTTACGCGTGACTATAAAGACGGTCCCCAGTTCGCCACCGTCCTTGGATACACCGGACGAATTGATGCGGCCAGTCTCGCGAGAAATCCGAAGCTCAAAAACGAGCTTATTGTCGGAAAGGCGGGTATCGAGGCCTACTATGATGACGCGCTTCGCGGAATAAATGGTTACACGGCCGAGCGTCGGAACGCCAAGGGTGTGGCCTTGAACCAGGCCGAGTCTGTCGAACCAGTTTCCGGGAATGCGCTCCGCCTCACGATTGATAGCGGACTGCAGAAGTATTTTTATAACCGCCTGACGCAAGGCCTCGCTTCCTTAGGGAGAGAGTCGGGCGCTGGTTTGGCCATGAATCCACAGACCGGCGAAATACTGGCCATGATCAGTCTTCCCAGCTACGACAACACTATTCTTTCTTCGCCGGGGAAAA
>ERZ1292623.4762-Hain-H51-01um-R1-4762-length-11046-cov-83_pt1 | contig 11046 bp, 10 predicted proteins | sample MGYA00564398_ERZ1292623 | MGnify/ENA primary metagenome ERZ1292623 (study PRJEB36523, sample SAMEA6512633) | groundwater metagenome | collected 2019-01-07 | study: AquaDiva: Metagenomics assemblies of 32 groundwater samples
ATTAAAAGCTCAAGAAGCGTAAACCCTTTTTTCATTTTGCCAGTTCCAAAATCGCTTCGGCAATTGTTTTGGCGGCCTGCGGCCTGGAAAAATTTTTGGCCGCTTCCCCCATTTTTCGCAATATTTCCGGATCGGAAAAAAATTTTTTAAGCTGATTTAAAAAAACGTTCGGCGTCAAATTGCTTTCTTCCATTACGATCGTCGCTCCCGATTTCGCGTATTCGTAAGCGTTTAAAGCCTGGTGATTTGAAGCCGCTTCCGGCAAAGGAATTAAAATTGACGGTTTTCCCATGGCGGCTATTTCAAAAATGCTGCCGCTGCCGGCGCGGGAAACAACGATATCGGCGGCTAAATAAGCGTCTTTTAAATCTTTTTCCAGATAAGCCGTTAATTTATATCTTCTTTTTTCCTCGTCGTTTAATTTCTCGGATATCACCTTTAGTTCATTTTTCGTTTCTTCAAAGTTGTTCCAGCCGGTTTGATGGATTATCTGAAAATCTTTGATCAATTCAGGAGCGATATCCAGAAAAAAATCATTGATTCTCGTTGACCCTTGCGATCCGCCGATTATTAAAATTACCGGTTTTTCTTCGTTTAAGCCGAAAATTTTTTTGGCTGATTCTTTTGAGATTTGCTCTTTTTCATCCGCAAAAAAAGACGGTCTGACTGGATTGCCGACCACCGCCACATTGCCGCCAAAAAGAGAAATTGACGAATTAAAAGAAACGCCGATGCGTTTTGCGTGTTTGGCGGAGGCGCGATTAACCAGGCCGGCGACGGCGTCTGATTCGTGGATAATGACCGGTATGCGATAAAAACGGCAGGCCAAAACAATCGGCAAAGCGCCCGGCCCGCCTTTGGAAAATAAAACATCGGGCATTATCCATAAAACTTTCCAGATGGCCTGAAAAAAACTGACGATAAATTTCGGAAAATCAAAAATATTGCGCAAATCAAAATATCTTCGGAGTTTGCTTGATAGTATTTTGGAAACCCCGATCCCGTTTTCTTCCAAAATTTCCCGGTATTGGCCCGGAACTCCCAAATAACGCAGATTTATTTTTTCCCCGTTTTGAACCGACCAATTTTGCAGTTCTTTGACCACCGCCAAAATCGGGTAAATATGTCCTCCGGTTCCTCCGCCCGTGAATAAAATCTTTATCATTTTGAAAATTGAAAATTAACCGGCGTATTTAGATATATTACCAATAATTCCCGACATCGTCAAAAAAACGGCCAAACTTGTGCCCCCGTGACTGATAAAAGGCAGAGGCACGCCGGTTAATGGGATTAAGCCGGAAATAGCGGCAATATGAATAAAAACTTGAACCGCGATAATTGAAGTAAAGCCGACCACCGTGAGTTTGGCAAATTGATCCGGACATTTGTTGGCGATTAAAAACCCTTTTGTGACAAAAACGGCAAAAATTACTATAAGCAGAAAAGAACCGACGAATCCGAGTTCTTCCGCGATAACGGCGAATATGGAATCCCCTATCGGCTCCGGCAAATATTTGAATTTAGTGGTGGATTTTCCGAAACCGACCCCGAAAAGACCGCCGGAACCGATGGCCATTAACGCTTGATTAGCATGATAATTGCTGTCCAAAACTTTATTTTCCGGCGACCAGTAAGCGCTTAAACGTTCAAAACGGTAAGGAGTCAAATATATTATCAAAGCCAAAGCCGCTATGCCTAAAAACATTATTGCCGCAATATAACGAATTTTCGCTCCGCTGGCGAAATAAACGGCCAATCCGGCCGCCATAATCACGAAAACCGTCGTGGTTGACGGTTGGATAACGATTAAAAAAGCCACGCCGGCGGAAATAATCAAAAACGGCAAAAATCCCGTAAAAAAATCGGTTTGTCGTTTTTTATTTTTTTGGCTTAACCAGGCCGCCAAATAAATTATAAAGGCGATTTTCAACAATTCCGCCGGCTGAAATGAAAAAGGGCCGAGATTCAGCCATCTGTTGGCGCCGGCATGAGAAAATCCCAAAGGAGTAAAAATCAATATCAGCCCGATAATCCCGAAAATCAGCATCGGCACGGCCAGTTTTTGCCAAAAACGATAATGAATTAAAATACCGAGTAAAAATCCGATGATGCCGGGAATTAAGCCGTACAATAATTGATGTTTTAAATAATAATAAGTGTCGTTAAATTTAATTTTACTTAAATCGGAAGAAGCGCTGGAAAGCATCACCAATCCGAAAACGGTCAAAATTATCATGCAAGACAAAAAAAGATAATCCGGATGATGATTGGCGTTAGTCATAATCAGCGTTTCAATATTTTTCCGGATAAAACATTTTGAAAATACCCGTCTTTAACCCCTATTTTGCCGTTTAAAATAACGTCGCGAATTTCGCCGTTTTTAAAAACGACCAAGTCAGCGAAATTCCCTTCTTTAATAAATCCCCTGTCTTTTAGGCCGAGTTTGACCGCCGGTAAACCGGTGATTTTATGCACCGCTTTTTCAATCGCCATTATTTTTTTCTCTTCCGTTAATTTAAGAAATTTTAAAAACGGATAGTCATCGGGAATCAAGCTTTTCGAGGGGCTGCTGTTGTTTGAAGCGATAATCGCTTTTTCGTGCGACAACGCTTTGATGACGTTTTTAATGTTGATATTTTTACAGAAAAGCACGGCGCGACCCTCGGTAATTTCAATCAATTTTAAAAGTCCTTCCCCCGACGTTAAACGCCGGTTTTGATTGAACGACTTCAATGTTTTGCCGGCCAGATATTCGTGACGCGGAGCGCTTACTATAAAAGTTTCTTCGCTTTTTATTTTCGGCAGTTCTTTTAAAACTTTTTCGCGAATTTCCCGATTTTTTAAATTTAACAGCATCGTTTTTTCATCATTGGCTTTGACTTTCAGCCAGCTCGGTAAAAACGCGCAAACGGCGACTATGCTTACATCGGTCGGCGAAATGTCAAAATGAATGTCCGCTTCGGTTGCGTTTTTATTGATAAGTTCCAAACATTCCTCGTAATCTTTTTCAAACCCCTTTAAAGGTCGAAAATGACTGATAAGGGTTTTAACTCCGGTTTTTTTGGCTAAATTAACGGTTTCGTTGACTGAAAACAAAATTCCTTCTTTTTCGTTGCGAAGATGAGTGGAGTAAAGAGCCCCGTTGTCGGCCGTTATTTTCGCCAGCTCAACAAGCTCAAGATAATTCGTTTGGTGCGCGTAATTGTATCCAAGACCGGTGGAAAATCCAAAGGCGCCTTCTTTCAAAGATCGCGCCAAAACGGATTTTAAAATTTTTAACTCCGATAGATTAATGTTTCTGAAGGTTTCGCCGGCGATATCTTGACGAATTGTCGTATGGCCGACTAAAGTCGCGAAATTCACCCCGAATTTTTTTTGTTTTAAAACGGCGTAAAATTCGTCAAAAGTGGCCCAGTTGACGTTTCTTTTGGCGACATCCGTCCATTGTTTAAAGGAATCCAAAGAGCCGTAAATTAAAGGCGCCAAAGAAGCGCCGCATTGGCCCCCGACGATCGTTGTTACTCCTTGAATCAAAAAATCTTCTTGCTGCGGATGTGAAAAAAGCGTCAAGTAATGATCGGAGTCGGTATTTATGTCGATAAAACCGGGAAAAATATAAGAACCGGAAGCGTCAATAGTTTCGTCGGCTTTGTATCTCGGGAAATTGCCGATAGCGGCGATTTTTTCGTTTTTTACCAAAACGTCGTTTTTAGACGCCGGCCTTCCCAGGCCGTCGATTATTTGGCCGTTTTTAATCAAAAGAGTCATGTTCTTGCGGTTTATTATAACAAAAAACAATATTTATAAAAATTTGCTTATGAAAAAAAACACCAGCCCCAGGCCGCTGAAAAACGCCGAAATAATCCAGAAACGCATCGTTACCTGGGTTTCCGGCCATCCCAGCGCCTCAAAATGATGATGAATCGGCGTTGAGAAAAAAATCTTTCTCCCGAAGATTTTTTTGCTGATGATTTGAATAATTACGGACAACGATTCTAAAACTAAAATTACGGCGAAAAACGGTAGAAAAACGGCGGTATTGGTGAGCATTGCGATAACTCCCATTGTAATGCCCAAAGCCATTGAGCCGGTATCGCCCATAAAAAATTTCGCCGGATAGATATTGAACCATAAAAAAGCCAGAAGCGCCCCCACGACCGTTCCTCCAAAAACCGCCAAGTCGTAGCGGCCCATCATAAAAGCCACGATCGTTAAAGCGCAAAACGCGAAAAGCGAAACGCCGCCCAAAAGACCGTCAAGGCCGTCGGTCTCGTTGGCTGAAAAAGCGGCCGCGATAATAATGAACATAAAAAGAGGAAAATACCACCAACCGATTTCAATATTTCCCAAAAAAGGAACGTAGAGAATCGTCCAGTTGAGCTTGAAATAAAACCACCAGGCGCCGAGCGCGGCTATAACGGCGTAAATCGCCAATTTATGGCGCACTTTTAATCCCCCGCCCTTGGGTCCGATTTTTAAAACACCGAATAAATCGTCAATTAACCCTATCAAAGCGGCGATAAACATCGCGGCAATCGGCAAATAAGTTTGAGCCCTGTCGGTAAAATTCAAATAATTCCATACCCCGTCGAAAATAGCGCTTAAGACGAAAAAAATCAGCGCCATTCCCAAAACCGTCAACCAGATAATTATTCCTCCCATGGTCGGGGTGCCGGCTTTATGAGAATGAAGTTTGGAATAAACAGGGGTTTGTTCGCTTACGCGAATTTGTTTGCCGAGACGATATTTGTAAAGAAGCCGGTTAACGATTGGCGTTAAAACCAAAGCTACTATAAAAGCCAAGCCGGTCATCAATAAAATACGGATTACTTGAAGAATCATAATTTTATAAACATTTTAAAAGTTTATTGGTTTCCTCAAAAGAATCAACCGCGCCGAGAACTACGCTTAAAATCATTTGTTCGTTGATTTCAAAAAATGCTATAAGATTGCGTCCGGCTTCTTCGGTATAGCCGGTTTTACCGCCCACAAAATCGTTTCGGCCGGAAAATTTATTGATGTTAATCAATTTTCTCCGCTGAGCGGTTTTTAGCTCTTTCATTTCGATTTCCCGTTCTTTTGAAATCGCCAGAATTTCCGGATGATTATAATAAATATAAATAATCAATTTTTCCAGATCCGAGGCCGTGGATTGGTTGATAAAAGAAAGGCCGGTGGGTTCGACAAACGTGGTCTGACGCATCATCAGCTCGGACGCTTTTTTCTGCATTTCGTTTACAAATTCGTTCTCGCCGAAAAATTCCGCCAGCGCGACTGCGGCGTCGTTGCTGGAAACCGTCATCATCGCTTTTATCAAATCTCCCGAAGAAAAAATTTCGCCGGTTTTAAAATCTCCGGCCGTTCCTTCGGTTTTCGCCGCTTTTTCGCTTATCGTTATTTTTTTATCAAAACCGATTTTTTCCGCGGCAACGACGCCGGTCATCAGCTTTGTCAAAGAAGCGATGGGCCAGCGTTTTTGAGAATTAAGTTCAAAAGCGGCGATGTTGTAATTTAAATATTTTAAAAGCGCCGCTTTGCCGTTAAAACTATTACTAATTAAATCGCAGCGTTGGCCGTCAAATTCAACTTTTTCAATTCCAAAATTTCCCGCAAAAGACGAAGATGGCGCGAAAACGTCGCCGCCGCCAACCTCAACCGCTTCATTTGTTTCATTTTTACCCGAAGAGATCATATTGGCAAAATTATAAGATGCCACTTTGTCGGCTTCGGCTAAATTTTCGCTTAAAATTTTAAAATCAGCCGCGGTTTTATTTTTGAAAACCAATGAGCTTTCCGCAATGTTGTTTTGTAAAAAAATTGTTTTTTCCCGCAAACCGAAAAAAACATCGCGGAAAAAAGAATTTTCCGGTTTTTCTTCGTTGTTAATGCCGGGCCGAACGCCGCTGAAAAACAACGAAATTAAAATTACCAGTGAAAGCAATAAAGCCGGGAAACGCATAAAATTTAATCTTTGGTTTTGTTTTCCTGATTAATTAATTCTTTGTATTTGTGGTATTCCGGTAAATCTTCTATTTTTGATATTCCCAGATATTTTAGCAGATCAAAGCTGGCTTGATAAAGATAAACGTTTCCTTTTTGGGGATCGGGGTACCTCTCGATCAATCCTCTTAAAAGCAGGTTTCTCAATATAAACGACGAGTTGACTCCGCGGAAATAATCAAGGCGCGCCCTTGAAAGCGGACCGAGATAAGCGATTAAAGAAAGAGATTCAAGGGAAGCCGGAGTAAGCTCTTCTTTAAACTCTTCTTTGACAAAATCTTCCAAAAAAACGGAAATTTCCGGTTTAGTCGCCAATTGCAGGCGATCGGCGTTTTCAATGAGGATTAATCCTCTTTTTTCGGCCGCGTATTCTTCTTTAAGGATGTTGGCGGCTTCGCGAACGGTTTCCTCCGAAACATTTAAAATTTTCTTAATCCGTTTTATCTCCATTGGTTCGCCGTAAACGAAAAGCAACGCTTCAATAATAGCCGACGGGTTGTTTTGTTTTTCTTGTTCCATATGCTTTGTTTTAGATTTACGGTTTTTTAATAATTATATCATCAAAAGTTTGTTCTTGCTCAATCTTTATCATCTGATCCTTTAATAAATGAAGCAGGGCGAGGAAAAAAACCACTATTTCCGAACGGGATTTTTCTTCCGCGATTTTTCCAAAATACTGCGTTCCTTCTCCCAGACGACTTATGACTTCTTTAATTTTATCTTCCAAGCTGATAATCGACGATTCAATAACTTCGGTTTCGCGATTTGAAATTTCTTTTAAAGTTTCAAACGCGGAATCAATCGCGCGGCGCAAAGTTTCGTTGTTTATGTTTTGGGACGGATAAAAAATCGCCGGCCGGCCGAAAAAAAACGGGCGTGAAAAAGCGAAGTTTTTTTGTTCCGACATATTTTTTAAAACGGCGATCGCCGGCCTAAATTGCCGATAAAAATTTAACCGCGCTTCCAAATCTTTAATGTCTTTTTCTTCTTCTTCGGTAATCGGCAAACCGGGCAGAATCGCTTTTGATTTAATCAATAGCAATTTTGAAGCCACTACGATAAAATCGGCCAGCAAGCGCGATTCAACGCTTTCAAGCTTTTCCAGATATTTCAAAAAATCGGCTGTCACGTCGGCCAGATTCAATTCGGTTATTTCCATTTTCTTTTCCTCAATCAATTCCAAAAGTTTTTCAATCGGTCCGGAAAATTGCTCGGTTTTAAATTCGTAATTCATCGGATTAATAATTGTTTTTCAGATAATTCAAAATCCTTAAAACGTCTTTTTCGACTTCAAGCGATCCCAAAACAATAATCGCAACCGGTCTTTTTGCGCCGTTAAATTCCAGCTCAAAAACCGCCAGCATCGTTTCGCCCGCCGCTTCGGTTTTTCCGATTTTACCGCCGATAAAAGACGGGTCATCGCCGAAAACGTTGAAATTTTTAAGATCGGCGAACGACGGTTTCCCATAAGCGGTGTTGTTTAAATTGCCGCCGGTAATTTTGAATATAAAAAGGCGGTTGTTGTAAATATATTTGGATAGATTGAACAGGTCTTTCGCGGTTGAGATATTTTCGCTTTCGCTGCCGGCTGGGTCAACAAATTTCGCGCTTTTCATTCCCAAAGATTTTGCTTTGTTGTTCATTAATCCGACAAAATAATTTCGGCCCATGGAATCCGCGAGCGCTTGCGCCGCTTCGTTTGACGACTCCAAAAGCAAGGGATAAAGCAAGTTAAAAACGGAAATTTTTTGTCCGGGTTTTAACCGAGGCAAGGAAGTTTTCACGATCATTTTTTTTTCAATCACGATGTTTTTTTCCAGGTTAATGTATTCCGAAGCCACAAGAGCGGTAATCAATTTAGTGATTGAAGCGACGGGCGCCGGATTATCGGACGATTTTTCCAAAAAAACGAAGTTGTTTTTGATGTCCGCCGCCAAATAATTATTGGCCGCGAGATTCAATGTTTTTCTTTGATGATTAAAATCATCGCTTTCGAATTTTTTGTCAAAAACTAAAACCGGCATGCCTTTTTCCGCCAAATTAAAAATTTCTTCCGCGTCTTCGCTGGAAAGCCGGATACAGCCGCCGGAATAGCCGGACGCGACCGGCGTTCCGTCCGGATAATACGGCCAGCCATGGATGAAAAAATTACCCTGAAAAGCCAAACTCCACGGCTGATAAACCCGCCCGAACGAAGAAAAATGATTTTTTTCTTTGTTTTCGATTTTATAAAATCCGGCCGGCGTTTCCCACCACGATCCCTCTTTGCCTTTGGCTAAAATCGCAACTTCTTTTATCGCCGAACCGTCTTTGTAAATCTTTAACTTCATTTCCGAAAGATCGGCTTCAATAAAATTAATTTTGTCGGCGATAAGCTTATTTTTGGTCGCGTTAAAAAAATTAATATTTTCCATTGCCGGCCGGGCGCCGTATTCAAAGGGAATAAAATCGCCGTTCTTTCCGGACAGCACAATTTTGTAGTCCGCAACTCTTTTGAAGTAAATAAGCTGGACAAAAACGGAGGCGGTTGTCGTTAAAATTAAGACCAAAAAAACAAACCAAAGGGGCAGCCGGATTGTAAGAATTTTTTTCAGCATGAAATAAAATTAATTCGGCAATAACGCTTCCAAGGTATAATTATTGGAAGGATTCCACAACAGCCAGCCGAATCCGCCGGATTCTTCACTGGCCCTTATTTGCGCTCTGACTTTTTGGGCGTCGTAATCGGCTCCCAAATCGAAATTCTGAAGCCATGGCCTGATTTTCGGATAAAGAGACGATGAAGATATTGAAGAAGTCGCTGTCCCGCCGCGATAAATTTTTAAACGTTCAATTGCCGAAGTCATTGAATATTTTACCGTTTCATAAGGATAAAGTGAAGGATTTTTATAGCCGAAAAATCCGGCGGAATAATGCGATGGATAAATCATCGGCGAAACATAATCGAAATAATCAAAAGAATCCTCGATGATTTGGCCGATGCCGAGATCGTTTTTTTCAATGACGGCGACGCCGAAAAGATCGGCGGAAATTTTTACGTTATGAAGCTCTTCGCGCAGATATTTAAAAAATTTCTTTATCACCTTGTTTTTAGGAATTTTTTCGTCCCAAAAAGGGAAAAACATATCGTTTAAATCGCCGTCGGAAGCGAATCTGATATAATCAAAATTCAATTCGTCAAATCCCCTGCTTGCCGCATCTTTGGCAATGGCAACATTATAAGTCCACGCTTCCCGCGCCGCCGGATCAACCCAAGCGAGTTTTTTATGGTCCAGCCATAACGTTGATAAAGACATCTGACATTTAATATCTGACATTTGACATTTCGTTTTAGAATGAATCGCCAAATCCGGCCGGGCTTTCGCTAAAATCGGATCCTGAAAAACAGTGATTCTGGCGATTACATAAATGCCTTCGTCGTGAAGTTTTTTAAGCAAAGAATTTATTTTCGGAATCATTATTTTTTTGGCTTTATGCTTTTCAACCTCTTCGTTGTTTATGTCGTAAGCGACATAACCTGAATAATCTTTAATGTCAATGACAACGGCGTTAATTTCCGTTTTTTTCGCGAGATCGATCAAATAATCGATTTTTTTGGAATTACCGGCGGACCAAGCCGTAAAATAAACCGCTTTGATTATTGCCGGCGGATTAATCAATGGTTTTTGCGGTTCAATGTCGTTGTTTTCGCCGATTTTTTTGTTTTTCGGCTCTTCCGGCGATTCTTTTGGAGAAAAGTTTTTTTTCTCGCCGTTATCAACCGTGTTTAAAGAATTGATTTCAAAAACGTTGTTTTTTGACAAAACAAAAAAAGAGCCGGCAGCGACTCCGATAACAGCCAGGGCTAAAATCCCGGATAAATAATAATTATTCATTTATTCTTGAAATAATCGGCTTTCGCAAGTATTATTGATTATGTCATATGTTGGCTTTATACCGCAAATATCGGCCTAAAAATTTAGCGGATTTGCTCGGCCAGGAAACCGTCGTGGAAATCCTTCAAAACGCCGCCGCCCAAAATCGTTTGGCGCACGCTTATTTATTCTACGGATCAAAAGGTTCCGGCAAAACCACGACCGCTAGAATTATCGCTAAAATCGCCAATTGCCAAAAACGGCAAAACGATAAAAAATTCGGCGAACTCGGCGAACCATGCAACGAATGCGGAACCTGTAAGGAAATCGACGAAGGCCGGGCGTTAGACGTCGTTGAAATTGACGCCGCTTCCAATCGCGGCATTGACGAAATGCGCGATCTCAAAGACGGCATCCGGCTTTCTCCCGCCGCCGCTCCCCATAAAGTTTACATCATTGACGAAGCTCATCAGCTTACCAAAGACGCTTTCAATGCTTTGTTAAAAACACTGGAAGAACCGCCCAGCCACGCAATTTTAATTTTGATAACGACTGAATTTGAAAAAATGCCGGCGACCATCGTTTCCCGTACCCAAAGATTTCATTTTAAAAAACTGCCGCTCATCAGAATTGTCGAAAAATTAAAAAGCATTGCCAAGCTTGAAAAAATTGACGCCGATGAATCGGCTTTGGAATTAATTGCTTCGGCAGCCGGCGGAAGTTTCCGCGACGCCGAAGCTTTACTTGACCAAATCGCCTCCCTGAAAAAAAGAATAGATTTGGACACGGTTGAAAGCGTTTTAGGCCAGGTCGGTTTTAAAAGAACCGCCGAATTGGCTGAACTTCTGATTAAAAACGAATTGCCGCAAACTTTGGAATATCTTTCCAAAATAAATGAAAACGGTTATAATATCGTTCAATTTAACAAAGATCTAATTCATTATTTGAGGCGCGTTTTGGCGCTGAAATTCGCGCCTGAACTGGAAAACGACTTTATTAAAGAACTGACCGACAAAGAACTGGAAACCGTCAAAAAACACAGTCAAATGATTAATGAAGAAAAAATAATCAATCTGATTAAATCGCTGATTCGCGCTTATACTGAAATGAGATACAGCCCGTTTGCCGTTGTTCCTTTGGAGGTGGCGATAATTGAAAACCTGAAATCTTGAGCTTGTCGAAAGATTGAAAA
>ERZ1292623.4763-Hain-H51-01um-R1-4763-length-11046-cov-3_pt1 | contig 11046 bp, 19 predicted proteins | sample MGYA00564398_ERZ1292623 | MGnify/ENA primary metagenome ERZ1292623 (study PRJEB36523, sample SAMEA6512633) | groundwater metagenome | collected 2019-01-07 | study: AquaDiva: Metagenomics assemblies of 32 groundwater samples
CCAGGATGACAGCCTAGGCTCTTTCAGAGCTTTCCCTACCCTTGCTATTGCGTGTGACTCTGTAGTCGCCTGGACGCCCAACACGCCCAAAATACCAGGTTTAAAAGCGATGATGTCAATGACTCCAAGGTAGTCTGTTCTTGTTTTTGAGAAAGAGTTGTATCTTTCTACACTTTGTGCAATGTATCCTTGTTTTTTGAGTTCAGCAAGAGTTCTAGAAGATGGGCTCATTTGTCAGGCGAACTTCCATTAAGAGAAATCGCATCCTTCTGTACGAACTAATAATGAAGGATCGTATTTACGGAGCTTTTTTATAAGTTTTCCGACTTTGGAAAATTCTTTCGGAGCATGCCAAGTATCATCGCTATCTACAGATTCCATAAAAACTTCCAATAAAGGATCACACTTCTTAAGTTCTTCTATTAGTTGTTTTACTGTAAGAACTTTTTCTTCTAATCTTATTTTAGCTTCCATTCTTTTAGATCCTCCCTCCAAGCTGAAACGACATTGAGTCTCCAATGAAAGCAGAACCAGAACATGTATACGATAGAAAAGAGAATGACGAGCCAATCAATTTTTTTCAGTCTCATTGGTCCACAAGTGAACAGACCCTGACAATTCTTGGTATCTTTTAGCTTGACAAGCAATTTGAAATAGACTATGCTGTAGCCAAAGAGACCTGGCTCGTCTTTTTGTGACACCGAATCACATAGGACCGGAGGGATACCAAGAACTCCGGTCCTTTGCTTTTCAGATTTGTCTCAACCATCGGTTAAGGCTGCAGCCGGCTTCAGGGTAGTTCCCGTTTGGCTCTGCTTTTCAGTTAGCCTTACCGTATGATTTCAGCTCACTCCCCTTCTGGAGTGTGCGTCTCCCAGTTGTTTTACGGCTAACGGGAGGAGAGATACGCCGATGACTCGCAGAAAATCTTTGGTTTGACAACCTTGAATTGACTCGCACTCTTGTATTGGTTTAACAACACACTGGTGGCTCGCAAAACATCTTTTGTTTAACACCTTCTTCATGAAACCAAGACCTTCTTGGCTATCTGACCAGCTCCCCGAACGGAAACCTGATGCCACTACCCGTTTAGCAAGCAGAAGAACTCACGGTTGAGTTCGTATCACCAAGAAGGCGCATTTTGTGCAAAAATCAAGCATGGTATAGTCTACTTTTCAAAGAGAGTCAAGAACTTTTTCCCTTGTTTGGTAATATGGATTCTATCCTCGCCATATAATGAAGAGGGAAGATAAACGAGTGTAGCAGGTTTAACTCTAAAAAATAATTCCGTAGTTGAAGCTGGATCTACTCCATAGCCAAGTCTAAAAGCTACTTTGTTGAATTCTTCCTTAGATAACCCTTCTCCTCCACTTTTTGAGACTTCAGTTAATAGCTTGATCATTCGTGTTCTAGTCTCTGGAATAGCGCCTTTTTCGTATCTAAATAGTAAAGAGTCTATCTTCCAAAGAAATTCCGTCCTCGCATTACTAAATTTCGGAACCTTGGTCACAAATTTCTTCCACCGTTGATTGTTCTCCATGGTGTACCTCCTTTTATCGGTCTGTTAATCCTAAACCCATTGCCATTAACTGACATATTATGAACATGTAATCATACGGATCAGTGAGAGCATACCATTCTGGTTCGTATCCACATTCTATGAGTTTTTTCTCTCCTTTTTTGCATGCTTTAAAAGCATTCCTTGAATAAAACCAATAACTAAGTGTTTCTATTTCTGCCTCGTATCTTTTTATACGTTCTTTATATTTTCCCATTTTACACCTCCTATTTTCTAATCCTTTTCATGAGATGTAAGATCCTCTTTTGGTTTACGTTTAAGAAAGCTACGAACTTAAAATGGAACCAAATCTTACGATAGCCCCATGATGGATAGCGTGACTTAAGAAATCGTATACGTCGAAGTAGATCTCTATTATTAGGTGTTTCCATATCAGGTACATTCCATCTTGAAGGTTTCATTTGTTACCTCCTTCTCTTCTACTCATAGTATGGCATATTTTTGAGCTTGTGTGTGAAAATTTTACACGTTTAGGTTGAAATATGATATAGTATGGGTAGAGGAGGAGGATTAGAAAATGAGCGAATACATGATAGAATGCAAAATTGAACAAATGTCTGAAAAAGAAGCTTTCGAGCGTGGATCCAATATTTTGAGAGAAAAGTGTGCTAAGTTAAAGTTTAAGAGAGGTTCGTTTGAAGGAGCGGAGTATATTGGTTGTTTCATGTGGGATGATAAGAAAGAATATGGAGGTATTACTGAGCAAGTTATGGCAATCGGCGCAGAACTGGCAGATTTCTAAGGATTAACTGACAAATAGGAGGGATTAACCATGAGTGGAAAAGTTGGAATGCGAAGGCATAAGCCAGATGAAATGAGAAACATTTTGGATGAATCATTGCGAGAGAACAAGAAAGTGAATCAGCTTGGAGAACTATGCCAAAAATACAATATTAGTAAAGTTACTTTGTACAGATGGTATAGAGAATACAGACCTAAAACAACCATTAGCTTTTGTTCCACCAAAATGAGAAATATTTCAACACTTCACTAGAAGTGTGTGTTATAATAAGAGTAGAAAAGGAGGGATTACAAATGAAGATGTATTGTAGATACTCGAGAATTGAAATAAAGAACATTTTAGAAGAAGCAAGATTGGAAAAAGAGACACGTGAAAAGCAGCCTAAGCTATTTGACAAATTAGTCGAGAAATATAAAATCCAAAAGGGAACTTTGTACAGTTGGATAAGACGTGAAAAGTTGGAACAAAAAGGAGCAGCGCAAGCACGAGGACTCATTGCGAAGTTAGTTAAGAAGTAACTCGAGAAAGGAGCATTCAGATGTCAGGTAGAAAAGGAATTCGATGGCCTTCAAAAGAAGAAGAGGATTATGGAAAGAGAGAACTAGTAAATACACTAGTGGTAGCAAGGGAAATGCAGAAGAAGAACAAAAGTGACTATGCTCTTAGTAGAAAATGCTTTTTGGAGAACCTTAAGAATCATCAGGAGTTCGCGTTTAAGAGGTATGGTATTGATAAAAGAACCTTGTTCAAATTGGTAAGAATTGAGGAAGCAAGAAGAGCTGCGATACCATATCTAGAATCAGAGAAAAAGGAGGGATGACAAATGTCAGGTAGAAAAGGAGCGAAATGGCATCGGGAAGATCAGATCAGAAGCATTGTTGATGAAGCTCTCAAAGAGAGAAAGGAAGTCAACAGATTCGGAGAGCTTGTCCAGAAGTATCAGATCAGCCTTGGAACGCTGTACCGCTGGATGAAGAAGTATGGAATCAGTGAGGTACAAGTACCTGTGAAGGCTTGGAATGACAGTGTGAAACGAGCAGCAGAAATTAGTTGACAATCTTGTAAAAAGCACATAAGATCATCTTCGCTCTTTACTCATTATGTGCTAAGAACCAGTCACGCCTGACTGGATATACCAGAGGGCGGATGTTGAAGTAGAAGCATCCGCCCTTTATTCTTTTGAGGCTAGATGATTGAAGCCTGTCAGGATCTGAAGTGCTTGGAATGTTACGGAGATATGTGGTGTATGATGGCAATCTCTAGTTTGTGGTTTATTGCTATCATCGTTTTCTTTTCAGGAGTGATTCTCTATGAACGAATCAAGCGAGCGCATAGAAGGTCGTCCTGAAACTACAGGAACTCAACACAAAAAGCCTCGAAAGCTATCTTCCACTCTCTTCAAAAAAGGACAAAGTGGGAATCCAAATGGAAGACCTAAAGGAAGTAGAGACTTTGCGGTACAACTTCTCGAAGCTCTTAGCTCTGTTGAGAGAGAAAAAGGACTTTCGATTCTTACTCATGCTTGGAGAAGAGCATATGAGGATGATAAGGTTATGGTAAAAATGTTGGATAAGCTTATTCCAGATAGAGTTTCTTCTGATGGTGCTCTTGGAAAGATCATTAACATCATTTACCCATCTCATTGGAATGGTAGACACGATAGCGCCATACGGACTGAATCCACTTACGAAGCTCCCTTATCCTCCTCACGAGACGCAGTTAAAGATTTTTGACTGGATGATGGAGGAGGTCAAGAATCCGAGGAAGAGCGGGATTCCAGTATTGTATATCCAGCATGGAACAAGATCAGGTGGTACTAGAGGGATTCTGGACGTTGTACTTTATAGGTTGCTCAATGAACCTGGGATCAAGGTGTTGATAGGTCGTAAAGACTTCAGGGATCTTCGCCCTTCTATTATGGAAACATTCTTCGAGATTGCCCCGCCAAACGTGATTGTAGATAGAAATTCCCAAGAACATAGGTATGTCATTCAAGGATATAAGGGGACATCTACTTTGTTTTTTAGAGAGTTGAAAGACATCAGCGGATTAGGATCTCAGGATTTTGGATGCATCAGTGTTCATGAAGCATACGAACTTACGAGAGACGTTTACAGGACATTAAAAATCAGAGCTTCTCAGGCAGGCTACGTTTCAATGATTCTTATGGAAGGTAATGCACCTAGGGGTGGGCATTGGCTAGATAACTTTACTGATCCTAAGAACGAAGAGTATGATCCAGATATTAAAAAGATCATTCTCCCTATCTTTGAAAACTGGAAATTCTTACCTGTTTCTTATAGAGCTAGTTTGGAAGCAATGCCGGATGCTTGGAAGAGGAGATATCTTCTTGGCGAAACAGCCATGCTTCCATCAGGGACTCCAGTCTATCCATCCTTCGTTGAGTCAGTTCACGTCCAAGATACCAACTTAATTCCAGATAGGCCTGTTCTTCGCATGTGGGACTTTGGATTGAGGAGAGCTGCTTGTGTATGGGGTCAGCAAGAAGATAGCGGACGGATTCTCATTCAACATGAATGGTTAGCTCTTGAGACTCCAGAGGAACAGTTCATAGATGGTGTCATTGTTAGAACGAACCAGTGGTATGGAGATAGAACATGCAGAGACATGGGAGACCCCGCTGCAAGAAACAGAGATCCAAATGGTGTTTCCACTTTGGACCGCTTGAATCGAAAAGGAATTTCATTAGTCTTTCGACAGACAACGTATGGACAAAGGATTCCACTCATCAACAGAAAGTTCTGCGAGATGATCCAAGGTATGTCGGCAGTGGTATGTTCTCCTTCGTGTGGAATTCTTGTTGAAGGACTTTCTGGTGGGTATCATTACCCAGAACTTAAAGAAGGACAAGCATTCACTTCTCAGAAGGATATTCCGTTCAAAGATGGCTGGTTTGAGCATGTCTGCAATGCGTTTGAATATGGAATGGTTAACCTCTTTTCTCAAGCAACATCTGCTAGTAAGAAGTTTATCGAGAGAAGGAAGATGAATCAGAGGAGAGCATGGGCTAAGCAAGGAGCGGCTGTCTTCTAATTAAAGTCAAAGCAAGTAGAGAATACTTTAGAGTTGGATCGGATGAAAATAAATGGGAGAAGTTATTCAAGGACTTTAAGAAGAAGTATCCCGCGGTCTCGAAAGCTATGGAAACACTTTATCTTAAGTTAGAATTCTGTCCAGAATGCGGAAAACCAATAGAGGAATGCTCTAGTAATGTGTCTCAAGGGATGAATTATTAGGAAGGAGTATTTTAAATGGCACTGCATGGATCTCATTTTGAACAAAGGCAAGCAGAGATTCGTAGAGCTCTTCGAGCGTCTAAAGCAAGTAAGATGGTGACAGATGTTGGCCTTCAGAGAGCATTAAAGGCATCCAAGATCTCTCCAAAAGTTACTGGGGTTGGAGTTCGAAGAGTATTGGAAAGAGGAAGAATTTCTGGGAGAAGAATGACAGACGAGGATCTTCAGAGGCTTGAAAGAATGAGGGCCATCAGAGAGAAGTTCAGGGCAAGGAGATTTAGATAAGCCATGCCTTACTCCATTCGTCAGAACAAGGATGGTTCTTACAGGGTTGTGAACACGGAAACTGGTGAAGTCAAGGCTGCTAAGACAACGCTTGAGAATGCTGAGAGGCAGCGGAGGTTACTGGCTGGTGTTGAGCATGGTGGATTCAAGCCGACTGGCGCAGCTCCTAAAAGGCCGATTACGTCCGCTCTCAAAGCTAAGTTGAGAATGAAGTTAAGATCTAAGAAGTAGATGCTAATTAAAAAGGGAAAGACCATTAAGTCTCGTAACTCTCAGCGGACTCGGATGGAGGATGAGGCGAGATACCATCTGCGTGGTGGAATAGCGAGTATGGCGATGAAGACTAAGGTAACTGGGAAGCCAGAGATAGATTGCCGTGGAACTCCTCTGAAGTACTCCAATGAGATGGCTGAAAGGCACAGTATCTCTCAAGTAGAGCGGTGGATGAAGGGTGAACGAAAGATCATTTCTATCCCAGGAGCGATTTAAGTGAGTGTTGTAGTCTCTCGTTCTAAAGTCAAAGCGCCTTCTTATAGGAATCAACTGACTCTTTGGGCTGATGAGCCAGGAGAGTTGAGTTTTGCTATGGTGCAGTTAGATAAGTACGATGCTCCTTGGGTTTTAAAGCAAGATAATAAGACAAAGAAGTATGCCGTCTTCATTCCGAAGGATCAAAATGCCCCCACGCGATCTTATAGTTAGAAATCCAGTTTTAGAGAAAGCTATCTTGGATTATCTTCTCAAGGCTATTTCTAATTCTGAGAGTTGGTGGAGGGATCCTGTTTACGGATCGTTTAGGGGTAGATCGGATGTTCTTTCAGATTACCGTAAGAGGATGGAAGGTAGGAGATCTGTTGCTCAATTGGATCAAGACAGGAAAGACTCTCCATTTCCCAGATCGTCCAATATTGGAGTTGGGATTGAGATGGTATTTGCTGAATTCCTTAACCCAGTTCTATTAGCGAATACGCATGATCTTGATCCACCGCTTCAAGCGGTTGATGAAACAACAGAGAAGGAAGAGGAGACTCTAACAGTCTTTCACAGCCAATATCAAAAGTCAGAAGATCTTGGGAAGAGAGAGTTGCTTGAGCAATCTATTAGGGAGACTCTAACTGTTGGTGGTGTGTTTCACAAGTGGAACTGGTCGAGTTTTTGGTAGCAGATAGAGGTTCCTGTCTATCTTTTTGTTCATCCTATGACCAATCAACCGGTTATGGTTCCTAACCAGGAAACTGGTGCAGTTGAGCCGATCTTTGCAGATCCAAACATGCCGGAGGAGTTATGGCCGGTTGGGCCAGATGGTGTTAAGTTAAAGATTGCCAAGACTCCTTCCATCACGACTGAGAAGATCAGAGAAGGTCCTCAGCTTTCCTTAAGGCCGTATGAGTCTATTCTCTTTCCGCCCGGTTCTCAAGCAACAGATCCAAATGACTGGGATTACATCGTTGATAAGTTTACTGTGACTCCGTATTGGTTCCTTGGGAAGGAAGGGGATCCGTTTGAAGGGAAGCTCCAGAACATTGATAAGTTGTGGAGGATCCTCAAGATTGATCCCAATATGCTTCATCTCAAGCCAGACCAGAGATTGTTTGAGCCAATCAATCTCTGTGAGGTTCATTTCAAGTTCCCTGCTACTCAGACTGGGAAGCCAGTTGAACTCATTGCCATCATTGATCCGGAGCATAATTTGCTTCTAGGATGGCGTGTGTCTCCATTTCATAGGCGTCCTTACTTTCATAGACTTGTTTGGTCAAGAGATAAGAAAGAGCAGAGTCCACATGGGAAAGGTATCCCAGAAACGATTTGGGGTCTTAGGAACGCATTAGACGCCAATCTCAATCAGGATTTAGATGCTGGGAATCTCTACAACCATCCACCGCTTCTTCTCTCTAGTTTAGCTATGTTAGAGGATGAAGATTACGAGATGGTTGGTCCTGGAACGCAATGGGTGATGCAAGATATCAATGGAGCGAAGTTTCTTCCACCACCTATCTCAAAGAGAGATCCACTTGCCATGGAGAACTGGCTTTTCTCAATGGCTCAGAGGGTTTGGTCAGTAACCGATCTTAATCTGAATGCTCCGACTTCTTCTTTATCTCCTAATGTCAGTACAGCGACAGGAGTCGTGAGTGTTTTAAACCAAGGGAATATAAAATACGGACATCTAACAAAGAGGCTATCTGTAGTTGACACTAAGGAATATCAGTTTTGTCATGAGATGTTTAGGACGATGTTGGCTAATCCTAGGATGATTTCTGTCAAAGGGAAACCGATTGTCATTGGTCCAGAGGATAGAGAGCAGTTCTTCAGAAGGACTGTAAGGATTGTAGCGGTTGGGAATGGGGTGACAACCAATCCAACTCTCAGGCAGCAGATCTTTTCCAATCTTTATCAAATCTTTGTCTCTACTCAGAATCCTTTTGTTATTGGAGATTTAGAAGTTTACAAGGAGTTGACTGACAGGCTTCAGAATGCGTTTGGAGCGAATCTTTCACTAAAGGATCCACAGATTCTCCAAGATCTTACGTTAATCCAGCGGGTTCTTCAGACTCAAAATGGGAGAGCTAGGATTGCTCAAGCAGTTCAAGAGTCGGTTGCAGAGTTACAGGCTGCTCAGCAATTACAGCAGCAAGGACAAGGAGTAACCAATGGTTCTTCAGCGATTGTTCAATAGACTCTCTTCTATTTTGGATGAAGGTAGAACGAAAGATATTGAAGGACTTAGGAAAACCGTTTCAAGAGGAGATAGATTAGAGAATCTTAAGAAGCAAGAGGGTTGGAGTGATTTAATGGATATTAAAGAATATGGTCAAACTCTTGCAGATCGTCTTATGAGAAATCTTGAATCAGATGAAAAGTTACGTTTTAGAGGTGCAATTGAGTGGAATGGAATTGAGGCACCTTTTAGGGAGATGGAGAGAAGAATCAAGTTAGGAAAGGAATCTAGGAATAAGTTAGCTGAGCTTACAGGTCAAAAGCTTCCTAGCTGATCTCTTGGGTGTACCTAAGAGCTTCAAAAGCCGGATTCCAGTGCACTGGCTGGAACCGGCTTTTTTCTTGGGTAGTTACAGATCGTCCCTTAGAGCGATGGGGTAATCGCTCTCGTACCCAGAACGGAACTGGGGTAAAAACCGACGGAGAGTAGAGAAATGGCTGATCAAGTTCCATCCCAGAATCAGGCTGGGGTACAAACTGATTGGGAAGCAAAAGCGAAAGAGTTGGAGAACCAAGTCCGTGGAGTTTCAACGGAACGGGATAAGGTACGCAGAGAGGTCAATGCTTGGAAGGCGATTGCACAGGATGCAGGTGATGTTATCCAATACGATCCTACAACTGGTTATCCAGTTGGATGGAACGTTGGAGAGGAACCTGTTGCGAATAATCAAGCTTGGGTTGGAAGCAATCCATTCTCTGGGATTGTGGAAGATCCAAATTCTGTCAATCAATACTTCCAAGGGCTAGTGAACTCTCAGGGATATTTAACACAGCCACAGGCTGATGAGTTAGCTAGGCAATATGCTGACCAAGCGTATCAGACTGCCCGATTGGATTTTCTGGTTCTGAGGAATATCGATAAACTTCTTTCCAACAAAGACTATTCGGATCTCCAGCAGTATGGGTCTGACTGGTCAAAGAGGACTTCTCAAGTTCTCCAGGAGAGAGGTTGGGCAAAGCCGATTGATGGTGCAGCTAGTTGGGATCAGTGGTTTTACGCCGATCCTTCCAGACTTCAAGAGGCTGCTGATATTGCTCAAGCTAGGATGTTCAAGGAATCTCAGACTCAACAAGCCGCTTCCCAAGAGGCGAATCAGAACCAACAGGCGGCAGGACTTTCTGTTGGAAATGTCTCAGGGGCTCCAGAAGTTACTTCAGAGCAAGAGTATAGGAAAGCTCTGGAATCTGGGAGCTTGTTTGATCGTATGAGACAAGACACAGAAAAGAATGCCTATCAAGCTGGATTAATAAAGAAATAAGGAGTCATAGTCTATGTTGGAGTTCTTAAAGAGGCTATTTCTGTCTCTCTCCAACGAAAGAGGAGTAACGCTTAACCTTGCTACCAAGACAACATGGGATGCGTTAATCCCTGAGTATTGGGACAAGGCTGTATACGATGAATCCGATCGGATGTCTATTGTTAGTAAGTGGACAGGTCCGGATGGATCGGATGCTCCTGTTCTGGAGAAGATGGATTTAACCAAGCAGAAGGGAGACAAGATCACATTTGGTTCCCTTCAAAGGTTAATTGGGAAAGGTGTTTCAGGAGCAACAACGTTGGAAGGAGCGGAAGAGAATATTGCTGTTGGTAGTTACAATGTGACTGTTGAGTTGTTTAGACATTCAACAGCTGCGAATGCTATTGCAACAGCAGAGGCTCTGTTTGACTTTCCAACGACTGCGGCTCGAAAGATTGCAGACTGGTTAGCAAGGTTCCATGATGATGACATGATCGACCAGGTTTTGAACCAGGAGACGGTCACGGCTGTCACCATTTTCGCAGGTGATGCAACTAGCCGGGCCAATCTAGGGCCTGGAGATCTGTTGATTCCGAAAGCCTTGCAGAGGTCAGTAATCGGGGCTCAACGAAGGGGAGTTCGAGAGTTTCGGACTCTTCGTGGTGGGATGCTTCCCATGCCTGTTTTCGGAGCGTTGATGTCAGAGATTGATTACTACAATCTCGTTGACGATGCCGATTTTAAACAGGATGTCAGACTGGCTCAGGTTCGGGGAGATGCTAATACTTCCATTTCTGGTTCCATTGACATGTACAAAGGAACCATGATTTGGAGATGGTCTTCTGTGAACCCTGGGGATGGGATGACTGGGACGTTTTTGAGGCCAGAAGCAAGACTGGCGGCAGCTATTACGGCTGCTGCTACGACTGCGACGGCTGGTCCTACCACAGCGGTAACAAATGTCAATTACTGGAAGTATTTCCCGACAACTGGGACCAATACCATGTTGATTGATGAGGAGCAGATGACATATGCTGCTGCTCATGGTGATCGAACTTCAGCGACTCTTACGAGAGGCACTGGTGGTACTACAGCTGCAACTCACTCTGCTGGAGCTCTGATTACACTCAACAATGTTGGTAAGGTATTGGTGTTCGGTAAGAATTTTGCGTTGCGTGCATGGGCGCAAAAACCTAAGAGAATTACCCAGGATCGGGATTACCAGTT
>ERZ1292623.425-Hain-H51-01um-R1-425-length-45995-cov-42_pt1 | contig 11040 bp, 11 predicted proteins | sample MGYA00564398_ERZ1292623 | MGnify/ENA primary metagenome ERZ1292623 (study PRJEB36523, sample SAMEA6512633) | groundwater metagenome | collected 2019-01-07 | study: AquaDiva: Metagenomics assemblies of 32 groundwater samples
CTGCCTTACCCTAGCGCCCGACTAAAGCAGTCAACAAATAGGCGTTGTCCAATAATTATTTTCGCGAGGAACCCAACCATGAAAAATCCGCTCGATTCGATCCTGGGCACCATCATTGCCGGACTGGTGCTGACGGTGGTGCTGTACTTCTTTACCGCCAACTTCCTGATGAAGGCCGTGGGCTGATCTCCCGCCCGCCGCCGACCCGACCCATCGCCCCTCACCCAATTTCCGGAGACTCTTCACCATGGAACTCATCATCGACCGCTGGCTCCACGTTCTGGCCGGTATCACCTGGATCGGCCTGCTCTATTATTTCAACTTCGTGCAGGCCGTGGCCATGCCCAAGGCCAAGGCCGACAACACCGCCGGCGCCATCACCAAGCACATCGCCCCACTGGCCCTGCGCTGGTTCCGGTTCGCCGCGCTGGTCACCTGGCTGACGGGCGCGTACTACCTGGAGCGCTCGGGCATCGGCCTGGTCAATGCCTTCCTGCTCAAGGGTTCCGCCGCCCCGATCGGCATCGGCGCCTGGCTCGGCACCATCATGTTCCTCAACGTCTGGGGGCTGATCTGGCCGAACCAGAAGAAGGTGCTGGGCATTGTCCCGGCCGACGACGCCGCCAAGGCCAAGGCCGGGCGCATCGCCTTCCTGGCCTCGCGCACCAATACCATGCTGTCGCTGCCGATGCTGTTCTTCATGATCACCAGCACTTCCGCCCACGGGCTGCCCGTTCTGTTCCGGTAATACACCCGTTCAGGCCCCCAAAAGCCCGGCCTTTCGGCCGGGCTTTTGCTTTTTTGCCGCCGGGCTTGCCTCGCGGGCCAAAGACGCTAGAATTTCGGTTGTGATCGCGCAGCGCCCGGCTCGGGCGCTTTTCTGTTTTTAGGCGCCCGGAAAATTGATGATGCCCAGCAACTATCAGATGGGAATGTTCACCCCCCTGCCCGTGGCCTTCAGCCACGGTGCCGGTGCCTGGCTGTGGGACACCCAAGGCAACAAATACCTCGATGCGCTCGGCGGGGTCGCGGTCTGCGGCCTCGGCCACGCCCACCCGGCCATCACCGCCGCCATCCGCGACCAGGCCGGCAAGCTGCTGCACGTTTCCAACTGGTACGAGATTCCCGAACAGGCCGAGCTGGCCGAACGCCTGTGCAAAAAGGCCGGCATGGACAACGCCTTCTTCTGCAACTCCGGCGCCGAGGCCAACGAGACCGCCATCAAGCTCGCCCGCCTGTACGGGCATCGCCGCGACGTCGAGCTGCCGTCCATCATTGTCACCGAAGGCAGCTTCCACGGGCGCACGCTGGCGACACTCTCGGCCACCGGCAACCGCAAGATCCAGGCCGGCTTCGAACCGCTGGTGCAGGGTTTCTACCGCGTGCCCTACAACGATCTCGACGCCGTGCGGCGCATCGCCGAACGACACTCGAACGTGGTGGCGGTGCTGGTGGAACCCATCATCGGCGAAGGCGGCATCCAGATTCCATCCGACGGTTACCTGCGCGGGCTGCGCGAACTCTGCGACCAGCACCAGTGGCTGCTGATGCTGGACGAAATTCAGACCGGCATGTGCCGCACCGGCCGCTGGTTCGCCTGCGAGCACGAAGGGGTCAAGGCGGATGTCATGACGCTCGCCAAGAGTCTCGGCAACGGCGTGCCCATCGGCGCCTGCCTGGCGCGCGGCGACGCGGCCAAGGTGTTCACGCCCGGTACCCACGGTTCTACTTTCAGCGGCAACCCGCTGGTGTGCCGCGCCGCGCTGGCCGTGATCGAGGAACTCGAGCGCGGCCACTACGACCGGCGCGCGGCGGAACTCGGCCAACGCCTGCTCACCGGCCTGCAGCGCGCCTTCGACGGTGTCGCCGGTGTCCGTGAAATCCGTGGGCGCGGATTGATGCTGGCGATCGAACTCGACCGTCCGTGCAAGGACGTGCTCAAGATGGCGCTCGCCCGCGGCCTGCTGGTGAACGTCACGGCCGACACCGTCGTGCGCCTGCTGCCGCCGCTGATCCTCAGCGACGAGGAAGCCGACGAGATCGTCACCCGCCTGAAGGCCGTGGTCCTGGAATTCCTGGGCCGCACGCCATGACGCGTTCATTCCTCACGCTCGCCGACCTCAGCCGCGACGAACTGGCGCGGCTGATCGAGCGCGCGCGTGAGCTGAAGGTCCAGCATCGCCGCGGTGAGCGTCACACCCCGCTGGCGGGCAAGACGCTGGCCATGATCTTCGAAAAGTCCTCGACCCGCACGCGCGTGTCGTTCGAGGCCGGCATGGCCCATCTCGGCGGCACCGCCATGTTCCTGTCGCCGCGCGACATGCAGCTCGACCGCGGCGAACCGGTCGAGGACACGGCACGCGTCATCTCGCGCATGGTCGATGCCATCGTCATCCGCGCCAACAGCCACGCCATGATCGAACGCTTCGCCGCGCACTCGCGCGTGCCGGTGATCAACGCCCTGTCCGACCGCGATCACCCCTGTCAGTTGCTGGCCGACATGCAGACCTGGGTCGAACACCGCGGCCCGGTCGCCGGCAAGACCGCGGCCTGGATCGGCGACGGCAACAATGTCTGCCATTCCTGGATCGAGGCGGCGCGGCTGCTGGGTTTTCATCTGCGCGTCGCCACCCCGAAGGGTTACGGGCCCGATGCCGCCATCGTGCGCGAGGCCGGAAAGTCCGTGAGCCTCGGCCACGATCCGGCGACCGCCGCCGACAAGGCCGATCTGATTGTCACCGACACCTGGGCGAGCATGGGCCAGGAAGAGGAAAAGACCAAACGCCTGCGCGACTTTGCCGGCTACACTGTCGATGCCGCCCTCATGCGCCGCGCCAAACCGGATGCGCTGTTCATGCACTGCCTGCCCGCCTACCGCGAGCACGAAGTCAGCAGCGAGGTGCTGGACGGTCCCCAGAGCGTCGTCTGGGACGAGGCCGAAAATCGCCTCCATGCCCAGAAGGCGCTGCTTGAGTTTTTACTGAAGTAGGTGGACCGGCAGATGCACGATCACCAGCGGCCCGTGGCAGACTTCATGCTGGTGGCTTGCCGCTGATATTTTTATGACCGTCGACATCCTCACGCTCAACGACATTGCCTGCCGCTACGACGACCGGCTGGCCGTGCGCGGCCTGTCGCTCAAGGTACCGCGCGGCGACATTGTCTGCCTGCTCGGTCCATCCGGTTGCGGCAAGACCACCGTGCTGCGCGCCATCGCCGGGTTTCACGGCCTGGAAGGCGGCGACATCCGCATCGGCGGCCGGCAGGTATCGACCACCGCCTTTACCCTGCCGCCGGAAAAACGAAAGTTGGGCGTGGTGTTCCAGGATTACGCGCTGTTCCCGCACCTCACCGTGGCCGGCAACGTCGGCTTCGCCCTGCGCGATCTGTCGCGCGCCGAGCGCAAGCGGGTCGTGGATGAGATGCTGGCACTGATCGGCCTGCCGGAGATGGCCGACCGCTATCCGCACGAACTGTCCGGCGGCCAGCAGCAGCGCGTGGCGCTGGCGCGCGCGCTCGCCGCCCGACCCGATCTGGTGCTGCTCGACGAACCCTTTTCCAGTCTCGACGTGGAACTGCGCGAGCGATTGTCGCTGGAGCTGCGCGAGATTCTCAAGCGTCAGGGCACCAGCGCGGTGCTGGTCACCCACGACCAGCACGAGGCCTTCGCCATGGGCGATCACGTCGGCATCATGCAAGACGGCCGACTGGTGCAATGGGACACGCCCTACAACCTCTACCATCAGCCGTGCTGCCGCTTCGTGGCCGACTTCATCGGCCAGGGCGTGTTTCTGAAAGGCACGCTGCTGTCGTCCGACACCGTCGAGACCGAGATCGGCGTCTACAAGGGGCATCGCCCCTATGGCTGGTCGGTCGGCACCCCGGTGGAGGTGTTGCTGCGCCCGGACGACATCATCCCGGACCCGGAAGGACCGCTGCGCGGCGAGATCGTCCACAAGGCCTTCAAGGGGGCGGAGATTCTGTACACCCTGCGCCTGCCGACCGGCGGTCGCGTGCTGTCGCTGTTTCCCTCGCACGCCGATCACGAACTCGGCCATCGGGTCGGCATTCGCGTGCAGGCCGACCACCTGATCGCCTTTGCGCTCAATGCGCCCGGCGGCACCCAGGCCCCGCCGGCCTGAACGCCCGCCGCAAACCGGTTATCCGGACGCTTCCCCGCCTGGACCGCGTACCTGTACCCGGCCGGAAACCTGTCCTAGAATGAACACCAGCTGTCATTTTTTCTCCGCCGGGCCCTCCGAGCCGCCCACGGAGCTGACGGACAGGGTGTTTTCTCCGGAAATACCACGGGAAATACCCAACCGCCACCACCCGGCAACCGGTATGATTCCTGCATACGATCAGAACCGCCTAACCTGCTTCTAAATATGAGTGCCGTGGAAAAAAAGATTCTTCGCCTGCTGATCGTCGATCAGTCCCCGGACGACACCGAGCTGGCGGTCACGGCCATCCGCAAGTGCGGCTATATGCTCAAGACCCAGCGCGTCCAGGACCTGGCGGGCATGCAGGCGGCGATCGACAAGGGCCAGTGGGACGTGGTGATCAGCGAATTCAGCTTGCCGCACTTCAGCGCGCAGATGGCCCACGACCTGCTCAAAAAGGCCGGGCGCGAACCGCCGTTCATTATTCTCACCCGCGCCATCTCCGATAATGACCTGGTCGCGGCCATGCGCAGCTACGCGCAGGACGTGGTCATGAAGGAACGGGTGGTCAAACTGGCGCCCGTGATCGAACGCGAACTACGCGCCGCCGACGACCGTCGCCGCCTGCACGATGCCACCGCCCGCGTGCAGGAATCCGAGAACAAGAGCCGCGCCGTCATCGACGGCTCGCGCGAAGCGCTCTGCTACCTGCAGGATGGTATGCACCTCGACGCCAACCACACCTACCTGGATCTGTTCGGCTATGAAAGCCTGGAGGCACTGACCGGCGTGCCGGTCATGAACCTGATCGACAAGGCCGACCAGAAGCGCTTCAAGGATTTTCTCCGCAAGCCGCCGGTCGACAACGCCGCCGCGGTCGAATTCAGCGCCGTCAAGGAAGATGGCTCGCGCTTTCCGGTGGAACTGACGCTGTCGTCCATCCCCTTCAACGGCGAACAGTGCCTGCAATTGATGGTCAGCGACGTGGGCAAGCGCAAGGCGGTCGAGACCAAGCTGCAATACATGAACCAGCACGATCCGCTGACTGGTCTCTACAACCGCCACTACTTCCTGCAGACCCTCAACAAGGGCGTCGAGCAGGTCAAGCAGGGCAAAGGCGTGGCGACCGTGCTGTACATGGACATGCGCCAGCTCAAACACATCAATCAGGTCGTCAACTACGCCGCCGGCGACCGCATGCTCATCAAGGTCGCCCGCCTCATGCGCGATCATCTCGGCGGGGATACCATCCTTGCCCGTTTCGGCGGCGATGAATTCGCCGCCCTGCTGCACAAGAACGAATCCGAATCGCGGCGCATCGCCGATCAGCTGCTGGAGTCGTTGCACAAGACGGCCTTCTCCGAGGGCGGCAAGTCCTTCCAGTGCGAATGCCATCTGAGCGTGACGGCGGTGGAAAAAAACGTGGAGTCGGCCCAGGTGGTGCTGGCGCGTGCCTATCAGGTTGCCCAGGCGGGGGTTACCCAGGCGAATCACGCCTCCGCGACGTTCGGATCCGCGCCGGTAGTGCAGGCTGTGCAAGCGCCGCCGCCGGCTGAACCCGTTAAACCCGCCACCGAGCCGGTCAGGATGCCCACCGCCCCCGTGGTCGCCAAGACCGCGGCCATGCCGGGTGCCGACCCGTGGGTCGCCCGGCTGCAACAGGCGGTTGACCGTGAATCGTTCACCCTGATCTATCAGCCCATGATCAGCATGCAGGGCGAAAGCGAAGAATGCTACGAAGTGCTGGTGCGCCTGGTGGATGAGAGCGGCGAACTGGTCCCGGCCGGCAAGTTCATGCCGGCGGCGGAAAAAACCGGACTGTGCGCCGTCATCGACCGCTGGGTCATCCGCAACGCCATCGAAGCGCTGGGCAGCCTGCACCGCGACGGTCGTCCGGCAAAATTCTTCATCAATCTGTCCACCACCGCCTTCAAGGACGCCGACCTGTTGCCGTCGGTCATCCGCTGGCTGCGCGACGCCTCGGTCAAAGCCGGTCACGTGGTTTTCGAGGCCAACGAGTCGCAAATCCTGGCCCAACCCCAGGCCGCCACCACCTTCATTCGCGCCGCCGGCAAGCTTGGCGCACATTTCTCGATCGACAACTACGGCCACCACACGGCCGACGACGGCCACCTGAACGACCTGCCGATCGAGTACGCCAAGATCGACATGGCGTTTATCAAAAAACTGTCCGCCGACCCCGCTTCCCGCGAGCCGCTCGTGGCCGTGATCGCCGCCGCCCAGGCCCGCAGCTTCAAGTCCATTGCCAAATGCGTCGAGACCGCCGATAACCTGGCCAGCCTGTGGTCGTTCGGTTTCGACTACGTTCAGGGAGACTACTTCGAAAGTCCGGAGGCCCAGGCCGAGGCTGACCAGCACGCCACCCTCTCCTCCGATGCCGTCTCCGCGCCCAGCTGGGCGACCTCCACGCGCGGTTAGAAATAAGCCCAATCACTGCTGCGCGGTTTTCACCACGCAGAATTTTCGGCGCGCTTGCGGTAACATGGCGCGCCTCCTCCCATCACTTCACCGTCCAGCACAACACCAGCCCCATGTCCGGCCAATACATCTACACCATGCATCGGGTGAGCAAGATCGTGCCACCCAAGCGCGAAATCCTGCGCGATATCTCGCTGTCCTTCTTTCCCGGCGCCAAGATCGGCGTCCTCGGCCTGAACGGTTCCGGCAAATCGACGCTGCTGCGCATCATGGCCGGTGTCGATCCCAACCATGAGGGCGAGGCCCGCCCCCAGCCGGGGATCAAGGTCGGCTTCCTGGCGCAGGAGCCGGAACTCGATGCCAGCAAGGACGTGCGCGGCAATGTCGAGGAGGCCGTGGCCGAGACCAAAAAACTGCTCGACGACTTCAACGCCATCTCCGAGAAGTTCGGCGAGCCGATGTCGGACGACGACATGAACAAGTTGCTGGAGAAGCAGGCCAAGCTCCAGGAAAAAATCGATGCCGCCGGCGCCTGGGAACTGGAGCGCAAACTGGAAATCGCCGCCGATGCCCTGCGCCTGCCGCCGTGGGAGGCCGACGTCAGCAAGCTGTCGGGCGGCGAGCGCCGCCGTGTCGCGCTATGCCGACTGTTGCTCTCGCAGCCGGACATGCTGTTGCTCGACGAACCCACCAACCACCTCGATGCCGAATCGGTAGCCTGGCTGGAGCGTTTTCTGCTCGAATACCCGGGTACGGTCGTGGCCGTGACCCACGATCGCTACTTCCTCGACAACGTCGCCGGCTGGATTCTCGAGCTCGATCGCGGCCACGGCATTCCGTGGAAGGGGAACTACTCGTCGTGGCTGGAGCAAAAGGAGAAACGTCTCGAACAGGAAGAAAAGACCGAGACCGCCCGCATCAGGGCCATGAAGGAAGAGCTGGCATGGGTGCGCCAGAATCCCAAGGGCCGGCATGCCAAAAGCAAGGCGCGCCTGCAACGCTACGAGGAAATGGCCTCGCAGGAATTCCAGAAACGCAATGAAACCAAGGAAATCTTCATTCCCGCCGGCCAGCGCCTCGGCGATCTGGTGGTGGAAGCGAAGTCGCTGAGCAAATCGTTCGGCGACCGGCTGCTGATCGACAATCTCAACTTCAATCTTCCGCGCGGCGGTATCGTCGGCGTCATCGGCCCGAACGGCGCCGGCAAGACCACGCTCTTCAAGATGATCGCCGGCCAGGAAAAGCCCGACAGCGGCGAAATGCGCGTCGGCCCGACCGTGCAACTGGCCTACGTCGACCAGTCGCGCGATTCCCTGGTCGGCAGCCACACCGTCTGGCAGGAAATCTCCGACGGACACGACATCATGCTGGTGGGCAAGACCGAGGTTCCGTCACGCGCCTATTGCGGACGTTTCAATTTCAAGGGATCGGACCAGCAGAAGCTGGTCAAGGACCTGTCGGGCGGCGAACGCAACCGCCTGCACCTGGCCAAAATCCTGAAAAGCGGCGGCAACCTGCTGATGCTCGACGAACCGACCAACGACCTCGACGTCGAAACCCTGCGCGCGCTGGAAGAAGCATTGCTCGACTTTGCCGGTTGCGCGGTCGTCATCTCGCACGACCGCTGGTTCCTCGACCGCATCGCCACCCACATCCTGGCCTTCGAGGGCGATTCCATGGCGGTCTGGTTCGAAGGTAATTTCGCGGATTACGAAGCCGACAAAAAGCGCCGCCTCGGTCAGGACGCCGACCAGCCGCACCGCATCAAATACCGCAAACTCGTGCACTAACCCGGGCAGACCGGAACTGGCCGGGGCTGGAGTCAAGCCCATGTGCCGCGGCCACTCTGGCCGTGGAATACCGTTTGTCCGGCAACATCCTCGCGACTGCTGTCTGCCCATCGGCAGATATCGGCATATCACGCCAAGTGATTGATCATTCGTGCGTACTCGCTGTTGTCTCTTTCCTAGCAAACGCCGATGACTGTAACAAATTTGTTACAACTTCCTGACATGAACCAAACCGGGATAGCCGACGACAGAGCGTTGACTGTCCACTGGCGTCGTTCAAATGATTCATCGGGCCCAGTGACGAGACTGTCGACAATCGGCACAAAGGAGGTGGCCCGTCAGACTAGCAAGGCAAATCGCATTCCGGTCAGGAACATATGTCCTGCCCTTTTGACTGTTACTCAACTGATCAACATCACTTTGGAGTTCAACATGAAAAACATTCGCAAGTCACTGTGGTCCGGCCTGGCTGCCATACTGGTCACGGTCGGTCTTCTCTCAACCAACGCCTCTGCCCAGACGCCGACACCGCTTTCGTTGGCGAAATTCAAGGCAGCCCTGGTGATCGTCAACCTGGAAGCATCGCCACAATGGTTTCGTCAGGGGCAGCGGGTTGATTTCATTGTTACGCTCAAGCTGAATGCCAGCGCCGGCACGTACGCAGACGGCGTTGATGTCAGCGTATGGCACGGAAACGGCACGACACCTGTCGCCTTTAAGGAGAACCAGCGCCTGAACCTCGGATTGAACACCTTCCGGATGACGGATGCTAATTTCCAAGGTCACCCGGGCCACTACGTGGTCAAGGTTCGTTACCATCAGGGTGACGTGGCCAAGAAAGATTTTGCCACTCAGAGTAAGGTGGTTACTTGGTACACGCTCAATCCGCACGCGCATTTCCCGCCGAGCCTCCCGGGCCGGTAATCGCGCGTTTCATGCTTCCCGCCCGGGTACCTCAGGTGCCCGGGTTTTTTCCTGTTTGTTTGTCTGTCCAGACTTACAGGGGCTGGGCCCCATCACGTCACGCGGAAATATCGGTGTACGAACTTGACTTTCCCTTTTGAAACAGTCAATTGTAGAAATATCACGTTTACTGATATGGCTAATTTTTGACGGAACTCGCCCGACAGTGTCCGGTCTCATTCCCCGTTGCCCGGATTCCCCGGCAACGGCTTTCCAACCATAACCAATGGAGATTACCCGCATGAACACCGCCAAGAAGCTTTCAGGCATCGCCCTCGCCACCGCCGCTGCCGGCCTGTTCGCCGCCACCCTCGCCACCCCTGTACTGGCCGCCAAGCACGAAGGCATGGTCCATTGCCTGGGCATCAATGGCTGCAAAGGCAAGAGCGACTGCGCCACCGCCGACAACGCCTGCAAGGGCCACAATGCCTGCAAGGGCAAGGGCTGGGTTGCCACGTCCGCCAAGGATTGCACGAAGAAGGGCGGCAAGGTCGAAGAGAAGAAGGCAGAGTAAGCATTTTCTGCTCAACACGGGCGCCGCAAGGCGCCCGTGTTATTTTCTGCCATTCAGGTGCGTTGAATCGACAAACAGGGCCATAATTCAATCCGCATGACCCTTACCCAGCCCTCGCTCGGTTTCGGACTTGGTCTGCGCACCAAGCACTACGAGACCATTCTCTCAGCCCGGCCGGCGATCGACTGGTTTGAGATCATTTCCGAGAATTACATGGTGCCCGGCGGCAAGCCGCTGCACTTTCTCGACCGTATCCGCGCGCTTTACCCGATGGTGATGCACGGTGTATCGATGTCCATCGGTTCCACCGACCCGCTTAACCCCGAATACCTGCGCGCGCTGAAGAACCTGGCCGCGCGTGTACAACCGGCGTGGATATCCGATCACCTGTGCTTCACGGGCGTGCATGGCCGCAACCTGCACGACCTGCTGCCCCTGCCCTACACCGAAGAAACCGTGAAACACGTCGCCGATCGTGTACGCCAGGTGCAGGATTTTCTCGGCCGCCGCATTCTGCTGGAGAATGTTTCCAGCTACGTGAGTTACCAGTCCTCGACCCTGACGGAATGGGATTTCCTGCGCGCAGTGGTTGAGGCGGCTGACTGTCTGCTGCTGCTGGACGTCAACAACATCTACGTCAGCAGCATCAACCACGGCTTCGATCCGGTGGAATACCTGCAGGCGATTCCGGCCGAACGCGTGCAGCAGATTCACCTCGCCGGACACCGCAACCACGGCACGCACATTATCGACACCCACGATGAACCCGTCACCGACCCGGTCTGGGCGCTGTACGGGGAGGCCGTCCGCCGCCTCGGTCCGGTCTCGTCCATGATCGAGCGCGACGACAACATCCCCGAGCTGTCTGAACTGCTGGCGGAACTGGACCGGGCACGCGATATTGCCCGTGAGGCCACCGGCACACACCGGCAACCGGTGACCGCATGAGTCGCTCAATGCTTCCGGACCTGCAGACCCGCTTCCACCGTTTCGTGGTGGCGGGTGACGACACCTTCCGCCATGACATCGTCGATGACGGTCGGGTGGATGTCGATGTCCGGCTGGCCGTCTATTACGACGGTTACCGCCTGCGCCTGATCGAGGCGCTGGAAACCGATTTCGTGGCGCTGAAAGCGTTCCTCAGCGAGGAGCGTTTCGCCGATAGGACCGA
>ERZ1292623.4766-Hain-H51-01um-R1-4766-length-11038-cov-4_pt1 | contig 11038 bp, 11 predicted proteins | sample MGYA00564398_ERZ1292623 | MGnify/ENA primary metagenome ERZ1292623 (study PRJEB36523, sample SAMEA6512633) | groundwater metagenome | collected 2019-01-07 | study: AquaDiva: Metagenomics assemblies of 32 groundwater samples
TTGTTACTAGAAGCGGTGAGAATTAAGAAATTTAATCCCAAATATAACTCCCGCCTAACTGATGGAAAAGCATATCCCCTCATCCGCATAACTATAAAAGAAAAATATCCTAAAATACTGATTGCGAGAAAAGAAAAGGATAAAAATTCACTTTATTTTGGCCCATATCCAAGTACCGCCACGGTGCGTACCGTATTAAAACTTCTGAGGAAAATTTTTCCATACGAAAACGTGGCGCGACATTCCAAGAAACCATGCCTATATTATCACTTGGGTCTTTGCCCATGCGCAGAAGCGTTTGATAGTAAGAATATGTATGTTGCGTACAAAAAAACCATTAAACATATTGTGCAATTCTTACACGGCGAAAAAATCAAAATCTTAAAAGACTTAGAAAAAGAAAGGGAAGAGTGGGTACGAACAGAAAACTTTGAGCACGCAGGAATCGTACAAAAACAAATAGACCAGGTAAAAATGATTACGAGTAAATTTCATAAACCTTTTGAATACGAGCTAAATCCAAACTTATGGGAAGATATCAGAAAAGAAGAGCTCAAGAGTCAAGCATTCCAAAAAAAATAATTTCTAAATATGAATGGAATAAAGACTTAGAGGGCAGATCAGAACCAGCCCTACAAATTATTCTTCAAGAATTAGAAAGGGCATGGCGAACGCACAGAGACACACAAATAGAAATTTTATCTCTTAAAGATGACAAAACACTCTATAGATTGCTACCAGAATACGAGCACGTTCCAGTAGACTTCACTCTTCCTCCAAGAGAAGAATTTCTAGGCACAAAGAAAGATTGTGCAGGTTGCCCTAATTTCTGGAAAAGTCATGCAGACTGTAAAAAGATGCATAATCCTCACGCATGGGGACCATGTAAAGAAGTATAATTCCTACCTCTATGTAGAAAAAAATAAAAGGTAATCAGCTAAACTATTTTCCGCGTCTATTCCAGCTTCTCAAACTAGGTCTGACTTTCATATAAGGCGAGTGTCCACGTGGAGACATAAGACCTCTAGAGTGCTTACCTGCAGAAGTAAGTCCTCTATCAACGCGTCCTCTGTTCTTTCCATTTGTAATCCATTTGAAAACAGGATCGTTCTTTATTTCAGGTCTTTGAGGATCAATTAATATAACTTCATAGAAATAATGCTTTCCATCTTTTCCAATCCAGTATGAGTTCAAAACCTCAAGATTGTTAAAGAATATTGATGCGCGTGATTCTGCAACATACTGATATGAAACTTTCAAAGTCTTTCTGTTTGTCTGCTTACGAGTCTTACGTCCCTTTACGCCAACTCTAACTCTAGTACGACCGCCGCGCATCAATCTAACTCGAGCAACAATAATACCTTTCTTAGCCTTATATCCTAGTGAACGGGCACGGTCAATTCGAAGAGGTTTATCAACAACAGTAATAGCGTTTCCCGCTCTCCATGCAATCATACGCTCACGCATTGTAGCAGTGTCGGGCTTCTTCCAAGCCTCTCTCATATAATGATACATACTTTTTGCCATTAGGGAAGTCTGTAAAACATGATTTAAAAACCTTCGTTTTGTCATGAACAAAACGAATGGATCAGAAGTGGATAAACACTTCTGAAGGCTTCTATTTCTTCGAAATAGAATGACCTCGAAACGACTTGTTCGTTTCTGAAGGCTTCTATGACTGGCTGACAATGTTAAAACATAATCAACTTTCTTCTCAGCTATGTAACCATTGACAACAAAAGCAAATAGATATTAATGTGCATTCATAAAATCCATTAAAAGCAATAAGACTTAAACTCTAATCCAATCTATGAACATGCAGACAAAACAAAACATATTCCTCTGGCTATTATACGACTTTGCCAATTCAATTATCTCAATAACATTCTTCCTTTACTTCGCCCAGTGGATAGTCATAGACAAAGGAGTTTCAGATCTGCAGTTTAATCTTTCATTTACAATATCCGCAGTTTTACTCCTATTTACAGCGCCTATCTTAGGAGCAATGCTTGATAAATCATTAAAAAGAATAACAGGTTTGAGAATAACTACAGTTCTGACAGCCTTGCTCTACATCCTCTGTGCAATAGCCGCGATAAACAACTATGAAATAATTTCTCTTGTTCTTTTCACTTTAGGTGTATATACATATATCCTGTCTTTCACATTCTATACTCCTCTGCTTAATGACATAGCTCCTCAAAATAAAATAGGTAAAATTTCAGGCATGGGTGTAACTGCCAATTATTTAGGTCAATTTGCAGGACTAATAATTGCCTTGCCTTTTGCAACTGGCAAATGGAGTTTATTTGGCGCAGCAGCCAGAGTAGAAACATTACTGCCAGCCATAGCATTATTTTTCATACTTTCCCTGCCTATGCTCCTGCTGTTCAAAGAGCCAAAAAAGTTGTTAGAAAAAGTTAATTTAAAGACAAAGATAAAACAGACAATAATCCAAACAAAAGATTTATTCAAAATCAAAAGTGTCTTTTTCTTCCTTCTTGCTTATTTTCTTTTCAACGACGCAATTCTCACAGCAGCCAATAATTTTCCCATATTTTTGGAACAAGTGTGGCACGTATCAGACACTTCTAAAACATACATTCTTCTGGGAATTCTAATCACTTCAGCAATTGGAGGCACAACCGGAGGAATCATAGCAGACAAATACGGCCACAAAAAGACTCTTCAGTTTATTCTAACAGGCTGGATTTTCCTTCTACCTTTAATTGGCCTGTTAACTAATTTCACTTTATTCATTATTTCAACAACGTTAATGGGTTTGTGGTTTGGGGCAACTTGGTCTGTCTCTCGCTCGGTAATGTCTGAAGTTTCACCAAAAGGAAAACATAACATTGCATTCTCATATTTTGGCATTGCAGAGAGAGCGTCTTCATTAATTGGACCAATCGTTTGGGGGTTAGTAGTTTCTAGTCTAGTTTCAATTGGCTCAAATAGATACAGAATAGCCACCCTAGTAATAACATTATTCATAATACTAGGAGTACTAGCATTAAAAAAAGTAAAAGACACTAAGGATTTAGATAAACTACCCCAGAAGAGCGTTGAATAACATTTTCTCCACGAATAACATTACCAGTAACATTTTCAACTGGAAAAGAAAGAGCATGAAGATTATCAGAAGTGATAAGATAAACAGAGCCATCTGTAATATTAATGTCATATGACACTCCAAAAACGCTCTGAGGTATAGTGAAATTTCTTGAATATCCATCTATTGAAGAAGAAGCAAGACTTATTTCACTTTGAACAGTAAGAGCTATCTCCGTAAGCAGTCCATCTCTCTGCTGCGACTGGCTATCATGAAGATTGGATTGCAAAACTAATGTGAAAACTAAAAAAAACAAAGTCATAACACCCACTAGAATTATAAATTCTATAGATGACTGCGCTTTACGATGAGGTAATATGTACGGCATTAGTATCTGCTAGTATTGTCAATCGTTTAAGACCTTCATTTAATGTTATATCAATCACAGGATCTAGAGGAACATTGCAGGGAAAAGCTATCACTGTGTTTCCTGTGGAAGTCAATATACTAAAGACAAAGCTATTCTCAAGAATCTGTATAGACTGCACACCTTCAGGAAGATAAGCAGTAATTGTCACTTTTGATGGCTCTCCTGCATAATATACAGATTCCGCTGAAGAGATTACCTTGTTCGAGAATGTCACAAGCTGGTTAATTTTAATCTGGTCTCTTGAGCTTGTAATGTAATAAAGAGCCACGCTAAGGATCATGAGTACAATAAAAACAACAAAGGATATAACAATAAGGTATTCAAAGCTGATTTGCCCACGATAACGCATGCCCCAAAATAGCTGACAAGGTTTATAAAATAGTTGCCCTATGTAGGAGAGAGTTGCATATGCCGGCCAGCGAATCAAAATTAAAGGTAATTAGTATTATGTTCACTGTGGTGATAATCCTTGTAGCATCGCACAGCTACTTTGTTTTTTTTGCTCCAACAACACGCGGTGAAAATACAATATCTGGCAACGCTGTGGAAGAAATAAACGAGGATGAAACAGGTCTTGGAATTGGAAAAACAGCATTCGTTATAGGTGAATGGGCAGTAGTAATAGGGATAATAATGTATCTTTTGATTAAATCCAAGATGCACAGCAAGCACGATGTTCAAAATGAGTATTTAGTGACTAGTATAAAAAAAAGCAACAGAATATCAGAGACAGATTTGGACATATTGTACAAAGTATTGAATGAAAAAAAAGAACTGCAGATTTCAGAGCTTGCCAAATACTTCAAAGTAACAGATAAAATAATGCTTGAGTGGTGCAATATACTTGAAGAGGCAAAAATGATAAGTATAAAATATCCTATCATCGGAAGCCCGATAGCTAAATACATGGAGAATGAAAAGAATGCATAAAAAAGATCACATAAAAAGAGATGATAAAAAAGAAAGTTCAGCAGAATTGCCTGATTTGTATTCAAATAATGCTGTAGCGTCCAGTTCTATCCCGCGCGTAAATGTAATAGACAGTGAGATCAAATCAATAATGCAAAGAATTAACGCTTTGGATGGAAAGCCCGAGGAAGTAGAAAGTGAAATAAGAAATGGAGTAGAAAAATTACCTCTGCAAAAATCAGAAATTACAAAAGAAGAAGATGTTAAAGAAGAGCAGATTAAAATAAAACCCCAAAACCCTGACAGCAAAGAGGAAAAACCAGAAAACCCTTCCTATAAAAGCATATTCCATGAGCCAGCTCATGAACAGAATCATGAGCCAATTATAATCCAAAATCAAAAAACCCCAGAGGAAAGCGGCACAACTTTGGAAAAATATTCTATTGAAGTTGATGGGGCGTCTGTGGAAGTGAACATTTCAAAAATGGAGAGTGGGATAATTTACAACATGACTATTCCTCAAATAAGTGCTCCTACAGCGGCATTGCTCACAGATATAAGAAATGAGCTTATAGCTGTTACTTCTGTAAGCATGCAGGAATTGATAGACCCTAAAGCATTCAATGCATTAAAAGAAAAATTCAAAGATGAGGCAACTAGGCTGATAAAGGAAAAAATACCGACCATAGCAAAAGAAGCAGAATCTTTTCTGATAGGCACTCTTATTCAAGAGATGCTTGGAATAGGAAAAGTGGAATATCTAATAAACGATCCAAATCTTGAAGAGATAGTAATAGTTTCAGCAAAAGAGCCGATAAGAGTGTTTAGTAAAAAATATGGATGGCTTGGAACGAATATAGTTTTGGAAAGAGAGGAAGTTGTAATAAATTATGCCAACATCATAGCAAGAAGGGTTGGCAGGCAGATCACTGTTCTCAATCCATTGCTTGACGCGCACCTCGTGACTGGAGATAGAATTAATGCAGTTCTATACCCAATAAACACAAAAGGAAATACTATAGTTATAAGAAAATTCGCGAGAGATCCGTACACAATAGTGGATCTGGTGAAAAACAAAACCTGTGATTTAGAAGTTTCCGCATTAATATGGCTGGCAATAGAATACGAAATGAATGTGATTATTTCAGGAGGAACTGCTTCAGGAAAAACTGTTCTTCTTAATGCATTCATGCCTTTCGTACCTCCTAACCAGAGAATTATATCAATAGAGGACACAAAAGAACTCATGCTGCCTGAATTTCTTTATTGGACTCCTCTAGTCACTCGTCTCCCAAATGCAGAAGGAAAAGGCGCAGTGTCAATGTTAGATTTGCTTATCAACGCTTTACGTATGAGGCCTGATAGAATAATCCTTGGAGAGATGAGAAAGCACGAAGAAGCTATGGTTCTTTTCGAGGCTATGCATACAGGCCACTCCGTATACGCTACTCTTCACGCAGATTCATCAACAGAAACAATATCTAGATTAACTCACCCCCCTCTAAACATTCCTGCAAATCTCCTCAAAGCTATAAATCTTAATGTTGTTATGTTCAGAGATAGAAGAAGAGGCATAAGAAGAATATCTCAAGTAGCTGAAATAGAGGTTGGAGGAGATGAAGCAAAAGCGAACACCCTCTATCGCTGGTCGCCTGAAACAGACACAATGATCAAGCACAGCAAAAGCTCAAGATTTTTTGAGGATATTCAAAGGCACACAAGCATGACGGATAAAGAGATAGATGCTGATCTTGAAACTAAAAAGAAAATAATCCAGTGGCTCATTAAAAATAATATCAGAAAGCTTGAGCAGATAGGTATTGTTATGAATATGTATTACAAAAACAAAAAAGAGCTTCTTGAAAAAATTGCAAGAGATGATACAAAATTCACAGTGGTTGCGCAAAGATGAGATTCCGGCCTCCATTTACGATAATAGGAATTGAAAGACTGAAAAAAAGGCCGTTGATATTAAAATCTCTTCAAAAACATAATAGAAATTCAAAAATAGCTTATTACTTGGAGAATTCAGATGCTGGAATAGACAGAGAACATTATCTAAATTTATGCCTCATCAATCTAATCACTACTGTAATTATAACATATATTCTAAGCACTACTGTGCTCGTCTTTGCAAAAGTAAGATTTCCATATATCTCTTCTCTTGGAGTGGCTGCCTTATTTGGAGCATTTATTTTTTTCACCCAATTAGTTTATCCAAAAGTTTACTTTATGAGAAAGCAGAGAAATCTTGAAAGAAACTTAATGCCAGGGCTTGAGGACATGCTGGTTCAATTAAGTTCAGGTATTCCTTTATTTAATATAATGGTTAACATATCAACATCAGACTATGGTGAATTAAGTGTTGAATTTAAAAAAGCAGTTCAAAGAATAAATGCGGGAATTCCACAGATAGAGGTTTTAGAGGATTTAGGGGACAAAAACTCTTCGATTTATTTCAGAAGGGCATTATGGCAGATAAGCAACGGTATGAAATCTGGAAACGATATATCTGTAATAATTAAAGATAGTCTTAGAGGCCTCAACGAGGAGCAGGTGGTTCAGATACAGAACTACGGGAATAAATTAAATCCCTTGATAATGTTTTACATGCTTGTGACAATAATTCTTCCAGCTCTAGCCGTCACATTTCTGACAATTATCTCTTCTATGGTCGGTCTTGGAAAAAACCTGACCATCTCTATGTACATGGGTATGTTCGGGTTTGTGGTTTTAATACAGATAATGTTTTTAGGAATAATTCGCTCATCACGGCCTACATTAGCTTAAAATGATAACTAAAAAAATAGACTATATGAAAAAAAGAATGCTGTTTATCCAGTTGGCAATCTCCATATTAATACTGCTGGCCGTTTTATTCATAAAAAAAAGCCTGGTCTTTGCGCTTGTCTGGAGTATTGGTTTCTTTGTTTTGATTTTCGCTTACTCCACTATGAGGATAAAGCTGGATGAATACCACAACATAAAAAAAATGGAATTGGCGTTCCCTGATTTTCTCCAGCTGGTTGCCAGTAACCTTCGGGCTGGAATGACTACAGATATGGCCTTATTGACTTCTGCAAGAAAAGAGTTTGACCCGCTGGACAAAGAAATTGGAAAACTGGGAAAAGAATTGATGACTGGAAAAGATATAGAAAGTGCACTGGTGGATTTGGGAAAAAGAATAAACTCAATTAAAATAAAAAGAACAATTTCTTTGATAGTTTCAGGAATAAGGTCTGGCGGTAATATAGCAATTCTTCTTGAGGAAACAGCTTCAAATACCCGCGAAAGGGAATTCATCCAGAAAAGAGCTGCATCAAACGTTTTGATGTATGTTATTTTTATATTCGCAGCTATAACCATTGGAGCCCCTGGATTATTCGGTCTTTCAACAGTCCTTGTTGATGTGCTTACAAACATTCTTGGCAACATTCCGGAAGTGCAGGCAGGAGTAAATTTGCCATTCACGCTTACAAAGATAGACCTTCCAGCTAGTTTTGTTTTGTACTTTTCTTTAGCTTTCCTTCTAGCTATAAGCATCATAGGCTCTTTGGTTTTGGGGCTTGTAATGAAAGGTGAAGAAAAAGAAGGAACAAGATATATGATCCCAGTTGTGGCTACAAGCCTATCAGTATTTTTTGCTATAAGAATTATACTTTTAAAGTACTTTTCCCAATTTTTCAATAACTAGATAGATTTTTATAGAAAAGAGACTGGAAATAAAAATCATGATAAAAAAGAAAGTTCATTCAAAAAAGAAGCCAGTTGCTAAAAAGAAATTTTTTAGAAAAGGAGGGGAAAAAGTAACCACGGGCATACCTGGATTGGATAGCCTAATAGAAGGAGGATTTGAAAAAAAATCTTCGAATGTAATAGTTGGCGGAGCTGGAAGTGGGAAAACAATTTTTGCAGTGCAATTTCTTATAGATGGAATGAAAAGGGGTGAAAAATGCTTGTACGTCACATTTGAGGAGAAGAAAGAGCAGTTTTACAGCCACATTAAAGAATTTGGATGGGACCTCAAAGATTTTGAGAATAAGGGCTTATTCACATTTTTAGAATACACTCCAATAAAAGTTAAGACTATGCTTGATGAGGGTGGAGGAGCAATAGAATCAACAATACTTCGCGAGAAGATAAGCAGAATAGCAATAGATAGCATTACTTCATTTATACTTTTATTCGACAAGGAGTTAGAGCGCCGTGAAGCGGCCCTAATGCTCTTTGGAATGATAAGTGGTTGGGATTGCACATCTTTATTGACCTTGGAGGAAGACCCGTTAAAATCAAGCGTTTTCACTTCAAAGGCTGTTGAATTCGAGTCAGACTCTATAACTCTTCTTTATTACACACAGCATAAAGGGGAAAGGTCTAGATACCTAGAGATATTAAAAATGAGGGGAGTTAATCACTCAAGAAAAATCCACGAGATTAAAATAGGCGAAAAAGGATTGTATATAACAAAAAAAACTATAAATGAAATTTAATAAAAACGCTCAGGCATGGGGATTTGACCTTATGATTGCAAGTATAGTTTTTATTACAGGAATAGTCATATTCTATATCTACACCTTGAATTATCCAAAGGAAAGCCAGGATAAGCTTGACAAGTTGAACTATGCAGGAGAAAGTATTGCGCAAAATCTTTTGGATACGGGTTATCCAGAGTCTTGGGATGTATTCACAGTCTCACGCATAGGACTCACTACTGAAAATAAAATAAACCAGACAAAATTAGATCAGTTTTATCTTCTTGCAAGCGAACCGACAAACCCCCAAGGATATGCGCAGGCCAAATCCTTATTCAGGACAAACTATGAATTTTTCGTTAATTTTTCTGCTCCAATTACTATTGATGGAAATACCATAGAGGAAAATGGAATAGGAAAAGATTTCAGCGGGCAGAATTCTGGAAGTCTGATAAAAACAACAAGGCTAACTATCTATGAGAATAAAGCTGTAACGCTGTATGTATACGTCTGGGAATACTAGTATTTTTTCTGGATTTACTTCAGACAAAATACATAAAATTTCTAAGAAGATTAATAAACAGAAAAACACATTAATCAACATGCAAAAAAAGAGGGGTTTTTTCTTTAGTCTGGATGCAATTGTGGCTCTTGGAATCATACTCACAGTTATACTTATTGCATTTCCTCATGTGCAAAAAAGGCAGAATAATACAGAGCTGCCGCAGGATATTCTTACGACCCTATCTTCACTTAAAATCTCAGATATTGATGATAGTTACATTATCCAGCTTGTAAATGACGGAGTCTTAGATAGGGACAAAAGTGTAATAGAGCAGATAGGAATACTTTCTATAAAAAACGAAACACTTGCCAAAGAAATTGCGGCAAGGGTTCTAGAGAACCTTAACACTAATGAAAATCTAGGCATATGGTATGGTAACAAATTAATATTCAATTTAAACAGCACAGCATACGAAAACTCATCCAATGTATTGACAGAACGCTACATTGTCAGCGGCCTTGGAGGATTAAATAGCACTGGATCAGTAGACGGTTATTCCGCGAGAGGTTTTCTATCTGGAACTTACCAGACAAAATATGAATACTTTGGAGGATATGTTGGAGATGGGAATATCTCAAAGAGAGTTTCATATAGTGGTGTAATAAACAGCGCGGATATCGAGATAGCAATAAAGAATAACTTCACAGTCTACATAAATGGAAACAATGCTGGCTCATACGCTGGCTCCTCAATAGAAACAACCCCTGTCAAATATTCCCTAAGTTCTTACCTCAATCAATTTCATTCCGGAGATAACACTGTTGAATTCAGAGGCAAAAATATTTACATCGCTGGAGGATTCATAAGAATAAGTTATGATTCCAACGCAAGTTTTCAAGATGGCAATAAAACTTATCTCCCTGGTGTGAACGGAACCGTAAACTTATATGATGGAATAGCAACAGAAGGCCAGCTTGATTCTATGAGTGTTTTCCTTCACTATGATATTCCTTACAGCTCATTTCTGAAAGTGGGAAACATTACAGTCTGGAATAATTCTCTAGCAGGAGAGAATACTGTGAATTTATCAAACCTTTATCTTTCATCTCTATTAAATTATAATTCTTTGAGTAATACAACAACACCCATAAGATTTGGAAGTGAGAATCTTTCTCTCACATCTAACATAAGCAGCGGAAACGCAGATGTTATTTTAATAACAGACGTGTCTGGAAGTATGGATCTGGCAGTGGGAAGTGGCTCTACAGGAGTCAATAGAACATGCAGTAACCCTCTGATAAATGATCCCACAACAAAGCGTATAAGTCTGGCAAAATGCCTCGACCAGGATTTCGTAAGAACAGTTCTAGCTGGTTCGAATAACAAAGTAGGTCTTGTCTCTTTCTCTGACAGTGCTGACACATATGTGGATTTAACTCAAAACATTACTCTTCTAAACGATACAATAACTAGATATGTTCCCAGTGCAACAACCTGCGTATCTTGTGCAATAAATAGGGCATATCTAATGCTGTCTTCCCAAAGCAATCCAAGCAGGGAAAAGTATGTTATTCTCATGACAGATGGTGCAGCAAATATGAGAAGCACAAATATTTGTTATGATACGCAAAGTATTTCGAGCACCCAGACAGGTTCATTAAGCATGCAAG
>ERZ1292623.40-Hain-H51-01um-R1-40-length-137849-cov-7_pt2 | contig 11035 bp, 10 predicted proteins | sample MGYA00564398_ERZ1292623 | MGnify/ENA primary metagenome ERZ1292623 (study PRJEB36523, sample SAMEA6512633) | groundwater metagenome | collected 2019-01-07 | study: AquaDiva: Metagenomics assemblies of 32 groundwater samples
CAACACGGAGATCACGGAGTTCACGGAGCACGACAGAAAGCAAGGAAGGAATCTTATGTAGCTTATTCCTCCACCTCTCCTTTCGCACCGTGTCCCCTCCGTGTCCTCCGTGTCCTCAGTGGTAATTCTTCTGGCCGGCCGAAGCGACGCTTACGGAGAGGTGGACGTCTCCTGGGCGCGCGGCGCTGCTTCGACCGGCCTGATTTCAACACGGAGATCACGGAGTTCACGGAGCACGACAGAAAGCAAGGAAGGAATCTTCTGTAGCTTATTCCTCCACCTCTCCTTTCGCATCCACCGCCTTCTGTTGTGCCTTCGCAGCCTGCACCCCGCGCTCCGTCGAGTACCAGGCGGTCGTAGCGTACACCGCCACGATCACGTCCTCGAACTGGCCCACCGGCGCCGGCACGCAGTAGAAGGTTCCGTTGTCTCGCTGCTTGTCGGCGAGCTTGAAGCCGTACTTGGCCTCGACGGCATCTCCCTCGAGCGGGACCGCCTTCCAGTCGTCTGGGACGAGGCCGGAGCAGCCGATGCTCAGAGCCAGGGGACGTACGTAGGCGTCGTAGAGCGTGTCCAGCGCGGCCTTCACTCCCTCGATTGCCTTGGCGAGCACCTCTTGGCGTCGGACGGCGTGCATGGTCATGATCTGCCAGAGTCCGGACAGGATGTTTGGCTCGACGGGGGTGTCCCGGAGGATGTCCTTCAGGACCAGCGGGGTGCCGAAAGCCTTGGACATCCCTGTGAGCTCGGCGAGGATGGGGCACTGCAGCGCGTCCTCTGCCCCGTAGGTGGTGCGGGCGCTCGTGGGCTTCAGCTCCAGGCGCACTCCGTCGGTGAACACGTCGGGCCAGGTGGGCTTGTCGAGCGCTCCGTCCTTCTGTACCTTTCGGGTTCCAGAATCCAAGACGAAGACCTTCAGTCGGCGAGCGAGGTACTCGTTCCCGCTCCAGAACGCTTCCAGCCCCGGAATGGTCGGGCTCATGAGCTCGATCGCGTAGCGGGTGTAGCTGTCGATCTCCCCCTGAGCGATGGCGATGTCCCGGTCGTCGTAGGGGACGGTGCGGGCCATGGACACCGAGGTGGGTGAGCTGAGGCCTTTTGCGGCGAACGCCGCGCGTTGCTCTTCGGTGTAGACGAGCCCCTTCTTGCTGCCGGGGAGGCAGGCATTCAGCATGGACAACAGGCAACGCAGCTCTGCCAGCCGCTTGAACGCGCCGACCGGGAGAGGCAGCTCACTCACCCACGGGAGGACGGGCAGGTCCGCGATGGGGAGCGGGTAGGTAGCCTCGAAGTCATACGGTGCCTGGGGGAGGACTCCGCCCTGCACCAGGACGTCGTGTACCACCTTTCTTCCGATGCGGATTGGCAGGTCCTGGAGGGTGACGACTCCGTCGGCGACGATGGTGTAGCTCCTGATGTCGAACAGGGAGAGCCGCTCGCCGGCGACGATGTTCATCGACGCGTCTGTCCAGGTGTCCACCAGCACCGCGGGTCGGCACACGTTCAGCTGGATGGTGGCCTCCTTCAGGTTCGTTTCGAACCCCCCGATGGGAACGGTGCGGGGGTTGTCCGTCGGGACGAGGCGGGTCGGATTCGAGACCAGGACCCCGTTCTCGTCACGGGAGGCCGCGAGGTACTTCAGGCCTCGCCGGTGGTACCCACTGAGCATCGCCGGCAGGTCGACGGAGATGTGCTCCTTCTCCCTGGTGAGCAGGTCCAGCACCTCGACGAGGGACAGCTTGGAGGTGTCCATCTTCGGTTCGGCCCGGTAGGAGCGGGTAGCGCCAGGAGTGTAGAGCACCTCGTCCAGCGCGGCCGCGAGCGCGGCGAGACAGGGGGTCGCAGGGGGGCGGGCCGCGTGACGGCGGAGGAGCTCGTCGTCACGGGAGGCGACCAGCGCGTACTTGGCGGTATTCACCCTGCCGTCGGCCAGCGCCGCTCGGGCGAAGGCGTAGAGCGGAATGAGGGACAGGCTCATGGCGGTGGGGTCGCTACGGGTCTGGTCGATCCGGGAGAGGTCGATGGCTTCGTCGGTGTCGTACACCTCCTTTCGGACGGTCCGGTAGCGGAAGACGAGCACGTCGTCTCCTGGCTGGACCCCCCGGAGGGTCAGGTCTTTCGTCGTTCCGTTCACCTTCCGTTGGGTGAGCGAGATGGCCACCTGGGCGTCCGCGCCGTCCGCGTCCAGCACGATCGCTGGCGCCCCGCGGCCAGCCACGAGCTTCGCGGTGTCGTGCAGTACCTCGTAGACCTGGGCGCTGGTCTCGGCCTGGACGCAGCGTCCGCCCATGGCGGCGGCGATCCCGTCGAGCAGCACGAAGTCGGAGGAGGAGCGGTAGGCGATGGTGGAGACCATCAGGTCCGGTTTCCGTTGCAGGTCGGCGAGGATGCGGGTCAGCGCCTTCTTCTCCTCGGTGGGGGAGCGGTCGTTGCAATAGCCGTCGGACTGGAGTGCTATGCAGGTCGTCTCGCCGGGCCGGCACAGGGTGCCGGCGTAGGCGAGCGCCTGGCTGATGCACGTCATCCCCCGGGTGCGCATCGTCCGCAGGGCCTCGATGTGCGCCGACCCGGGCTTCATCACCTCGGCCACCGGGGTGCGCTCGAAGTTGACCTGGAGGTCGCCCGAGCTCGCGTAGGAGCAGAGCGAGACGAGCACCTCGGCGCCTCGGAACTCTTCGATGGTGAGGAGCTTCTCGGTCATGGTCCGCATGGCGGCCATGTCTCCGTACATGGACCCCGATGCGTCGATGACGAGCGCGAGGTGGGCGACCGTGGCCTCCACGGTGACCGGTGGCAGGCTCCTGGTGTCCACGAGGTGGTAGGAGACTGGGCTGCCGTCGTAGCGGCGGAGGGTGAACTTGGAGAGGGACATGGGTGCTCTGGAGACTTCCTGTCCCTAATACGTGCCACCATGGGTGGCAAGCTCTTGGTCTTGATCGGTTACCTTTACCGCGGCATGTCGCGCAGGAGCTGATGGGCGAGGAGCGTCGCGTCTCGGTTGGGCTCGTACAGCGCTCCTTCAGGCAGGTCCTTGGCTGGTCCCCACCATATGGCCGGCGGTAGGTCTCCCGGCCAGGCGGCCCCGATCAGGGCCTTGCACTGGGCCGGGAAGTGGCCGGTGGTGAGGTCGATCAGCTCCTGGGTGAGCGGATCTCCCGCCCATACGTGCATCTCCGGCATGTTCCCTGCCATGAGGTGACGGGTCACGTTTGGTGGATCCCACTCGTAGCCGAAGTGGGTCGAGGAGACGCCGTCGTCCTGTTCGGGTCGGACCCTGGGCCAGAGTGCGGTGCCAGCCTGGAGGACGAGGTGCCGGCCGTGAGCAGCGGCGGTGGTGACGGTGGCGCCGGCGTAGAGGAGACAGGCTCCTTGCTCACTGATGCCGAGCCTGCGGATACGCTGGGCAGCCGCGACGGACGCCTCCTCGATGATGGCCCGCTGGGCCGGTGTGAAGTGGGACAGAGAGAGCGGCCCGTAGGGAGTCATGATGATCGGCATGGCGACTTCACGGAGAGGTCTGCATGGCTATCAGGTTAGGTTCTCCGCCGTGCTCCTCCTCTCCCTGCTCCTCGCTTCTTTCTCCAGCTCTACGCTGGAGGAGGTCAGGCGTGGTCGACTGCAGGAGTTGAGGGGTAGACTCGGTGAGGCTCCAGGCGACCTCGGTCCGGACCTGCGGGGTGTCATCCTCCAGGAACTACGTAGGTTCCAGGTTGTGGACGTACCGCTCATCGAAGCGAATCTCCGGATGATGCCTGACCTGTGGAGTATAGGCTACCAGTGGAGGAGCCGACTGTTGGCCATCAGCAGTCTGCTACTCAGCCTCGACGCGCTACACATCAGTGATGGTCCGTGGTCCTACCAGCACCTGCACGGAGCCTTCACCGCTGCCGAGTCCGAGGTCCTCTCCGTCGACTGGCATGGTCCTCCACCCTCGACCTTCCCTCCAGTAGGATTTCGCACTGGGATGGAGCGGGACCTGCCATGGCTCATGCGCGAGCTCCTGCCGCGGATCGGGTTTCGCCCGCCGTGGGTTCCCAGGGTCCTCATCTCTCAGGTGCTCGACTGGGCGCATGCCCAGCGAGTTTCGCTCGCCCCACTCACCTGGCAGCAGGCGCTCGTCAGGGCCGAGGCCTGGCACGCAGCCCTGGCTCTGGTCACCCCAGGGATAGCTGTGGCGACCGGCCAGGGCGAGCTTCGGCTCCTTCACCGGTGGGACGATGGATGGACGCTCGTCCAGCTCCTGGACGTCAAAGCTCTCCGCTACGAGGGGGGGGTGCTGGGGCACTGCATCGGAAGCTCTCCGGTCTACGCTGCGCGCATCGACAGGTTGGACCGGTACCGGTACACGAGCCTCCGCGATCCGGGGGGAGAATCGCGGGTGACGGTGGAGTGGGTGAACAGGGGAACGCCGTTCAGGAGGGAGTGGTTTCAACTCCAGGTCCGCGGACTTCGCAATCGACAGCCGCTTGGTGCTGACCAGGACGAGACCGTTCGAGCGCTCCGACTGCTTCAGCCTGATATCATGCGCTGGAACCGTGACGAGGCCCTGGTGTTGCTCACGGACGAGGATCTGTGGCGGTTCTCCATGGAAGAGCCTGTGGCCGGCCCAGGTGCGTTGGGTCCGGCGTCGACCGTGGGGGAGGCGATTGTCGAGAGATGGAGGCTCCTTTCGGAGGCGCCGGCGTTGATCGATTGGCCGGACCTTGATTTCATGTCTGGAATGGAAGAATCCACGGAGTGGATGTTCGCCGTCAGGTTCTATGGGGAAGCCCACCCGTACGACGACAGCTTCCTGCTCGTGAGCCCGGCCGTGAGCGGCTGGTCGAACCCGGAGCAGGGGATGTCCGTCACTCTTCGTGCGATCTTCTCCCACCGGCCGCCGATGGCCACGGAAGGCGAGGACGAGCCGGTGACGGAGACCCTCGACGAGGCCTGGCACACCACGTTTCGGGCGCCCCTGTCTTCGGCCTATGTGCGAGCGCTGGGGAAGGCCCTGGTGGCGATTCTGCGCGACCCAGCAGAAGAGGGACGGCTCGGCAAGGAGGTGAACGCGGTCAGGATCGCGTGGATGGGGGATGTCCCTGACGTGATCGACGCCGCGCGTTGGGCCGGAGTCCGGTTGCAACGGTGGCACGACGAGCATGTTGGGCCGTTCGCCGGGGAGGTCTCCCAATGGAGGGAGCGCAGAAAGGCACCGATAGTCCCGGGAGGAAAGGTCTCCTGGAGGGAGCGCAGAAAGGTACCGATAGTTCCTGGAGGAAATGTCTTCGGGTGGTAGATCTCAGTGTCGTGTCGTGTACACGTACACGACCATCCCTCCGTAGAGGGCCTGGGTGCTCCTGCCGTCCTGGCCCTCTCCGCTCCATGTGCAGTAGTCGTAGGCGTCCCTTCCAGGGTCGACGGGGGTGGAGATGGTGAACGTGGTGTTCGTCTTCATGTCCACGTAGGTGGGGGTGAACGTCGCCGTCACCTCCCCGTAGGTGCAGGTCACGGTGAGGTTCCCGAGGCAGCCGGTCAGCCCGCTGACGTCGGTGTCCCCGTAGCTCAGGGCGACGCTGGCCGGCATACCGTGCAGGGAGACGCCGTGGGCGCTGCAGTTCGGGAGGGCCGAGCCGGTGTCGAGAGCAGTGTCAGAGGTATCCGCGCTCTCGTTCGTCTCGGCGCTCTCGTTCGTCTCGGCGGTCTCGTTCGTCTCGGTGCTCTCGTTCGTCTCGGTGCTCTCGTTCGTCTCGACCGTGTCGTAGGTGTCTACCGTGTCACTGACCTGGCCCGTCTCCGAGTCGCGCGAGGTGTCCGCGATGTTCGTGTCGCCGGTGTCCTCCGGGTCCGCAGAGGTCTCCGCGGTCTCCATGGAGAGGTCCTCCTCGCCGTCGACCCCGGGCACGAAGGGGGGGAGGCATGCAGCGAGGGAGGCGAGGAGGAACATGGTCATGGCTAACTCGTTGGGATGGGGTGTGGGTCGAGTGGATTTCAGTCCTGGTCTTCCACTGCCCCTTTGTCTTTGGCGGTGGCGTGGTTTACCCGGGGCCTGGCGAGGAAATCTACGAGTGGGACGGCGCGCGTCCCGTCCCAGCAGGTGACGGGGATGCCGGCGAGGTCCAGGGCATCCACCATCCGCTTGAAGGTCGGCGAGTCTGGGCGTGGGGGGACAAGGAGCGCCATGCTCACGCTGGAACAAGTCCCGCTTACAGGCAGGGATTCGTCTTGTCGGCCGCTGCTGTGTCCAGCCTGGTAGTGGAGCGCTACGTCTGGCCGGTGAGGGTTCGATCGACGCCCGGCGACGGCAAAGGTGTAGTGCGCGTTGAAGGTCCAGAGCATTCCGATGGGGTAGTCCTGGCCTGCTCCCCTGGCCTCGCAGGCCTCGGCGCTCTCCTTGTCCACATAGTCAGTATGGCAGATGGTGCAGGTCCAGAGGACTTTTTCGATGGGCATCAGGATGTCCTCGCGATGATGAGGCATGGCTTGGTGGTGGGGGCGCGGTAGCGGTCGAGGAGAGTGTCGAGGTTCATGATGGGTTCTCCGTGGTTTCTTGTTTTTGCGATGCTCCGTGCTCTCCGTGCTCTCCGTGCGCTCCGTGTTGAAATGCAGGCCGGCCGAGTACAACGCCGGTGAGTTCGCCAACGCTCCAGGAATGCGTGACGCTGTCTTCGGCCGGCCGAGCTTTCAACACGGAGATCACGGAGGTCACGGAGCACAGCAGGAGAAGGAGAGGGGGGCTCACGCCGCCACCCGCGCGTTCGTCCGCAGCCCTGCCAGCGCCGCCTGGTTGCCGTGCGCGCGGAACGCGATCACCGGGCCTGGACGCGAGGCATCGCAGAGCCTGCAGGTGTTGCAGGTCACCACCCCTGGCTTCTCCTGCGCGGGGCAGACGACGAGCTTGCGACCGGCGGGGGTCGTTCCGGTGCGCGGTGCGTCCATGGATACGATGACGGTGGCCCGCCAGCCCTGCCCGACCGCCTCGTCGGCGTCCTCTAGAGATTCGGTCGACGCCATCAAGCTCCCCTTCCAGGCGTCCGCCACCTCGGCTTCGCGCCAGTGATGGGTGTAGCCGACCACCGCGAGTCCGACCTTCTGGACGGTGGCGCGCAGGGCAGTGGCCATCTCCCTGCCGATACGGCCGATGTCGCCGATCGCGGTGAACCGGGCCATCCTGGCGCTCGCCGAGCGGTTCGCGAGGGCGCTCTTCAGCGTGTAGCGATCAGGGTTGCGCGTGGCCCCTTTCCGGGCCGAGAGGCCGCCCATGCCGACGCTCCCGGAGTGGGCGTAGCAGCCTGCGTCGAGCAGGGGGCAGCCGAGACAGGACTGGCGCGCTTCCTCCAGGGTGGCGCCCACCCAGGCGGTGGGGACATCGCCGGTCTTGGTGTTTCCAGAGCGGGCGGTCCAGAGGAGGGTCATCGGCTGCGGCATGGGAGGCTCGGGGGAGGTGCTCTTCTTCTACTACTTGTTGTGGACAGTGTCAAGAACGTTCTACGTATTCTTCCTTCTTTCCCTGCTCCAGGTCCAGGGGGCCACTCCTGTCCATGTGCTCGACACGGAGATCACGGAGACTCACGGAGAGGAGACAGAAGCCGGACGCAGCCTTCGCGCCTCTGCGTTTTTCCAGATGTTTCGCGCTCTCCCTTCGCGCCTTGGGATAGCCCGGAGGGATGGAGCTCCTCGCCCTCCTCCTCGCCGGTCTCGCCTCTGCTGAGCAGGATGTCGCTCGTCGGAGCCGCGCCCACGAGCTCCGTGGCCGTCTTGGTCTGGCCGGAGAAGAGGTCGAACCGATCATCCTGGAGATGCAGCGAGTGGAGCGTGTCTATGGCCTCCCAGTCGCCTCGTTGGTGACGGTCCTTCTCGCAGGCCCGTTGGGCCTCGAGGAGGCTCGGATGGGCCGGTCGTGGAGGCCGTTCGCCGCCTGGCTGGCCGAAGAGGTTTCTGCCGAACACTACACGGACGGCCGAAAGTCGAGAGAAGACCTCCGGTATGTCTTCGACTGGTGGAACCAGACCCGGGTAGAGATCCAGGGGCAGACCTTCTTGGAGGCCTGGGAGGCTGCCTACCGATGGCACCAGAGGCTTGCGGTCGTTCCCGTCGTGACAGGAGGGCGTCCGACCCCAGGGGTTGTCGTGGCGACGTTCCTGGATGGCTCGAGGATGGAGCGGATCTGGACCGAGAAGCAGCTCCACGACGAGGGTCGGGTGATGGGCCATTGTGTGGGAGGGTACGCGCACCGGTCGGGCACCCGGCTCTATTCTCTACGGGATGCCACCGGGAAGAGCGAGGCGACCCTCGAGATGAAGCCCTCCGGGTTTCTTGTCCAGGCAAAGGGGTTCAGCAATGCCGACCAGACGAAGGACAAGCGTGTAAAGTCTTTCGTTCTCCTCCTCTACGCCTTGCGAACCACTTTTTCTTCTGGACAGGTTCCTCCTCGGAAGGGGAGGCATTGGGATCTGTTCCAGAAGAGGAAAGACGACTTTCAGTTCGCCGTAGGGGACTTCGAGCGGAAGGCGACGCGGGAGGCGGAACAGCACCTCGTGGACCAGTGGCTTGGCCTGGTATGGACGATCGGCCACTCGATTCTTCCCGCCCTTCTCGGACCTACGTTTCAAAGCCGCGAACAGGTCCCTATCAAGGAGATGCGTGACTTCTCGGGGCTTGGGTATCGGTTCTGGATTCTGGACGAGGAGAATCTGCTCACGGTTCTTTCGCCATGCATCAAGGGTGGGAGAAGATCTCTCCTTGGCTGGTACCCGAAGCCGGACTGGGCCGATGCGTTCTACGAACATCCTCCGGAGGGGCTCCCCCTCCTTTTGTTTCACGTCGGTCCGTGGCATCCAGACGGGGACTTGAACATGGGCGCTCGGAAGGTTATGTCGGCGTTGAAGCGGCAGTATATAGATGGGCTCGGCCCTGCTCATTCTTCCATGCACAACGCTACGTCCGAGGATCTGAGGGAAGTCCTCTTCCAGAGTGAGCTGATGGCGCGCTCCTCTCGTCAACATCAGGCGTATCTGAAAGAGGTGGGCGATGTGCTAAGTAAACGTATTCAAGAAGCGAAGATCCTCTCCGGTATCGAGCTCCTGTTTGACGCCAAGATCGTCCTGGCGCCGACCACGGACTTCCTCCTGGATGTCCAGCATCTGACGGGTGTTTCTGTCGGTCTTCCACGATGATTCTCCTTCCTCTCCTCCTCGCCAGCCTCGCCTCCGCCCAGGAGGCCGCCTCACGGCTGGCACGGGCGCACGAGCTACGGGGAAGGCTCGGGGCGGCTCCACCGGTAGCCCCCTCTCCCGACCTCCGCACCCGCATCCTCACCTGGTTCCGCGCCCACGAAGTCACCCTTGTCCGTCACCTTGGAGGTACAGATGACTTTCGCTGGGTGAGCGACGCCTTTCAGGCGCTGTACGGGGCAGGTTTCCCCTACGAGGTCGCGAACGTCGAACACCCGTACGATCTCTGGCTTCCCCGCCATGGCCTTCGTACCCCGCTCGACTTCGCCGTGGACTGGATGGGGAGGACCATCCTGGCGTACACCTCGGTGAACGCCTATCTCGGCGACTTCGGTCGGGAGGCGGAGGGGATCCGGGACTGGGTCGAGGCCGTCCACCCTGACCTGCTCGCTCTCTCCTTCACCGAGGCCAAGGAGGCCTCGCGCATCTGGCACGCTCAGTTCCTCTCGGCCGGCTTCGGGGCCCCCGCCCCGGAGGCGCTCGTGGTCCTTCGCTGGCCGGACGGGGCGACGCTCCAGCGGCTCCTCACGAAGAAGGACTTCGCTTCCGAAGGCACGTCCATGGGCCACTGCGTGGGCGGGGTCCGGGACGAGCAGGGTCTGGCCAGAGGTGAAAGTCGCTACTTCCAATCGAGTCGCGATGGAGAAGTGGCGATTCTTTCGTATCGGAACCCGCAGGGAGTGCCCCAGGCGACCATCGAGGTCATCCCACGTACCTTCGTCGTCATCCAGGTGCAGGGGCCAAAGAACGACCCGGTGAAGGATGCCATGGTGCGCGCCAGGCTCGCCGCCTGGGGGGATGACCTTGGTCTGCCAGGAGACTCCTTCTTGAGTTTGGGAGACACCACCCTCCTCGTGTCGAACTTCGAGGAGCTGGCCAACGTCCTCCTGGGAGCGGAGGAGTGGGTCCAACGTGAGTCACTGGAGTTCCAGCGGCAGGTGTCCGTCATCCCCAGGGTGTCGTCCCAGGCCCTGAGGGAGGCCTCCAACCAGTTCTGGACCCAGGTGGACGCGTTTGTCCACCGGGGTCTCGCCCTGGTCCTTCGCCTCGGTCGTCCGCTCAAACCGACGAAGTGGCCGCCACTTGTGGACGAGAAGGATCCGCGTCGACCGAGGATCGGTGAAGCCTGGACGGTGTGGGACGCCACGGTCGCAGGGCAGGAGCATGTCATCACCTATGACCTCTGGCCGGAGGGAGAGGACAGGTTTCCCTGGCAGGTCCTGCGCGGATCCACTTCGGACACGTTGGTGCCGGAGGCTGGGTTCCCGACCCTGCTCGGCCTGTTGCGGACGATCTATCCGACCCAGAAGGCATGGCTCGAGCAACAGGGGCTCCCCACGGACCTGGAGGGGGTGGAGGTGTTCCCGGGGAGGACTGGCCTGGAGTTGAGGGCGTCGCTCTTACCGACGAGGACGCTGGAAGACAAGCTCTGGAGGGCCCGGTGAACGCCCGCCGTATCTCCGGCGCCCGCGGTCCCGCGCTCTTCGACAGCGAGCGACTCTGGGAGGCCGAGCCATGGCCAGTCTCCAGGGCGATGGACCGGTACGCGCCCCAGGGCGTCTACGACGGGAGCGCGGCCGCGGCGATGTACCGGGCGCGGTACGAGGAGGCGCTGGAGGGGCATCGGTTCTTCAGCGTGGGGCCTACCAGGTAAGAGGCCCTTTGGGAGAGCGACTACTCCGCCCCTGGTCCCATCGTTCGAAAGTGCTCTGCGGCCTCTGTGTCCTCATTCACGCTCGTGTTCTCGGGACCGACGGCTCGCACAAGGCCTCCGTTCGCATCCGTGTGGTACACCACGCGGACCTTGCCGTCTTCGTCAACGA
>ERZ1292623.4767-Hain-H51-01um-R1-4767-length-11034-cov-7_pt1 | contig 11034 bp, 8 predicted proteins | sample MGYA00564398_ERZ1292623 | MGnify/ENA primary metagenome ERZ1292623 (study PRJEB36523, sample SAMEA6512633) | groundwater metagenome | collected 2019-01-07 | study: AquaDiva: Metagenomics assemblies of 32 groundwater samples
TGTCAGGTCTTGCGCGCGAAGAAGTAGATGTGGTTTGCGGCCTCGTGGTTCAAAGAAGGGAAGAGGCGGAATATCTGGTCAAGGAGTTTGAGTGGGAAAAGCAGTACAAAAAAGAGGTGCGTGAGCGGCTGGTAGAGCCGGCGCCAGCCGAATGAGCAAAGAAGCGCCAGAATATATGCCTCCTGCACCGCCAGCGCGGTGATAGGACCCGCGCGCGCGCCGGATGAGAGCTCGGCAAAATCGGGTAATCGCTCGCGGAGTCCCGCAAGAGTAAAGCGCGTGTAGTCGTTGGGCGAGGAATGGAACGGGAACATGAACGGCATTTCAATATACAGGTATCCGTCTCGCTTGAGTACGCGGCGCATCTCGCCAATCGCGGTCTCGGGACGGGGTATATGCTCCAGCATGGATTCGGAGAGGATCATGTCTATGGAGTTGTCGCGAAACGGGAGATCCGCGGCGTCCGCCACCACGGCAACGCCCGGGAACGGCGCTATGTCTGCATTGATGACGCAGTCGTCAAAGCCGCTCGTGCCGGAGCCAAGGTTGAGGATCGTTTTCCTGCGGCGATCCTCCGCATCCGGGAACGCGCGGCGAAGCGCCTGCTCCGCGCTCACGCCGTAAAAAAATATAGTCGTCGTGATGCAGAGGAGAAACTCGTAGAGCCGCGGCCAGCGGCGCAGAAATTTTTTCAAGGGATCCGATTCGCCACGGCCCGGCTCGCAGCAGAAAAAGACGCCGCCTCTTTCCGCGCATACGGAGGGCTTGAGCGCCGCGCGTATTTTTTCTTCAGGGGCGTGCGGCATGGGGATATGCGTAAACGCTGATTCCTCCATCATCGTAGATTTTCCTGAACGGGGAAAGAGGGGATGGATCGGGCACGAGCAGCCGCTCGCGCGGGCCGTAGTAGAGATAGTCCAGGCGGTACGGCGGGGGGATTGCCGCCGGTGCGTCTCGTTTTTCATACCGATCCAGTTCTCTCGCCACGATCGCCGCGTGGAGTACCACCGGCGAAGTGCTCCGGAACGTGCTGCCGGGAGCGGAGTCCAGATATTTCATGTGGAAGAGATAATAGACCGCGAGGCGATCCAGAGAGGGCTTGAAGGCGAAGAAGCGGTTGTCTATTGGCGCCGCATCCTCGCCTCCGCCGCCGAGGTCGGTTACGCCGTTTAGAATGGAGTAGAACGTGTCGGTCGCGGTGCCGTACAACGCATGGGTGAGCCGCAGCCGCGTCCATAACTCGTCATCTCCGGCAAGGGTGTTGTATCCGTTGGGAAGGAAGAGGCGGTTTTTTGTGTAGATCTGGAGCCGGGCGCTGGTCGTAAACGACGGAGTCGCGACGACCGAGTATGCGGGCGTGTGTTCGGTGAGCCATTGATAACTCGCGAATTCTTGCGCGGGAATGGTCTTGGCGGCGTTTTGCGCGATGAACGTCCGCTGCAGCGCGATACCTTTTACGAAAAGTAGTGCAATGGCGCAAGCGCCGGCAGATGCCAAGACGGGTCTGGCGCGCATCCACGGGTATCGTTTTGCCCCAGAGACCCAGAACAAAGCAAGAGACGCAAGGGCAAGCAGCGCCACAGACGCGTGGCGCACGAGTGCTACTTCAGTGCGGGTAATCTTGAAAAAGAGAATGGCGGCGAGCAATGCCCACGGGATCACGAGCGTCCGCGGCGTGAGCCGAGCGCCGTATTGCCGGAATGCGTGGTAGGCAACGACGAGCCATGCGGCATTGACGATGGGCAGTACTGCTTTGAACCAGTGATCCGGATGCACGTTGAATCCGGTGATGAGTTGCATATTGTACGCCGCGTAAATCGGGAGGAGAAAGGATATAAGAAATAAGGCGCTCCCGCGATCTTTTCCCCGCAGGAAAAACCACGCCGCCGCGGCAAGAGACGCGTGGAGGAAGTATGCCGCGACCGGCAGCGTCTGGAAGTTGAATGCGCGTCCGATTTCCGGCCGCAGCCGGTCAAAGAGATCCGGATACTGGGGCAGGGCGGCGACGAGCGAGGCGTTGATCCAATGAGGAATAGAGATGAGAAGTCCCAGCGCCATTGCGATTCCCAGCCGCGTGCGAACCTCCGGCATGGGACGCCAGAGCAGTACGAGTCCCAGCGTCAATGCCATGGACAGATACATCCAGTAATAAAAATAGGAATAGAAGAGGAGTCCGTAAAAAATGCCCGCGAGCGGCACTATCCATTTCTCTTTTCTGCCTTGGAAAATCAACAGGAAGAGGACGAGCGCCGCAAGATAGAGCGGCATCGTAAGCTGGGGGTCTTCCACGCGCGAGAAGTAGAGCGATGATCCTTTTGCGGCGAGCGTGAGCATTGTGGCTTGCAGATACGGCAATACAGGCGGCATGGCAAGCAAGAATTGGGGGATGAAGATAAAGAGCGTTGCCCCGAAAAGGGCGATCAATCGCTTGGAAACCGTGTCTCCATATGGAGACACGGTTTCCAAGTTGAGAAGTAGCGAGAGCAGAATATAGAAAAGCAGAAAAATGATCGGCGGGAACAGAAAGTCGCCTACAATAAACGCGCGTTCAATGGAGCCGGTGAGGCGCGCCAGATTGCCCATGATGAGCGGGCTCAAAAAGGGCAACACATAGATTCGGGTGTCCTTGTACTCGTACGTATTAAAATCGCCCACGATGATCTCGCCCATTTCCGCGGCGTGCGCTTTGGGTCCGGTAAACAGCGCCTCGTCTTCGTTGACCACAAGGGGATGGTAGCTCTGATTTTGCGCGGCAAAATGGCGCGAGAGCACAATATGATGTGCGCCGTAGAGGAGACCGACGGCGATGCTCAACGCAATGGCAACTTTGTGACGCATCATCTTTTTTAAAAAGGAATCGAGAGCCATATCTTTGAATAATCACTATAGAGGTTTAACCTCTATAGTCCTCTATTGTACTCGCATGGCGGCTTTTATGTATACCAGCGGGACCGCCAGATCTGGAATACCAACAGCGTCCATAATTCTTTGCGGAGGTCGGCTTTGCCGTTCTGGTGTCGGTCTATGAGTTGCGCCACGTACGCGGGATTGAACAGGCCGTCGCGACGCAGGGTATCGGGATTGAGATGCTCGCGGAGAAGACCGGAAAGTTCTTGACGGAGCCACCGCGCAATGGGCGGCTGGAATCCGTGCTTTGCGCGATCTGTGATGTCGCGACCGAGGCGCGGACGCATCAATTTTTTCAGAAGATATTTTGTCTGCAACCCGCGGAGTTTGTATGCGGAGGGCAGAGAATAGACAAATGCCGCAAGCGCGGGGTCCAGAAAGGGCGCGCGCGTCTCTAATCCGTAAAACATGCTCGCGCGGTCAACTTTGGCGAGGATGTCGCCTTCAAGATAATGCGAGAGATAGAATTGGCCGGCGCGCGAAAGAGTATCCCGGGTCTGTCCGCTTGGAAACCGGGTCTCCATATGGAAACCCGGTTTCCAAGCGGGTTTCCATATGAGGAGCGAGGCGAGATCCTGCGGGGTGAATGCGCCGATCCATGCCGCGTGACGCGCCTCGGGGGATTCGTCCGCGCCCCGCAAAAATCGTTTCAGCCGGTAGTCGGGTGCCAGATACCGAGATGACGCGGGCAGTCGGTCTATGAGCGGCCGGATGAGTCGCTCGCGCAATACGCGCGGTATGCGCCGGTAGAGCGCAAAAATCTTCTCGGCTTGAAATGTGGGGTATCCAAAAAACAATTCATCCGCGCCATCTCCACCGAGAGCCACGGTGACTCTCCGCCGAGTGATGCGGGATAGAAGCGCGGTTGGCAGAAGCGAAGGGTCTGCCAGCGGCTCGTCAAGATATTCGTAGAGCGAAGGGAGTAAATCCCGCAAGTGGCACTCGGAAAAAAGAGCCGCAGTGTGGTCCGTGTCGAGCAGTACCGCAACCCGTCCGGCATAGGACGATTCATCAAAAGAGGACTCCTGAAATCCAATGGAAAAGGTCTTGATTTTATTGACCGTATGCTTTTGGGCATAGTAGGCGACAGTGGATGAATCAATCCCTCCGGACAAAAATACCCCCAGCGGCACATCCGACATCAGCATTTTTTGAACCGCGCGAGACAGAAGCTGATCAAGCCGTTCCGCGGCTTCTCTTGCGTCTGTCGGCGGTACGACATTTTTTGCGGCGGATTCAATATCCCAGTATCGGCGTAGTTTTATCTCTCCGTTCTGAAAAGTAAGGATATGTCCCGCTGGTAATTTGTTGATGCCGGAGAAAATCGTGCGCGGCGCCGGTACGCATTCGTATTGCAGATACTGCAAGAGTGATTCGCGATCAAGCTCGCGGCGCGCATCCGGGTGCGCCAGGAGCGCTTTTATCTCGGAGCCGAAGACGAACGTTCCGTTCCAGACAGCGTAGTATAGCGGTTTCTCGCCAAAGCGGTCGCGGGCGATTATGATTTTTCCGGCTCTCCGGTCCCAAAGAGCAAATGCGAACATCCCTTCCAGTTCTTCCGCAAGCGAGTCGCCCTTTTCTTCATAGAGATGCGCTATGACTTCAGTATCGCTTGCCGTTTTGAATACGTGTCGCGCGGCCATCCGCCGCCGCAGGTCGCGGTAATTGTAGATTTCTCCGTTGAGCACCACCACCGTACCGTCCTCATTGGCAATGGGCTGGGCACCGCCGGCGACGTCAATGATGGCCAGGCGCCGTACCGCGATGTGCGCTCGCGCGGCATCATCTGAAAAATATCCCTCCGCGTCCGGACCTCTCCGGATGAGCGTATTGTTCATCCGGCGCAGATCATCCGCGCCGCCTTTGCCGATGAATCCCGTGATGCCGCACATGCAATAATGAAAAACTGAAAAATGAAAAATGAAAAATGGCGACATGCTCTAGATCCGTTCCTCCTCGTTTTTGATATAGTGCTCCGAGGAAGTCGGCAATTCCTTGCGGGAAAAACGGTAGAGGAACTCGGCGACGAGCCCGATCAGCACGGCCTGAAATGCGACGAGCGCAAAAAATACGGCAAGAACCGGTAAGGGTGTTTCTATAAACGTCGGTCCGCCGGAGAGCCGCAGTACCACCATGATTGCGAACGTGAGAACGCTCAACGCCATCATACCCGCCCCGGCGGCGCCGAAGAAATGGAGGGGCTTGTTGTGGTAGCGCTCAAAAAACGTGAAGGCGATCATGTCCATGACCGTGCCGAATACGCGTGAGACGCCGTAGTGCGACTTTCCGTGGCGCCGGGGCGTGAACTGCACGCGTATCTGGGCGATCGCGGCTCCGCGCATGACGAGGTACGCCAGGAGGAGCCGGTGCATGTCGCCGGAAAAAGAAACAGTATGCAATACATCAGCACGGTAGGCGCGCAGGGTGCAGCCCGCGTCATGGAGCCGCATGCCGGCAAGACGCGAGAGCAGGGCGTTGGCGGCGCGAGAGAAAATCCTTCGCGCGGGCGATCCGCGCCAGCGCCGCTCCCGCCAGCCGGTCACGACATCATATCCCTCGTCCAATTTTGCCAGCAGCAATGGAATATCTTCGGGATGGTTTTCCAGATCCGCATCGAGCGTGACGATCACCTCTCCGCGGGCGGCCCGGATGCCCGCGGCAAGCGCCACGGTTTGCCCGTAGTTTCTTTTGAGGTTCAACACCCGCGCGGGCGAGAGCGCGCGGAGCGCCGTGGTACTGCCGTCCCGCGATCCGTCATTGACAAAAATCAATTCAAAAGGCACGCCCGTTGTTTCCAGCACGACCAAGAGGCGCTCGTGGAGTTCCGACAACGTTTCGGCTTCGTTGTAGACCGGAACCACGACGGAGATAAGGCGGGGCTTGATATTCATAAATATGAATATAGCACAAAAGTCGCGATTGCGCCACCGCTTGCGGCTCGCTATAATTCTTTTTGATGAAAACGCTCCCTAAAGTTTTTGATATTTTTCCGGTGTGGGTTTTGGCGCTGGCCCTTGCAGTCGGGCTGCTCTACGCCGCGCCGCCCGTGCTCATCAGAAGAGCCGCCGAAGCAGACGGCAGATTCTTCACGCTCCCCAATCTCAATCATTTGAGCGATGACGCGATGTATTATTTCCCGCGCGCGCGGGAGATATACGAAGGCAATTTTCCGATAGAGATGCACGTCGCGGAATATAAGAATCGCGCGTGGTTCGTATTTCCGCCCCTGCCGCAGGTAGTCGCCGCCGGATTCATTGCGTTGGCACGGGGAGACGTATCATCCGCGGTCATCGGCCTCATCTTGGTCTTTGGCGCGGTGAACTTCCTGTGCTTTTATGCCGTGGCGATGGCATTCCTTCGTTCTCGGCTCTGGGCCGCGGCGACCGCGACCATGGCACTTTTTACGCACGCCGCACTCCGCATCCCTGCGGTATTTTATACCAAAGGCGTGGCGCTGGATGTTATCGCCAATCTGCTGCCGCGCTTGCGCGTGCCGGTGGGAGAGCTTCCGCTGGTCCGTATAGACGATCCGCTGCTCACCATGCCGTTGTACCTCATCTCGTTTCTCCTGCTATTCCGTTTTTGCGCGCAACCGACGGCGCGGCGCGCCGCGGCATTGGGCGGTACGCTTGCGATACTTTCTTACGTATACCTCTATTACTGGGTGGCGATTTTTGCGATCGCGGGAGTGTTGGCACTTTCTGACGGATGGCGCGCGTACCGCAGCGGATCATACAAAGCATTGAAGCCGTGGTTGGTTTTTTACGGCGTTTTTACCTTGCTCTTTTTTCCGCAGATCATCAATTTCTTCCAGTTTCGTTCCCTGCCCGGCGGTATGGACTACATCGCGCGCAAAGGCGTTGAAACCGGACGAGGTCTTCGTCTGTCCGTCTATCCCGATTATATTTTTTATGCGCTTGCCGCGGCCGCGGCTTTTTTGCTTTTACGAAAAACAACTCAGGACGGCGCGGCGCTGAAGAGATGTATGTACGGCGCGCTCGCGGGCATGGCGTTGCTCTGGAACATACAGATTTTGGTTGGCTTCAATATGGAGCCGTTTCATTGGTGGAAGACATTTGCTCCGCTTCTTTTCCTTTTGTCTGCGGTTCTTGTCAAAGCCGCGTACGAACGCATGAGCCCCGGCCCGCGCGCGAGGCGTGCGGTAATGATGGTACTCGTTATGCTAATCCTCTCCATGTACTGGAAAAAAGCCCTCAATGCCGCGGCGTTTGTCCATCCGCCGGAGGAGACAGCGCGCTCGTACTCGGTGCCCCGGTCCATTGCCGCGTCGTGGGAGTGGATCAACGCCGCCACGCCTCCGGGCAGCGCCGTTATTTCAAATTCATTGGTGAGCGGCGATCAGATTTCCATCTTTACGCACGCGGATCCCTGGATGCCGATGTCGCTCAACAGCATAGCGCCCACCGAGACAATGGAACGGAGATTTGCGGAGGCAAATAAAATTCTGGGCGCCTCCGCGGACGAGATGCTTTTCCGCCTTGCCGGACCGCCGTTTGCGGTGCCGAGGGAGTATCTGTGTCCGGCGCCGTGCGCCGCAGACCGCGATCGTTTCAGGGATCGTTATGAACTCATCTTTGAATTTTATCCGCATGATCTTCTGTACGCCGCGCTGTTCAGTCCCGCCGGCGCGTTTGACGCGATTACCCGGCAGTCGGCGGGGCCCGTGCCGCCGGAGGTACTGGATCGGGTGCGTGAGTACTACGCGGCGTACCAGCCGCGCCCGGAGGACTTCCCGCGTCATACGTATGTCTATGTGGGTCCGTGGGAGCGGCTGCTCTCCAAAAAAGCGGGAGACGCGTTTGCCGGTGAGCCCGCGGTATTTGCCAATGAAGACGTGCGGATCTACCGCATCCGATAACTGGCGGAAAACTTCCCGCGCTCCTGATTCGTTTTGAGGATATGACCGAGGCGCTCCAGCCCAAATCCCTCACCCGTTCTTTTGTGGAAGGGGAGTTGGCGCTGGGTTTCTGGAGTTTTGCCAAAAAGGCGAGCGGAGCATTGGATGCTTTTCTCATCCTCCGTGCCTTCTCGCTCTGGCAACTGGGCGTCTATCACATCCTGCTGTCACTCTACGGCATTGCTTCGGATTTTTTCCATGACGTCTTCAGCGAGGTGATCGGCAATGATCTGGCGCGCCTCGCGGGCGCGGGAGAGGAGGCAAAGGCAAAGCGCCTGTTCTGCGAGTATGCGGCATTTCGCATGGGGATGGCAGTACTTCCGGCAGCGGCGTTTTTTTTCGCGGCTCCGTGGGTTGCGGCGTTTCTCGGTTACGGCGGCGAGGCCGCGGCGGCACTGCGGATCATGGCGTTTCTTTTCATCGCGGAGGCGCTCATCGGGTTGGCGACTTTGCTCCTCAAACTTCGGCTTGCGTTCCGGGTTTTGGCGCCGCGCGCGACGATACAAAAGCTTCTGCAATTCGGTATCCTCGCGGGGTTCTTTTTCTTTTCCCGTCTGGATATTTCAACGGTGTTTTGGGCGCAATTGGGGGGTGCCACCGGCGCGTTTCTCGTGATGCTGCCCGCGGCACTCCGCCGTACGGCTCCCTGGCGCTGGGTGCCTGCGGCGCGCGAACCAATGTTTTTGCCGGCGGTGCGGGCCTACGGCAAGTGGGCGGTGCCGCAGGCGTTCCTCGCCGATCTGACCGGCAAAGCGCGGCCGTGGCTGATTCGTCTCTTTGTCGGCACCGAGGCAGTCGGCGTTTTCGGCGTGGCCAATACGTTTCTTTCCGCGATCAAGGATTTGCTTCCGATCCGGACGCCCGGCTCGCTCGTACCGCGGCGCATCCGGGACGCGGGAGCGCTTGACCGCTTCTATCGCTACGGCAGCAAATATTACGTGTGGCTCGCCGTGGGGCTCTGTGCCGGAGCCGCGGTTGCGGTACCCGTTGCCATAGGGATCTTCTTCCCAAAGTTTTATCCGTCGGTCCCGCTGTTTTGGATCTTGCTCGTCTCCGTCCCGTTCTTCGCTTTTATGAAGCCGATGACGTTTCTCTTGGTCGCGTTCCGCCGGCAGAAATTTCTCTTTTTCCAATCGGCGCTGCAGACCGCCATTGCCTCGGCACTTATGCTGATCTTCCTGCCTGCGGCTGGCGTCATGGGGCTGGCAATCGCCGAGGCGCTTGCGAGCATTGCGAATGTCGGGGTACGATACCGGTATCTGGTGCGTCAGGGGGTGATCGGGCGATTCCGCTTTCGTTCGCTGTTCGCCTTTGACGACCGAGACCGAGCGCACGCCGCGGCGCTCATGCGGCATCTCTCCTTTGCCCGGTCGCCGCGACGCGATCACCAGTTATGAAAAACAAATACCTCAAGCCGTTTTACGATTCCGTGTACAAAAAGGGAGAGCGCGGGCACTATACGAAGCTGCGCCTGGCCGGCCGGAAACTCGCGGCGGACCGCGCGGCGGTGCTGGAAGAACGTACCTGGAGAGGAAAGACGGTGTTGGATGTGGGGTGCGGCACTGGCGAGACCGTCTATCACATCGCGCGCCGGGGCGCCCGGCGCGTCGTAGGGCTTGACTACTCGGCGCAAGCCATCGCGGTCGCGCGCGAGACGTATCGGCACAGAAACCTCTTTTTTGAAAAAAAGGACGTGCGGGACGTGCGGGAGAAATTTGACGTGATTTTCACCATGGGGACATTGGAGCACATGGATCATCCGCTCCCACTCCTCAAGAAACTCAAGGCGTTGCTCAACCCCGGCGGCTCCCTCATCGTGACCAGCCCCAACTGGTCCAATCCGCGCGGGTATGTCTTGCTGACGCTTTTCTTTCTTTTCAAGGCGCGCATCACCCTGGCGGATCTGCATCATTTCACGCCCGTTGAGTTTATCGGCTGGGCAAAGAAACTCGGCATGAAATTGCAATGGCGCACCGTGGATCAGGAGTGGTCGCACGGCGAGAAGCTCGTCCGCGATTTCGCGCGCCGCCTCCCCAATGTCGCGCGCGACTCCAAACTCCCGACGACGCAAAAGGAAATCAACGCCTTTATCCGCTGGATAACGACACACATCATCCCATTGGAAAGGGATGCGCCCCACACGGGCGCCATCGGCGTGTATCACTTCAGAAAATAATTCAGAAGATACAAACATCAACTCTAATCTGCTGGAGCAGATTAGAGTTGATGTTTGACAGGACGCGCGGCCGTCCGTCTTGACGGCCCCGCGGGGTTTTGATATGAGAGATACACGGTTCGGAAGGTTCTTTGACGTATAGCCATTATCGCACAGGAGATGATTGATGGCCGATGTAAAGGTTCCGACGCAGTGGCAAGTGCAGGGGGTGGTGTCGGTGGGATGGATGCGGCAATTCCGCTATCTGACGGGGATGTATGAGCGGATACTGTATATACCTGGTGATGTCGTTGAATGCGGACTCGGCGAGGGGAATACATTCTCCATGCTCGCATATCTTGCCGGGAGCGAAGAGTATCCTTATCCTCCGGCGATGGCGATAACGGCGAGCAGGTTGGCTGGTTCTGAAAGGAAACTTTGGGGCTTTGATTCGTTTGAAGGATGGCCGGAGCCCGTGGAATACGATGCATCGCCCCGTCATCCGCAGAAAGGGGAATGGCGCGTGAGCGAGGAGGAAGTGAGAGAACGGTTGGAGCGTTCCGGTATCATCCGTGATTTCCCATCGCTTGAGATCAAGATCGTCCCGGGATTTTTCAAAGATACGCTCCCCACACTTCCGGATCGCCCCATCGCGTTCCTCCATGTTGATTGCGATCTTTATGTGGGGTATCGCGATGTACTGACCTACCTCTTCCCGAGAGTGACGAAAGGCGGGGTGGTTCTTTTTGACGAATATAAAGAATTCCCGCCGCTTCCCGAATACGACTATGGACGGATTGAGAAGTGGCCGGGAGCAACAAGAGCGATAGATGAGTATTTTGTGAATACGCGATACGCCATCCGCTCCTACCCTATCAACCATTGGCCGGGATCCAAAAAGTACTTTGTGGTCAAGGAGTAAAGGAGTAAAGATGCCCGACGGCCTATTGAACCTGACTTCAATGGGCCTTTTTCTTTTCAGAGAATCCGCGGGAGTTCACTGCAAACACTCTGTTCGATCGAACAGAGTGTTTGCAGTATGGAAAATGGATGG
>ERZ1292623.1826-Hain-H51-01um-R1-1826-length-19883-cov-4_pt1 | contig 11028 bp, 15 predicted proteins | sample MGYA00564398_ERZ1292623 | MGnify/ENA primary metagenome ERZ1292623 (study PRJEB36523, sample SAMEA6512633) | groundwater metagenome | collected 2019-01-07 | study: AquaDiva: Metagenomics assemblies of 32 groundwater samples
GACTATGGTACTTACGAGTATTCTGACGGTGATAACACATATGGATATTCTTCAGGAGATAATGTCTTTAATGAATATGGGGCTTATGTGGGTTCGGGTTATGGTAATTATGATTCTTCTGGGACTTATACAGGTGGAGCTACCCAGAGTTCAGAGGCAGATTATTATGCGCAATATCCGGGCGGAACTTACGTTCCTGAAGGAGGAAGTTCATCTGGTGGAGAAAGTGGTTCAGGAAGTTATTCTGGTGGGAGCTCTGGAGGAGATGGAGGAAGTTATAGTGGATCATCACCTGGTGGTGAATCAGGAGGCGGAACAGGGGGATATGTTGTTGCCGATATAGAGCCTGTTAGAGGTGGATTTATTTGCTGGATTAAGAAGTTGTTTGGTAGAAACTGTTAGTTAGTTTATCTTTTTTCTTTTAGAGAATTAGAGAAAGTTTTATAAACCTATTTTTCAGACCTTCTATGCCAATGACTTAGGAGGCATACTCTTCTTAGTCCTTGAACACAACAAAAATGGATTACTACTCAATAATCGAGAAGGCACGCAAGACTGGAAAGGTCGACAAAGGAACTAACGAAGTTACTAAGGCTATTGAGCGCGGAGTCGCTAAGGCTGTTTTTTATGCAACTGACGTGAATCCAAAAGAGATTGTTGCTCATCTTTCCGCTATCGCTAAAGAGAAGAAAATTCCTTGCTTTGAAGTTGATTCTAAACAAAAGCTAGGTGTTGCTGTTGGCATCCCGGTTTCTACAAGTGCTGTTGCAATCATAGACGCTGGTACTGCTGACAAAGAAATTGCTGCATTACATAAAACTGGAGAAGATTAATCATGGGTGGAAACAAACCGCGACCTGTAAAAGAGCAGAACGCTGGACCTACTGCTTCCCCTGGAAGATTATCTAATGAGCCTCCTGCAATGGCTGTCGTTGAAAAATTAGTTTTGCGTACTGGAGCTCGTGGCGAGATTACTCAAGTTGAATGTAAGATTCTCGAGGGTAAAAATTCCGGAAAAGAAATGCGCCGAAATGTAAAAGGACCAGTTAGAGTTGGAGATTTTATAATTCTACGAGAGACTGAAATTGAAGCGCGAAGAGCTCGTGGAGCTACAAAGGGAGCACACTCTTAAAATGACTCAAGTTGAGATTCCAAGAGAGTTAGTTCTTGATTATATTGTTGAAAATGTTCTTAGCGACGATGACTTTCCTGAAAGGACTACGGTTGCTGGTTTAACTGTAACACAAAATGGAAATTTGGTAGAAGCGCGAAGCGCTGATGGAAATTGGATTTATATTTTAGGTGGGGAAAATATTGGAATGGATTGGGGCGCTGATTTAGAAATACTTGCTCAAAGAAGAGGATTAGAAATTTCTGAAAATTATCATTTTGTTTTTGGCCTTGCTCCAAGTGACTCTTCACGACCTGATTTTCATTGTGCTGTGTATAGGAGAAGCAAATAATGGCAATTGCAAAATGCGTTTTCTGTGGATGTGAACAGGAAGACTTTAGAGGAACTTATCTTTTTAAGAATGACGGAAGCACAAATTATTATTGTAGTTCAAAATGTCATAAGAGTCATTTAGAATTGCACAGAGATAAGAAAAGAGTTGCTTGGACGGAAGCTTACAAGAATGTTCATAAAAAACCTGCCAAAGTTGCTGGCAAAAACTAAGATTTATATAGTTTCTTTTACAAGTTTGCACAAGTGATGATAAATGGCCTTAGTAATTAAACTTCTTACTGTTGCGATTATTGTCATTGCTGCTGCTGTTATTTTTACAATTGGATATGGTATATTAAGTCATGATTTAAGGCTTAATCCTCCTTTTTATTCTTCTGAAAGCTCTTTTACTGTTGACTCTGAACGTGCTTTGTTTAAAGCTACGATTGAAAATACTGGAGATACACCTTTGGATATCGGAGGGTATGGATTTGACAGTGATAAGTGTACTCCTGTCATATGTGATGGAGAAGATGTTTCTGGAAATGAAGATGGTTCCGTTATTACTGGTTCTGCTGTTTCTGAAGATGTTTGTGAAGGGTTAATAGTTAACCCTGGTGAAGAATTTCTGGTTGAGCTTGAATGTAATGCTGATGTTACTCAGGAAGAAGTTGACGGGTTTAATTTTGTTATTGTAAATACTCCTGAAGGTTCAAGTACACCTCAGGTATCTGTAGAAGCTGGTGTTGCCCAAAGCTCACTAAATCAAAATAGCGGGTCGTCGTGGTTTGGCAATCATATTGGCTCTTCAAATTCAAACTCTGGCTCTGGTGGCTCTGGAAATACTAATACTGGTTCTTTTGGTGTTCCTGTGACACCTTCTGTACCAGTTCCTCCTGGTGGACCTATTGTTGGTCCGCAGGGAAGTGCGACTTTAGGATCTCCTGATTATATAAGTAGTACTCATGATTCAACCCCTACTGTTCATTTTATTCCTCCTGCTGTAGGGTTTAATACGGCAGGGAATTGCCGAATGGATACTGTAGACACTAACTATTTTGGCATGTCTACTAGCAATATTTGCTTTATAGACTCAGTTGCTGGAACAGCCCATTGCACTTCTTCTGAATCATTGCCTCATGAGATTTATAACTTCCATATTGCTTGTTCTACAAGTGCTACTCCTTCCTCTACTGCAATTTATAATAGTGAAGCAAACAATTTAGATGTGTCTGTAGAAGTTGATCTTGAGGGACCTACAATTTCAATTACTCCTTCTGAAGGCAATTTTCCTTCTAGCATTAATGGAGTAGTATTACAGGTTGATGTGACTGGCGCAGTGTCGTGTAGTGCTGAGTGGTATGAATCCTCTCGCCCGCATGTTAATCCTTATCTTCCTTTATCAATTCCTTTAGGCCCACAACATTCTTCATTTACTTTGCAATTACATTCAACTAGTAACTATTACTCAGGTAACAATCATGCACTGGTCATTTGCTTAGATGAGAATCAAAATCCCACTATAGCTTTTAGCGGCAATTTCTATGTTGCTGCTGCAATTTCTTCTTCTAATACTGATCCTCCAGAGAGTAGTGTGGGTGGAAATGATGGAAGTGGTTCTGGTTCTTCTTCAGCTAGTGATGTTAGTGATGGTGGAAGTTTGCCTCCTCCTTCAGGTGATGGTGGCGTCCCTCCTTCAGGCGATGATACTGTCGGAAATGTTGTTAGAAACTTTAATTCTGAAAGAACGTGGTTGACTTCTATTGTCGATTGGTTTAAAGGATTATTTAGATAAATATAATTTAATTAATAACAATATGTGTTGGTTGTAATTTGAAATTATTATACCGATATTTTAAGCATTATAGATTCTAAAAATTAAATTTAGTGATTTACACTAACAGAGCGAGGTTATTCCCTAAGATAAGGGGTAGGTAAGTATTTAAAAACCATTCATTAGCTTAATTTGTTATGGAAAATATGCCTGTAAAGGCTTGGGCGGTTGTATTTTTGCTCATCATAGCGATAGCCGGCTTGGTTTCTGCTCTAAGTGTACCTGATTTTTTCAAAGGTGTCCAAATTAATAAAGAAAAGGGGCAGATTTCTGAATCATTAATTAATTTTGAAAATGCTGTTGATTCTGTAGATCTTCCTGTTTTTTCAATTTCTGACGAAACAAAACAAATAGCATTTGCTCAAATAGAAGAAGAGCTTGCTCAAAATTCAAGAGTTTCGGTTATAGTATGGGTCAATGAAGGTTACACGACTGGAGATGTAATTAAAGGCTTAAAGAATTTTAAGATAAAAGATAACTTTGAACAATTAGGTGGAATTGTTGGTACTACAGATGCAGAAAGTATCCGCTCAATGCGTGAAGACTCACGCGTAAATTATGTGGCGTTAGATGGGCAAGTAGTTGGACATTTAATGCAGAGCAGAAATGTTATTCAGGCAAATACTGTTGAGACTAATTATGGTATTCGTGGAAATGGAATAGGTGTGTGTCATTTAGATACGGGAGTTAATTATAATAATATAAATCTGGCTCAAGCTTACAGAGGAGGCTACGACTTTGTTAATAATGACCCAGATCCAATGGATGACCATGGTCATGGGACTGCAACTGCTGGAGTGATTGCTTCAAATGGTACGCTAGTTAGAGGGATTTCTACTGAAGTAAATCTACTTTCTGTAAAAGTGCTTGACGCAAATGGAGTAGGGACTGAAAGTGACGTTCTTGCAGGTATAAACTGGTGCATTACAAATAAAAATCTCTATAATATTTCAGTTATTTCTATGAGTTTAGGAACTTTGGCAACATATACTCCTATAACTTCTCCTGCTTCTTACGAGCCTGCATTGCAAATAGCATACAATAGCAATATAGCTATAGTTGCAAGTTCTGGGAATTATGGCTCGACTAGTGGAATATCTTATCCTGCGGTGTCACCTTATGTGATTTCTGTTGGAGCAACTTATGATAATAATATGGGAAGTCAGACTTGGAATTTTGGCACTTTTAGTTGCAACGATCCAACAGTTGCTGTAAATGGAATGACTTGTTTCGGTAACAGAGCTTCGTTCTTAGATTTGCTTGCTCCTGGGGCAATTATTTCTACGACTGGAATTAATGGGAATATTGTCCCTATATCTGGTACATCTTTCTCCGCACCGCATGTCAGCGGAACAATTGCACTTATGAAACAACGAAATCCTCAAATGACTGCTGCCCAAATTGAGCAAATTTTAAAGACAACTGGATACCAAGTTTATGATCCTCTTACTGCACTCACATTTCCTCGTGTGAATGCATGGAACGCTGTTAATGCAGTGCCTTACCTGAACAAGACTGGTTCTTTGGGAGCTAATAATGTTATTAATCTTCACGTCAACTCACAAACAGGCTCTGGAGAGAGCTATGTGCTTGCGCTTTCGTTGGGAAGAACTCCGGGCATACCACTTGCTGATGGCAGAGTTATTCCTCTAAACATAGATGATTTGCTATTGTTATCTATTCAGTCTCCTTCAACTGTGTTTATGCTGAATAATTTAGGAGTGCTTAATCAAAATGGATATGGTCAGGCGACAATCACTCTTCCAAATATCCCAGGAATAGAAAACGCAGAGATATATGCTGGATTCATAACTGTTAACCAGACAGGGCAATTGACATCTGTATCGAATGCTGTTAGATTATAATCCATTTTTCTAATTGTTTAACATAAGATATATAAACAATTAAGATTTTAAGAATTTATGAAACGATTTAACTTATTTTTTGTAGGTTTATTGTTGCTTGTTGTTTTGGGTGTGGCTTTTATTGCAAGAACACCAGATTTATCTCCTTCAGATGATTCTAGCAATTTCATTATAGGGTGTGCGTTTCAAGAACCAGGAGCTTCAATAAATAATAATTGCTATATTAACGCTAGAGCGATGTTAAATTATGATAGATTTTATGACACAATAGATAATTTGAATTTAGGCAGACTCACAAGAGCGGTTACACTTTGTGTTGTTAATCTAAAATTACCGGATATTGTGCATCCAGGAAACACAGCACCATTTGATCCAGTTATTAGTGGTATGCCTATAGAATATGCTAAATATGCAAATGAGTGTAAAAAGCAAGTTATGGCTGGATATGGAGTGACGGTGGCTCTTAGCATTCTTCCTATTAAAGAGCCTTTCTTGCAAATTGTGTCTATGTCCGAAACTTTGCGTGACCATATCAATCGACGTGGTGGATCTCCGTTTGCTGGTGATTGCCCGAAACCAGGATCGTTCACTGTTCAAATGACATGGACTAATGAAGATGGAAGCCCAGGAGGCCATTCAGTCATGTGTAAAATAACGGAAGATGGATATTGTTTGAAAAATGGGGTTGCAAGAGTTACTTGTTATGAACACCCAGATCAGCGTGGAGGAAGTTATGTTCTAACTATTAATTCTGGAGGATATGTTACCGGAGGTTCAGGCACAGATCCGAATGATCCAAGTAATACTGCAAGTGGAACTATTCCATCTGGAGCAAATGTAAACAGTTATACCCAATAAAATTTTATTTAAAATAATCTTTACTTCTTTCTTCTCTATGAATTAAATCTGTTTCAAATTCATTAAAAATAGGAACTGTATAATCTGACGTTGGTGCTGGTCTTGGCTCCAACGGACCATATATAATTGGCTTAGAAGCACAGCCAAATAATCCAGCTATCAGTACGCCACCCAATACTAAATCTCTTAATTTCATAATCTATATAATAATTACTACTATATAAAGGTTACTCTCTGGGTTTTGTTTAGATTTTTAGTCAGTTGATATCATATGGCTTGTCACAGGGAGGTTCATTTTTTAACAAAGATATGTTTAATCTTGAGAATTAATTATTTTTTGTGCAGCTTTCAAGAATGTTAAGTCTCTATCTACAATAAAAGTACCTTCAAAGTTCGTAGGCTTATCATTTTGAAGAGTTTTGATAGCTTCATTTAAGGTCATCCAAACAAGTTCAAATTCTTCAAGGAGTTCAAATTCTTCAAAATGAGGTTCTCCTTTAGTAAGGATTTTTCCTAGATAACAATAAGATATTTGTTTCTGTTCGCTTCCCCAATTGAAATTATCTTTTGAGCGATACTCGATTATTTTACCTATTTCAGCATCAATAGAGATAGTACTGCCTACCTCCTCAAGCACTTCTCTAATCAACGCTTGTTTTTTATTCTCGCCATCGTCTATACCTCCGCCAGGTAATTTATGATACTTAAATTTTGAAACGTGTAAGATTGGAACTAAACCGTTATCATCAATTAATACGGCTCGTGAAGCTTCTCGTAATTTAACGCCTTTTCCAGTAAATTTCTTGTCCGTTAATTCTTTAAGAAGTTTCATTTTAGATAATCCGTTTCAATTCATTGAAAGTAATTGGTCCGTTTTTCATCCAATTCCTTAATGGAAAATCAGTTAATATTCTATCTTTGTCATGACCTGTATAAGTGTCAGTAGCTTCTTTTAGGATACGCACATTATATCCTCTAAAGTATAGCTCTTGGCATGTACAAAAAACACAACAATCTGTGGTTAAACCAAACAATATTACTAAACCCACTTCATTTGGTTTTCCAATAGTTTCATCTAGCCATTTTGTAAATGATTTGGTGTCTTGATAAGGGTAACTTGGTTTTTTCATAGCATTACCAATATTTTTTCTAACCCAAATTGGAGAATTCATACATTTAATCCATTGTTTACCATTACGAATATATGTTGGAATTTCAGAAGTATAACCCCACTCTCCAGGTATGCAAACATTAACTTTGCTACTCTTCTTAAGTCTTGGTGGGCGATAATCAGAAATAATCTCAGAAATTTTAATATTTTTCTTTTGCAGATAGGGAATTAGTTTGTTTTTGACAAAGGCAATAGACCTTCTTTTAGGATTATAATGGGGTCCACCTTTTCTCGAAAAATCGTATTGCATGTCCACCGAAATAAAAACCATATTTGTCATATTCTCAAAAAGTTAAAGTAGTTTTTATATTTAATTAAGAAGAAATCTTTTACTTCTCCGCTTGTAGTCTTCTTTCTTTTTCTACGTCCAGCATTGCAATATGGTTGCCTATAGGCGTAAGTGTACGGAGCATCATTAGAAAATAATGGATAATAACAGGGTCTTCTGTATTGATAAGGGCTAGGTTTTTAGCAAAATTATCTTGGCGTAATTCAAAAAAGTGCTGTACATTTTCTTTTTTCTCATTGATTACTGCGTTATAGAGTTGATAATAATGATCTCGTATTTCTTTAAGAAATTGCAGTTCTGACTCGCTTAACTTTGGTTTCTTTTGGGTATTAAGATGTTCGTAGCAATAATTAACCAATACAGAAATTTCTATTATTGCATTAAAGAAGTCGTACGCGTATTTTGCATTTACAGAGTCAAAAATCTCTCGTTTGTTAATAAGTCGTTTGGATAAATTGCATAATCTGCCTAATGTAATATGCATTTCTTTAATCTCTTGGCTCATCTCAAAATTCCCTTTCTCACCCTCTTCTAATAGGTAATCAAATTTTGACAGAAGAATCCACATAATCTTTTTTACAATCTGATCATATTCGGATTCCTCGGTATGAACCATACATTTTAGTTTGCAAATGTTTTTATCGGTTTTTACTAGTTCTAACCCTGTTAGCAGATTAAGATCCTGTCTAATTCGGGGCAATTGTTTTGGTGAACTGTATTTAATATTCATTTCATCAAATCCAGAAGTATACAAATGCCTGATTATTTTTCCGATATACCAATCACCGCCACCATCTAATGAAATCGTTACTGGTTCGAACGTTTTATCTTCTATTGATAAAACAAGTTTTCCTCTTGATGGTTCGACATTTACTAATTGTCCGGGTTTAAGGTTATTCACCTTTGCCCAATTTGAAGGAATTGAAATGGTTAACGTGCCTTCGCCATGCTTGACTACTTTACGCTTCATAGAGTACCTAAATAACCAGAATATATAAATTTATGGTATGTAACCATAATCATACATTAAGTGGTTATACACACAATAAATATATAAGTCATCAAAATGACTCTTCGCTATGACGTCGACAATTCAAGGAGTCTTTGGAAGATTTCCCTTACGCGTCTCTATTACTGATCGCTGTAACTTAGGGTGTACTATTTGCTCAAATGAAGGGCTGGGGCTTGCAAGTCGAAATACAGTTTCCATGAACCCAGAAGACCTTAGATACCTAGCAAATACTTTAGTAGATTACGGGTTACAACAGATTTCGCTCTCTGGTGGAGATCCAACCACACATCCTGCCGCTCAGGAAATGGCAGCAATTGTTAATGAATCGGGAGTTTCTCAAAGATTTTATCATACGAACGGAATACTCCTCGATCGAGAAGGGTTAGTAGACGAACTTAAGGATTTTACTAAAATTGGTGTCTCGCTCCATGGAACAGATTCAGCAACATATGGTCGCATAACTAGAGGAACACCTGTCCAGTACGAAAGAGTAAGAGAAGGACTACGAATGCTGGGAGAACGTGGTCTTGCACAGAAAGTAGAAGTAAAACATGTTACTGTTAAGGGAGTTAATGACGATTCTGAATCGTTACGAGGCACCATGGATTTATGCGCAGAGTATGGCTTTAAGTTCAAATTTCTTAATTTTGAAGCAATAACTCCGGATCAAGTAGGCTTAGTGCAAGATATAACTGTTATTGCTGATCGAGTGCGCGAACTAGGAGCTACTCCGCTGCCAGAATTAGGAAGAACATTTAGAGGACAAACAGAATATTTACCGATTCAATGGTATGGGTACAAAGGAACAAAGGGAGTTATTATTGAAGTAGGATGTGGGACGCCTGCAGTGTGTAAGGCATGTCATGATTCAAATGAAATTTTTGTCACACCCTCTTTGGATATAAAACCATGTAAGGCAAGTGCTAAAACATTTTCTCTAAAGAGAGCAGTAGATGAGAGAGATAACGAGGGACTTGTAAATACTATTCTTGAATCTCGCGATTTTTTGAGAACTCAACCAGGATTATCAAGACAATACTGGGAGGTAGCCGTATGAAAAACCTTGTAATACTCTATACAAAGTTTCCTCGAATGGGAAATACAAAAACAAGAATTGCACAAGAGAGTAATGAACAATTTGCGTGGATTGTCGGATTTTATTCACTAACGGACACTATTAACAAAGTTTCACATTCATCAGAATATGATTTAGTAGTTGTAGTTAATAGCGAAGTAGAAGCTAGAATATTTAGAGAAAAATTCGGAGTGAACACCTACGCACTTAATGAAAAAACATTGACTCTGGATCAAAGCGGAAGATTCACTTACTTGTTTAGTTTATTTATCAAAAAATACCAAAAAGTAATGTTAATTCCAAGTGATGTGCCAGCAATTACAGAGAAAACGTTAATTGATGGCTTTAAGGCTCTTAATTCAACTCCCTATACATTTGGACCGGAACATAACGGGGGCGTGTACTTAATCGGAATGAATAAATCTCCAAAGAAACTTTTTGATAATGTGCGATGGAGTACATCACATTCAGTAAAGGATTTATTTAAGAATGCCGGAAAGAACGCTCAATTACTAGAATGTAAAGGAGATTTAAACGTATTACAAGACTTATTTTCATTACAAGATTCTATTGAAAAATATTCACCGTTATTATATACTGCTTTAACCAAAGTAGGTCTATATAGACCACAGCAGAAATTGGAGGAATTTTCATATGCTTACTATTGAATTATTTGGCGTTTCTAGAACTGGAAAAACCTCGACTTTACGAAAACTCGTTTCTCGTCTAGAACAACAAGGAGAAACGTGTGCAATTGTTTCACGGGCGCCGTTAGCATTTAAAGATTGTAAGGGTCTAGAGGACTTTCATGATCAAATGTTTCGATATATGGAAACGAGCTTGCAAGAACATACAGCTACGCGTCCAAATTATATCGTGATGGATCGTGGACCATACGATCGAGAGATAATGCTTGAAGCAGATCATGCAGATGGTCAAGTTAGTAGCGGATTTTATAGAGGAATGATAGAAAGAATTGAGAGTTTACAGCAGAGTATTGATCTTCCGCTTCTTTTTATGATCGATCCAAGAACATCTCTTGCTCGTATACCTACTCAAATAGATGAAGGACTTGCATACGTGCAGATGTGTGAAGGATTAAACACGCGCGATAATACTAATGAATTACAAAGATTACATGATCGTTATAGTAGACTACAACAGATTAAACCAGCCATTTCATTAATAGACACGAGCGGTACTGCAGATAATAGCGTTGAGTCTGTACTAAGAGAAATAAAATTAAAAACCACTGGAGCGTAAATACGACATGAAAGAAATAGAAATCAAATTAAAATATACGGATGAAAAAACGTTACGGGCTAAACTCAAGTCTTTGAAAGCTAAACCTACGCAGACGTACGAAATTATTGATTGCTACTACGCTAAAAATGGCGAAACGATGAAAACAGCAGAGAATTTGCTTCGCATACGGACCAAGAAAGGAGTTTCTGAGATTACGTTCAAAGGCAAACGTGAA
>ERZ1292623.4770-Hain-H51-01um-R1-4770-length-11027-cov-9_pt1 | contig 11027 bp, 13 predicted proteins | sample MGYA00564398_ERZ1292623 | MGnify/ENA primary metagenome ERZ1292623 (study PRJEB36523, sample SAMEA6512633) | groundwater metagenome | collected 2019-01-07 | study: AquaDiva: Metagenomics assemblies of 32 groundwater samples
GGGTTTATACCTACCGGAGGTGTATCCTGACATGCAGAACCGTCCCAATATTTGTTAGATCCCACACAACTTGCAGCTTTTTGAGTATCGGCTAAAGCTGTACAAACTCCTCCAGGACCATGATACTCTCCCTCGGAACAACCCAATGTAATATAAACACCGCTTGAGCCCGGAGAGTAAGAACGACACTGTTCTGGATTTTGATCACAATAGGTTCTACAAGATGCCTCACTATTACAGCCACCCGGGCCAGCAAAACCAGTATTACCACCTTGATTGGGACTTGAGCACTGTCCAAAGTTGGCAGGATCAGAACAGTATACCCCACAAGTTTCAGGAGTCTGACAATCTCCGGGACCTGCGGCTGTTGTACCACCCAAAAGTCCTACCTGATTTGCAAAATCAGTACATTTATCAGCATTGGCAGGATCATCACAGAAGTTTCCGCAGGATGCGGCACTATCACATCCCAAAACATCTTGAGCAATTGCTAAATATTCCGGCTTATCCGGTTCATCCACGTAGCCTCCTGGAATTTCATTTCTTTTTGCAAAACTGTCACAAGCCGGATGACTAGCAGGATCCGAACATAAAGTTATACATAAATCAGTTGAATTACATCCTAGCTCTCCTTGGGCATCATTCCAAAAGTCCTGGTCAGCATAAGTACTTACATCATCCTTATAAAAACCTTGTTCCTTTGCGAAAACTTTACAACTATTATAGTTTACAGGATCCTCACAATAATTTGTACAATCTTCCAAGGAAGCACATCCACCCAAATCTTCTATAGGAAAGACCAGTTTAACCTCCGAAGGAGCAACTGAACCGGAATCTTCAGTAGCAGGGGATGGGCTTTGTGAGAAAACTGAACTTGCAGCAATAAATATTGCCAAACAAGCAAACCCAATTAAGAGTATTGACCTAATAAAATTTATGGACAAAAGCTTAGTCATTTATATATTTGTAACAAATGGATTTTTATAAGTCTCAAAAGGGTTAACGTATTGAGTCTCTTTATCAAATGGATTTTTATATTCTTTTTTTAAATCAACTTTTGGAACCGATGATCCTATTCTTAGATTTTTAAGGGGATTTTGAATAACTCCGAAATAAATGAGTGCAACAGCCGCTGCAATAAGCAGCAAGACTAAAGGTAGGGCTAAATGTATAACTCCCTTTTGATCTTTGGGCATAAAAAGGTCTTATCTTTATTATTCTTACATTCTTATTACGTTGTCAAGGGGTCAAAACATTGGCTCTGATATGGCCCTTCCAATTTTTGACAAAGTTTTTCTTTTTCCGATCTTTCAATGGGATCTGAAACAATTTGGCCGATTATCCTTTGGTAACATTCACCCTTAAGATGTGGCGGAACATTTTGACAAATAAATATTGCCTGCTCTTTTCCCCCAACAGAATAGAAAGATCCGGCATTTACAACTATACAGTTGTCATACCATCTTTGCCCTACTTGTTGGCAAAGTTCAAAGGTTTTTATTGGGTCCCCATTAGTCAAAGGGTGGATCTGCCTTGCCACATTATCCATACACCATGCTACATACTGCTCATTACCTACCCCTTCACAAAGCTCTGTTGTTTTTACAATATCATTACTATTCATCTGATAAATTCTAGCTGCCTGATTTAACCAACAGCCCCTTTGATATTTTTCTTCAAAGTAGTTGCAGGGAAAATACGGATCATCATCTTTTAACCAGTCCCGGACTGCCTCTTTTCCGCTGCCCCAATCATGCACCCCAAATAAATTTTCCATAAATGCTCCGTTATGACAGGAGCTTAAGGCTTCAGGGAAAGCAGTATCTTTTTCATAAATTGAATCGCAGGTTTCCAAAGCTTTTGGCAAATCATAATTCCAAATTGCCAAAATTGAGTGTCCTGCGGCATGAACACACTGGAAATGCCTAACAGGTGAAGCCTTGCATTTGTCAGTCATTTTGGAAATTGCATCAAAGCCCTGGTCCGATGCTGCCTCTATTATTGTCCCGTGATAACAAGCATATAAAAAGTAGTCTTTGCATTTTAGGATGGAATCCACACCGAATGTCTGATAAGCATAGAAACCAATCTGATGAACAACCAAATGTCCTTCTCCTGTATGGGGAAGAGGGGAGTGTTCCAAAATCTCCAAGGCATCTTCCACCCCCACCCGCTCAACCAGTTTTCTTCCTGCCTTAAGTCTTTTCTCCTGATCGGAAGGATCCAGGATGTCCTTCATTTCAGGGGCATCCTGCCAGGAAGTAGAAGTTGTTGAAGTTCCTAATTTAGCTTGAGGCCCGCCTGCCGGCGAGGCAGGCCTAAAATTGGTGAGTAGGTAGTAGGCCCCTACAAGCAGTAGTATCACTGCAAGAAGTCTTAAAATCCTCATTTATTTAAACTAGCAGTCAAAGAGTGTTTTGTCAAATATACGTCTCCCCATGCAAAAGTACCTATCAGGGGATAATCTAATCTACCAAGCCTGATGACAAGGCCTATTAAAAAAATAAATAGTACAACTACCTTGTGAGTACCTGCCAAATTAGTTCAAATAAACTTGGTCCAGTTGATACCCCATGTGTTTCACCTGGAGTTGGGTAAGATGGTGTTCCATATGAAGGGGTTCCATAAGGTTCAGGTGTACCATAGGATGGTGTTCCATATGATGGACTTGGATAGGAATAGGATTCAGCAGGTGTACCATAGGATGGTGTTCCATATGATGGCGATGGATAGGAATAAGTTCCAGTTGGGCTGGGATAAGAATAACCTCCAGGAGTGGGATAGGAGTAAGGGTGGGGAGAATAGTTATCATACGGTGTAGGATAAGAATAGGTCCCGCCACCCTCTCCGCCTGCTGGTGTTGGATAAGAATATGGATGGATCCCGCTGCACTGACAAGAGTTATTGCTCCAAGTACAACCATATCTGGCACATTCTGTAGCCGGATCACCATAGCCTCCAGTACCTCCTGTAGTTGGGGGCTTACATTGATCAGGATTCTTTGTGCAGTAATCTTCAAACTCATGTCGCTGCTGTACACTGTCAAAACCACCTGTTCCTCCAGGCTTACACTTATCAGGGTTTGCCTGACAGTAAGCTGCATATTCTCCAGCTTTCTGGGTTGTTTCCTTAGTCTCCCCATAAAATCCACATTGACAACCGTTATTGGTCCACCCACAGTTGGGAGTTCTGTTACACATCTCTGAAGGATTATATCCTGGCGGAGGTGAGGCTCCTGGACCCCCTGGACCTCCAAAAGCTCTACTACACTGTGCTTCATTTTGCTGACAATATGTCCTACAGGACTCTTCTGAATTACAACCTCCCGGACCGCTAAATTGTCCGCCGGCTACATCATGAAACCCTTTACAAATCTGGAAATTATTGGGATCAGAACAAAACGACTTACATGTTGATTCTGATGTACACCCCCCCGGCCCAACCGGATGTTCTCCACCATGCAGTCCAACTTCTTTTGCAAAATCAGAACATCTCTTCGCATTAGCCTCCTGCTCGCAAAATGACTTACAAGCATCAGAAGATGAACAACCCAAAACTTCTTTTGCCCTTGATACAATCTCGCTTTTCCCGGGATCTTCAACATGGCCGCCTACAATACCCTGGCCTCTTGCAAAACTACTGCATTTGTCAAAATTAGCAGGTACCTCACAAAAGTTTTGACAAGCTTCATATGAGTCGCAACCAAGCGAAGTTTTTGCCTTAGCTAAAACATCCCTAACTTTATCATCAGATTCACCCTGATAGAACCCTTTACTTCTTCCGTAATCTATACAAGAGGTCGAGTTAACAGGATCTTCGCAATATGTTCTACAAGATAAATAATCCCCGCAATTACCCAGTTCTGCTATAGGAAAAGCAACACCATAAATTTTGGCTTTTTCTTCTGGGTCCTGATAACGACCGCTATTTTCTTCAAAATCATCAATGCCATCACCATCGCTATCTATAAAAGGATGTGATGGAGAAACTAAAATGCTGGATTGGAATATTAACACAAAAAGCAATGCAACACCTAAGAGAATAAATCTTTTTAATAGAAACCAAAGGTTAATTGTAAAAATACTTACTTTCATCTATTTAGCTTGCTTTAAAGCATCAAAAGGATTCTTATACTGTGAGAATGGATTAACATATTGAGCATTCTTATCAAACGGATTTTGATATTGTTTTTGCAAAGAAACTGTAGGTTCTTTTCCTACTCCAGGAAGTTTTGGTAAAGTAGTTGTTTTAATAATACCAGAAGAAATAACAATAAAAATAACTGCTCCTAAAATAAGCAGTAAAAGGAGAGGAACAGCCAAGGCAACAACTCCCGCTTCGCGAGCGAAGCGAGGCGAGCCTTTTTCTTTTTGCATCTATAATCCAGTATAGAATGAAGGCTTCATGCTTTGTCAAGATACAATATTTGGTATAGATTACTTATTAGTCCACCTGGATACTGGGGTTTTAACTCTTCCGAATTTTTGTCCCAGCCAGAGTATAAAAGTAAGCATACTGTAATAGACTAAACCATGATAATGTATTGCACCTTTTTTCAGAAAGCCAAAAGCTTCTTTCTTTCCAATTTTTTTAGTAGAAGCTCCATGGTGATGGGAAAATTTGGCAGAGGGTACAAAATACAAAGGTATCCCATATTTTTTTAATCTTCTGCAGTATTCAATATCCTCAAAGAATATAAATGTCCCTTCATCCAAAAGTCCAACTCTATTTAAAATTTTTCCCGGAATAAAAAAGCATGCCATTGCAAATCCATCAACCTTTAAGGGTTTATAAACTTTCGGAAGATACATAAAATATGTCCCCTTCTCACCCAAAAAATACTCCTTAAAAGCTCCTGTTATAGTCGGCAGATGAAAAACAGAATCCTGGTCAGTTCCATCCGGAAAATACAGCCTGCCTCCCAAAACAGCTTCTCCGTTTTGGCTATCCTCAAATTTTATCAGTTCACTCAACCCATCTTTTAAAACTTCCACATCTGAATTAATCATTAAATAATACTGCCCCAAAGAGTATTTTATTGTTTTGTTATATCCTCCGGAAAAACCCGCATTTTCCCTGTTTTGCAAATATTTAATTTCGAGAAGATATTCTTTTATAAAATCTTTGCAAGGGTCAATTAAACCATTATCCAAAACTATCACTTCCATATTTTTTTCATCAAATCCTGATCCTTTTTTGAAAATACTATCCAGGGCATTTTTGGTAAGGTTGGCAGTATTGTAGTTAACAATTCCTATGGAAAGCTTTAAAGGATATTCAACTTTTGAGGCAGGCTCCATCAATTCGGCTTTCCCGCCAAGTACTCCCAAAAAATAATCTGAAATTCCCATTCTTTGTGCCCTCCTTCCAAATATAAAAAGCTTTATTGCCTCACGAAGCAAAGCAAATTTGGTCTTAAGCCTTCCATATTTCATACCAAAAGTAAGTCTGTTCCTTGTGTGGTAATAATCTGTCAGAGAAGATCCAATTCCTGTTGATTGAGAAACTTTATGGTAAATTGAAGTCTTACCATTATAAAAGGTTTTAAAACCAGCTTCTTTGGCCCTTTTTGTAAAATCACTATCTTCAAAATACAAAAAATATTTTTCATCAAATACTTTTAACCCTGAGCTTGTCGAATGGGCGACTTTTTCCAACACTTCTTTTTTTACAAATACACAGGCACCACTTATTATTTCCGACTCGGAAATATCGTCATATTGACCATTATCCACCTGATCTATACCGCGGTGAATTGATCCAATATTATCCCAGTCAAACTCACCTCCGGCAAACCATATAACTCTACCTAAATCTTCATCCTGATATTTCTCTTTGTGGAACTCAAAACCTTTTGCAAAATAAATTTTAGGGGAAACAAGACCTACGTTATCCTTTTTAAAAGTATTCAGCAACTCAAATAGCAAATTCTCATCGTTTATTAAAGTATCATTATTTATAATTAAAAAATAATCAGCCCCCCAAATTTGTGCATATTCCAAACCTCTGTTGTATCCACCTGCATATCCAAGATTAGAACCGGCTTGAATTATATCCGCATCAGGATATTGTGTGTGTATAGCCGGAACACTACCATCACTTGAGGCATTATCAACTACAACAATTTTCAGTTCCAAGTTTAAATAATCTGCCTTCGGCAGAACAGTTTTCAGTTTCTTCAAAGACTCTAAAAATTCTAAGGTGTCTTTTTTACCATTATAATTAAGTGTAATTATTGCAATTTTCATCAGACTACCCCCAGCCCTTCCAGATAAACCCTGGCTCTGGCTGTTTTTCCGATTAGAGAAAAAACTATAACTCTAAGTATGAGCCCAAAAATTAAAATTAGTTTAACAGGCAAAGAAAACAGGGGATAGTGCTTATTAAGATAATACTTAATTCCCTTCAGTTCATTTAAAAAACTTTTTGACAGATCAAAATTGGTGGATGCACCGTGAAGATGCACCATTTCAATCTGCGGCACATACCAGATTTTAAATCCAGCATCTCTAATTCTTTTAGACCACTCAACTTCTTCCATGTGCATAAATAAAGTCTCGTCAAAACCTTTGGTACTAACAAAAACTTTTCTTTTAATGGCAAAGAAAGCTCCCATGATCCAGTCAACTTGATGGGCTTTGGAAAAAAAACTTTTACCTTTTGGGTGGAATGGAGCAGTTATACTACCAATTATGGGCAGTAAACTTAAACCCAAAATCCAAAAGATAATGTTTAGAGGATTGGGTAAAAAACCTGCTGAAGGTTGAAGTTGTCCCGAAGCATAATTTAACCTTGGGCCTAAAACATCACAGTTTAAATTAACCCTAAAATACGCCAGAGCCTTATAAAGACAGTCTTCCTCAACGTATACATCAGAGTTTATAAGAAAAAAATAAGGGGTTTTGGTTTGCTTCATGACAATATTGTTGCCTTTGGCAAAACCTGTATTTATTTTGGAAACAATGAGTTTAACTTTCGGATGCTTCTCTTTAATCATTTCAACAGAGCCATCGTCTGAAGCATTATCTAAAACAATAATATTAATTTTGTTTCCAATCTTCTTTTGGCAATAATCTTTGGCTGCCTCAAGTTTGGTTAAACATCTATCGGTAATATCTTTGGTGTTGAAACTTAAAATAATAATTGAAACATCTAAATTTTTCATCATTTTAACTTACCATCACCTTTACTTTTCTGAAATGTTCTAAAAATTTAATACCCAGTAATACCAGATTTCTTAGTAAGGGAGGATACTTTTTAAAGTAGTGCTTCATATAAAAAATTCTCATGGCGGATGTGGCAAATCCTACAACTTTTAATTTTCTGGATTTATCTACTTTAAATGCAGATGTTTTTTTAATTCCTGTAGAGGAACCCTTATAATGAATAATTTTAGCGTCGGCAAAGTAGTAAACTTTCCACCCTTTTTCTTTAAGATTATAGCAGAATTCTATATCCTCACCATTAAAAAAATAATCCTCATCCCACCAGTTAATTTGATCCCCGGCAATTTTTCTAACCATTAAAAATGCACCTGTTAAACAATCTATTTCATGAGTGGTTCTTATGTCCAGGTGGCTGGCTGTGTATCCTGAAAACAGGGACCATTTGGGAAAAAGTTTGGATAAACCTGAAAAATAACAAAAAGCATTCCATGGAGTAGGGAAACCTCTGTGGCAGGAATAATCCAATCTTCCGTCCGGCAATTCAACCCTGCAGGTTAAAGCCCCAATATCCGGATTTGACTTAAGAAACTTAAGTGACTTATTTATAGCATCTCCAACAATTTCAGTATCAGGATTTAAAAAAAGCACAACTGGTGCCTTAATTTTTGGTATAGCCTTATTATTCCCAGCAGCAAAACCTAGATTTGATTTGCTTGCAATCAACTCCACATTGTCATTGCGAGGATCCGGCGAAGCCGGAGACGAAGCAATCTTATACTTTTCTTTTACCGCTTCCACAGACCCATCAGAGGAAGCATTATCAACAACTATTATTTGCCACTTATCAGAGACCTTTTTGTTTTTGAATATTGAATCTAAGCACTTTAAAAGCAAATCCCGAACATTAAAGTTCAGGATTATTATGGACAGATCCGGGCTTTCGTTTTCGGCCATGCCTTAAAGTGTACTACAATTAGGAAGGAAGCTCAAAAAAACCCGTGGTATTAGTTCATTGCTTTTACTCGCTATATTGATATAATTCCACTATGAGCAGACCAGAAGCAAGGCTTGAACAATTCTTTACCCAAAATTCCGCTGATTTAGTGGTAGTAACCCAAACATGGTACCCACTAACTAATTACATGGAAGAGCTCTTTAAAAGACGCGGTGCAAGGGGAGTTGCTAGATCACATTTAACTGGTAAGGTTGCTTACCCAAACCCTGATTTCTTACCTGAAAAACTAATTCCTCCTGCCAGACATTTAATAGCTCAACTTAGAAGAGAACCTGCTAGATTATACCAATCAGATAATCCCATGGAAGCGATAGCTATAGTTAGTGATATTTTAGAACAGGCAGATACCTTTAGTGGTAGAAATCAAAGGGGAATTAAACTTGTAGCTTATGATGTAAGAGGTAACCTTCAGGGTCACTGGTTTGATGATAGGGCAAAAACTGAACATGGAAGGAACAGATTAAGCTCTCTAGCTCTCTTATCTGCAATTACAGATTATATGAGATCTGATATAGAATCAGGCTATTTTACTGATCTTATAAGACCTGTTACAGTATGCTTCAGTGAACTAGGGATGGGAAGAGTTCAACAATTAACTGCCAGGAAAATAGCAAATAGTATCAGAACTGTTATGGGAAGTGATGCTCCCGTAATATTTGGCTCCCAAGGAAAATTATTGGACTCTTCTACTCGTCCTCAGGATCAAGAGCTGGCTGAATTGGAAGATAGATTACTGACGGTTCTGCCTTCATCTGAACCAGAACCAGAAACCCCAGCGGAAACCCTTGTAAAAGCGATGTTACAAGATAACTAGCGGACTCTATGTCTTCTTTTTATTTTGAGTTGGGCTAGGGATTTTTCTAAGACTGCTAATGTTTCTGCATATTCAACGTCAGATAGTTTTTGTTCCAAAGCTATCTCAGCCCGCTTTTTAGCTTCTTCCACAGCCTTTTCATCAATTTGAGCCTCATTTACAGCCAAATCAGTCATAATAGAAAGAGTATTATCTGCCATCTGTAAAAATCCATCTCCTATTGCCATAGTCTCAACTTTTCCACCTCTTTTAATAACCAGTTCTCCTGGTTCAAGTTTGGCCATTAAATTAGTGTGATTTGGGAGTATGCCAATTTGCCCGTCTTCTGTTGAAACATTGACCTGATTTACCTCTTCATCAAAAATTAACTTTTCAGGGGTAACAATTTTTAAATGCAGCTGGGACATAAACATATTGTATAATACCATGTTATGGATAGCCACAGTGCAGAGGCCATAGTTATAACCTGCATAGATTTTAGGTTTCAGGAATATATAAATAAGTACATAGCAGAAAATTTTAAGCCAGGTACTTATGACAGGGGAGCTTTTGCAGGTGCAGCCAAAAGCCTGGATACCATATTAGATCAGATTGACATTGCAGTCAGGCTTCATTATATTAAAAAAGCAGTTTTAATAAACCATGAAGATTGCGGGGCATATGGGAGTAAAGGACATGTTGATCATCATGTAAGAGATTTGCACCGTGCTGCTAAAACCATTAAAGAGCGTTTTCCAAACTTGAAAGTAGAAACTTATTATTTACATTTGAATGGCACTCTTGATAAACTTGACAAGAACCATTGACAAACAAGTAGAATTATGAAAAAATTAAAAAATAATGGCTGGACCAGAAGGTGATGTTGATAAAGATACTCCTATTGTTAGGGAATTAATCGGATCACATCATCCTGACTGGAGTCCTGATGATGTAGAAGAACTTACCACCAGAGCCACACCTGCAATAGTTGATTTCATTGATGAGTTTCTAGATTTACCACAAGATCCTAACTTGAGTGAGCCTTTGTTTCAACAAGCCTCAGATCGTTTTGGAGCTAGATTTCTCTTACCCCCTAAAGCTGACCAACCTCAAATCTAAGGTAAAAAGGGTTATTTAACCTCCTCTATGGTTCCCTTCATGTAGAAGGCTTGTTCATGGTATAATGGTTAATATGCAAGCAATTGATTGGAGTCCAATTTATAAAAAATATAAGGGCAAATGGGTAGCATTGGCAGATGATGAAGTAACGGTTTTAGCTTCCGGTAAAACAGCTAAGGAAGCATGGGATAAAGCTAGAAAAGGTGGTTATGAAAAACCAATTCTTATGAGTGTACCAGAAAAACTAACTTACTTTGTAGGAATCATAAGTGAAATTTAAATATAGAGAACTCAATTTACCTTCCCCATTTTCTAAAAAACAAAAACTACAAAGATCAGTAATTCCTATTAGCATCAGCAGTAATTCAGTTTCCTTAAGATACGAAGCACTAATTGATTCAGGTGCAGATTTTTCCATTTTACCTGTTGGACTGGCTGAAATATTAGAGATTAATTTAGATAAATTATCAAAGATTTATTTCACCGGTGCCACTGGGGATGTAACTGAAGGGATTATAAGTGAAATAAATTTAGAACTGGAAGGAGAAGTTTTTAAAACAAAGATTGTATTCGCTAGTCTCCCTAAAAATGTTGGAATTTTAGGCCAATATGGCTTTTTTGATAAATTTGTTGTTAAATTTGATTTGGTTAAAAAGGAAATAGAATTAAAACCAAGAAAATGAGCTGACACAAAATTGCACTACGGCAAAAATTTGTGTTAAATCCGGATTCTACTTAAAAATGAAGAGAGGGCTATAGTCCTGAGCGATGGTGAGCGAACTTGTACTGAGCGAAGTCGAAGTAGTCGAACCGGAGTCGAAAGGTCATGACCCTGAGCTTGTCGAAGGGTTATAACCTTGAGCGAACGTAGTGAGTCGAACTTAAGTTCTAAAACGAATCCCACCACTTAGGTAAAATTAGACCTGAGGAAGGT
>ERZ1292623.4773-Hain-H51-01um-R1-4773-length-11023-cov-8_pt1 | contig 11023 bp, 10 predicted proteins | sample MGYA00564398_ERZ1292623 | MGnify/ENA primary metagenome ERZ1292623 (study PRJEB36523, sample SAMEA6512633) | groundwater metagenome | collected 2019-01-07 | study: AquaDiva: Metagenomics assemblies of 32 groundwater samples
CCCCAGCAGGATCAGCGCACCGGAATCGCCAGCGGCCGGCGCGTTGCCTACACGTACAACCAGGGGCAGCTCACCGAGGTGCTGGACGCCAACAACAACAAATGGCTCATCGGCTACACCCCCCTCACCGGGAACCTCACTCCCCGCCAGACGTTGCCCACCAAGTTCACCGACCCCGAGGGCCGCGTGATTACCCGCAGCTGGTTCGGCAATGGCGAGCTTGCCAAGACCCGCTATACCGACGGCACCGCGACCGACCCCGGCACCGGCGCCGATTATCATTACGAGTACGATTTATCGAAAAGCATTTACTACATCAAGGAAACCACCACCGCCGGCAAGATCACCGAGACCTGGAATAACTTCGACGGCGACCTCGTCCGCAAGGACCTGAACGGCAAGACCCTCGAAACCTGGGCCATCGACCCGGCCGGCCGCAGCCATGTGAAGACCGACGCGCGCGGCCTGGTCACCAGCGAAACCCGCGATGCCGTGGACAACATCACCCGAATCGTTTACCCGGATGGCACCAGCACCTCGACCACTTACGATCCCCAGTACGCGAACCCGCTCACCAAGACCGATGAGCTCGGGGTCGTTACCAAGTATGAGTACGACCAAAAGGGCAACCTTACCAGACTCACCGAGGCCCTCGGCCTGCCGGAGCAGCGCGTCACCGACTACACCTATGACCAGTATGGCCAGCGCAAGACCGAGACCAAGCGCGGCGACACCGCCACCAATACGCTGGATGCCCTCACCCAGTACGACTACGACAACAAAGGCAACCTGATCCAGGTTATCGATGCCGAGAACAACGTCACCCAGTACCCGACCCAGGACTACGACGTCATGGGAAATTCGAAGCGCATGATCGATGCACGGGGCAAGGTCTGGACCAAAACCTACGATAATCGCGGCAAGCTCCTCACCGATTCCGATCCCTTAAACCACGCTACGACCACGACCTATGACAAGGCAGGGTTGCGCAAGACCGTTACGGATGCATTGAACAACGTCACCCAGTACGGCTATGACGCGCGCGGAAATGTTTTAAGCGTCATCGACCCCTATGGCGCCGTTACAAGATATGAATACAACACCGACAACCAGCGTACCAAGGTCACCGACCCCGAGAACAAGGTCATTGAGACCACTGAGTATGATCTCGACGGTAGAGTGAGCAGAAAGATCGACGGCAATGGTAACGCTGTTGCTATCATTTACGGTGATGAGGCCTCCGGTCTCAATAATCTGGCTGTGAAAGTTGTTTATCCGACCTTCAGTCAGGAATTTAAGTACGACAACCGCAACCGTGTCACCCAGAAGATCGATGTCCTTGATCCCACGACTCGCTATACGACAACGACCAACTACGACGCAAGAGGATTACTGCTTACCACCATCGATGCGGAAAACAAGTCCATCGTTAACACTTACGACGCCCTCGGCCGCCTTAAGACCGTATCTGACCCGGCCAACGGTGTGACCGAATCGACTTACGACAACCGCAAAAATCTTGTCTTGCTCAAAGACCCCAAGAACCAGACTCATCGCTTCACCTACGACCGGCTGAACCACAAGTTGATCGAGACCCGTCCTCTGGGACAAACTATCACTACAACGTACGTCCCGACTGGTCAGATCGACACCGTGACCGACCCGAAGGGCCAAGTGAAGAAATTCAGCTACGATGATGCCGGCCGAAGATCCGCAGAGAGCCATTACCTCACGGCGAGCGATGCCGCCAGCAATTATCCTATCCGGACAATTGCTTACAGCTTCAACGATATCAACCGCCCCACCGGTTACACCGATGGCGCTATCTCAACCGGCACCACCGCCTATGACCCTCGTGGCCTGCGCAAGACCGGCGAGAGCGTCAACCACGGTAGCTTCTCCTTAAGCTACGGCTACGACTACTACGCAAATGGTCTGAAGAAGTCCTTCACCGGCCCGGATGGCGCCCTGGCGAATTACACATACGATGCCCACAACCAACTCGCCACCGTCCAGTTGCCATCCGGCAACATCACGATGAACAACTACAAGTGGTTCTCCCCCAGTCAAGTCACGCTGCCGGGCGGCACCGTCCGCACCCAGAATTACGACCCCCTGATGCGGCCTACCCAGATTCAGGTCAAGGATCCCGGACAAAGCGAGCTGATGAACTATCAGTACGGCTACGACAAGGCCAGCATCATCAAGACCAAGACCACCGAGCATGGCAACTACAGTTTTGCCTACGACGATCTCTATCGTCTGAAGGATGCCAGCAACCCGAGTCCGGTTCCGAGCGAGTCCTATACTTACGATCCCGCCGGCAACCGCCTCACCGACGCCAAGACCACCCAGACCTGGGGCTACAATGCCAACAACCAGCTCCAGGGCTTCGATGGCATCAGCTTCGACTACGACGCTAATGGCAACACCATCAAGAAAACCGATGCCAACGACCTGACCCAGACAAGAATTTATGTCTACGACACCAGTGATCGTCTAGTCGAGATCAGAGACCAGAGCAATGTCCTGATCGCTACCTACACCTACGACCCCTTCAATCGGAGAATTGCCAAAGAAACTACTGGTAGCTCCGGTACCAAAACCTATTTCCTGTATGCGGACGAAGGAATGATCGCCGAGGCTGATTCATCCGGTGCTGTCACAAAGACCTACGGCTATCAGCCCGGTGCCACCTGGACAACCAACCCGCTATACCTGAAAACCGACAACCAGTATTACTACTATCAGAATGATCTCATCGGAACCTCTCAGAAGTTGCTCAGCCAGAATGGTGGCGTCGTCTGGAGTGCCAGGGCTGAAGCGTTCGGCATCACGACTGTTGATGCAATGTCAACGATTACGAATAATTTGAGATTTTCGGGGCAATACTATGACCCGGAGACAGGGCTACATTACTTCGGGGCGCGGTATTACGATCCGAGGACGAGTGTGTGGCAGTCGGCTGATCCGATATTGGAGAAGTATCTTCCTTCGGGTAACAAAAAGGACCGGGATAAAGCGTTGCCGGGAATGGGCGGAATCTACAACTCGTTCAATCTAGGCGTCTACAGTTACAGTCATCTCAATCCGATAAAGTTTACGGATCCGGATGGGAATTGGCCAACGCCGACCCATGCAGACATCATAGATCGTGCTTTCCCCGGATTGTCTCCGGCGCAGCGGCAAAATTTGAAGAACACAAGTGAATGGGTAGATCGCGCTGCGGGACAAACGAAAGCTCACAACCCCGAACATGCGATGAAATCTCCGGGAGAGAATCCTGCTGCTGCACGTAGCGCGATAGATCGGAACATTCAAAGTCATGAAAGGGCAGCAAAACGTTTGCAAGGTAAAACACCCGAACATGCAAGTCAGATCAAGCCGCGTGCTATGGAGGAGTTCGGACAAGCGTTACATCCGGTTACAGACCGGACTTCTCCAGCTCACACTGATGCGACGGGTAACCCGCGTGATTGGCCTGGTATTCCGACAACTCCCGCTCAATATGAATCTGCCACGCAGCACCAAGCAGAAGAGGCATCTATCACCCCAACGCAGATGAAGACCGCAGTGGGGGCCGCTCGCGAATCGTTTGGGCGGACGTTCGGACCGAAGGCACTGCAAGAGGCAATTACTCCGCCGAAGCAAGAATAGGAAAGAGCCGCAGCAATCATGCGTAAAAGACCTTTACTCATTGCGTTGGCACTGGGTATTGCTACGTTCGTTGTGGTCGGAGTAGCAGATACGTATCTGCCATACAGTGAAGCCAAAATCTGGATCACCGATGCCCTAACTGTGACTGGTGCGCTGATAGCTGGCATCGCATACCCACAGGGTATTCACACCGGACATGGAGAGCGCTGGTTTCTCTTATGGGCAATGGTTGCCAACCTAGCTGTCTACATCGTCTTCTGGTACGTCTGTATCCAGCTCATCCGGTACTTTCGGCGGAAGCAATGGCTGAATAGCGATGGCTGAATAGGGTCAGAGTGAGCTAACCCACCTTCCTCGGACACTTTTGAAGGTGGGGCGATCAAGGAGCGATCAAGAGAGCGATCAGGGGCGATCAAGGAGCGATCAAGGGGTCAGAGTCCTTGAAAACTATAACCTGCCACGCTAACGCACACACACAACACAATGGGGTCACAACACACAACACACAACACAATGCAACACAATGCAACACAATGGGGTCAGGTCTTGCCTTCCAACACACAACACAACACACAACACACAACACAATGGGATCGTCTCAACACAATGGGGTCAGCGTCTCAACACACAACACAATGGGGCAGGAACAGGAACACAGAACACAGAACACAGAACACAATGGGGTCAGGTTGAGATGCCCCCGCTTCCACGGACAGTCGGTTAAGGAACAACTCGTTGCTCTTCATACCGCACCGGACTCACATAGTCGAGAGATTGGTGTGACCGCTGGCGGTTATAAAACACCTCGATGTAATCGAAGATGGCGGCACGTGCCTCATCACGACTCCGGAAGTCGTGATGCCAGGTGAGCTCGTTCTTGAGGTTGGAGAAGAAGCTTTCGGCCACGGCATTGTCATAACAGTCCCCCTTGCGGCTCATGCTCGGGATCATGTGTTGTGCTGTGAGGATGGCACGGTACGCCGAGGTCGCGTACAGGATGCCCTGATCGGTGTGGTGAATCAGTCCGGGCTTGGGTCGACGGTGTTCAATCGCCATTGTCAGCGCATCGATCACGAGTGGCCGGTTCTGCTGGCGGCCCATGGCCCAGCCCACCACCTTGCGTGAGTACAGATCCAGCAGCACCGCCAGATACAGCCAGCCTTCGCGGGTGGCGATGAAGGTGACATCGCCCACCCACACCCGGTCCGGGTGCCGTGAAGTCCCGGTTCAGCAGGTTCGGGGCCGTGGCGTCGTGGTGGCGCGCGGCATAAACACAATGGAACCGGCGCATGCGTTTGGCCTCGATGCCATGGGCCTGACGGAGTCTGGCCACCCGATGGAGTCCGCAGGGTTCACCTGCTTTGGTGAGCGCCTCCCATGTCTTCACGGCGCCGTAGTTCTCGCGCGAATGCACGTGGATTTTACGAATGTGCTGTAGCAGGCGGGCATTGGCCTTTGTCCTGGCGCTCGCCGGGCGGGTGCGCCAACCGTAGTAACCGCTGCGCGAGACACCGAGCACCCGGCACAGGGCCGTGATTCGGAACTCGCGGTCATGCTCCCGGATGAAGTGGTATCTCATGACGATTCCCTGGCGAAGTACTGCGCGGCTTTTTTTAAAATGGCATTCTCCTCGCGCAGGCGATCGTTCTCACGCTTAAGCGTGGCGAGATCGGCCTCCTTGCCGCCACGACGGCCACTGCCCGGAAAGGCGGTGTCGCTGTCCTTCGCTTTCAACTCCTCACGCCACAGATAGAGTTTGTTGCGGGGAACACCCAGCTCGCGGGCCAGATCGGCGGCTTTCTTGTCGCCGGCTTCCATCTGGCGGATGGCTTCCAGCTTGAACTCACGACTGAAGGTATTTCTCTTTGGCATCGGACACCTCCTCGGGCATTATGTGCCGTTCTGGGTGTCCGTGGAATTGGGGGTACCTCAGGTCTTGCCTTTTGCATCCAACACACAACACAATGGGGTCAGGTCTTGCCTTTTGCATCAAGGGACGTAGCCCGGTAAACGGGTGAACCCCATCCCCTCCACACCGAAGGAAGCGCAAACAACGCATGCACACACCGGCCCGCCGATGGGTTGACGCCGCCGCCCCGGACACGGCGGTTTCCCCGCGCCGTCCCGCCCTCTACCTCGCCAGCTTGCGCCGCGCCGACGGGGGCGTCGCCACCTTTGACGCCTTCGGCAACGTCATCACCTACGACAAATTCGAACAACGCGCCTACCTCGAAGCCGGCAACCAGGTGCGCACCGCCTACAGCTACAACCCGCAAAACCGCCGCCTGTGTGGTCTCGTCTCCGGCAAGGGCACTCCGAGCGCTGGCTGCCGCACCGTCACGGCCACGCCCACCAGTGAGCCGAACGCCATCCAGGCCCTGGCCTACCAGTACGACAACGTCGGCAATATCCTCGGGCTCCAGAACCAGATCCCGGTCCCGCCCCCGAGCAGCTTCGGCGGCCCCGTGACCCAGACCTTCGTCTACGACGACTTGTACCGTCTGACCGGCGCGCAGGGCAGCTTCGACTTCAACCCCAGCAAGCGCCGCTCCTACAGCCTGATCCTGGCCTACGACTCGATCCACAACATCCAGTCCAAGCAGCAGACCGACATCGTGACCCAACCGTCCGGGACGCCCATCGCCCAGAAGAAGACCAGCTACAACTGGCTCTACGCCTACAGCCAGAAGCCCCACGCCCCGACCCACATCGGCGAGCGCACCTATAGCTACGACGCCAACGGCAATCAGACCGGCTGGGAACACGACCAGAACGGCACCAGGAGAACCATCGTCTGGGACGAGGAGAACCGCATCCAGTCCCTGTTCGACAACGGCCACGAGAAGACCTACCAGTACGACGACCAGGGGCAACGAATCATCAAACGCGGGCCCCAAGGCGAGACCGCCTACATCAACCAGTACTTTACGATGCGCAATCGCGAAGTCGGCACCAAGCACGTGTTCGTGGGCGCCACCCGCCTGGTCTCGAAGCTGATGAAGCAGGACAAACCCGGCGCCAACCCGCACGGCAACACCCCGGTCGAAAAGGACCTGTACTTCTTCCACCCCGATCACCTGGGCAGCAGCAACTACATCACCGACACCAACGGCAAGCTCTACGAACATCTGGAATACTTCCCGTTCGGGGAGACCTGGGTGGAAGAAAACAGCAACACCCAGAGGACGCCTTATCTCTTCACCGGCAAGGAGCTGGACGAGGAGACGGGGCTGTATTACTTCGGGGCGCGGTATTACGATCCGAGGACATCTGTGTGGCAGAGTGGGGATCCGGCCTTGGCGAAGTATTTACCAAGCCGTGGCCGCGATCGGGATCAGAATTTGCCGGGGATGGGAGGCGTATACACCTCTCCCAACATCGCTCTCTATACGTACTCGCATCAGAACCCTCTGAAGTACACCGATCCCGATGGGCGATTCGTGCAGGTGCTAGTGCCGGTCGCTCTGGTGGTAGGCACAGCGATTATCGTCACGACGGCTGTCACTCTCCAGACCCGGCAGAATCCTGGCTACCAGCCTGTCAATGTAGACACAAGCACCCCAGGATTTTTTGGTGGCGCTTTGGAAGGGTTCAAGACGCTGGTCACGACCCCAGGCAAAGCGTGGGAAAACTTCAAGGAGAATACCGGCCTTGGGAATCTGATTTTTAATGAAGCCAAGACACCTGAAGAATTCTTCAGGCCTGGCGGTAAGAACATTGGAGAGCCCGGTGACAGCTCCGGAGTTCGGATCATGCCGGGCGGCGCTCAGGGTGCACAAGAGAAATTCGGCGAAGCGGTCACGGCGCTTGGCGGCAAGATCGTCGATAAGCCTACCTATCCCGGTACGGCGGCAGAGCTTCCGGGTGGTGGATTTATTGGACTAAGACCGGAATCGAAGTCCGAGCCGGCGACGATCGATGTCAACGTTCCGGGACTTGGTGTTCGAGAAATCAAGTTCCCAGAGTGATGTTATGGATGACAAGGCGGCAATTGATGCGATAGCCAGGACTCTGTTGCAACAGGCGAAGTCGGATTACGTTGGCCTTTGGCAGATTATTTGGGAGCTAAGAGAACATCACGGCGTTACGAGCGAGGTTGAGCGGCGTAGGCTTGCCCTTCAGGCCATCGATAGACTCTTAAAAGAGGGTGTGGAGGTCGTTGACTATCACCGCGAGCGAGGTTGGGCACGATGGCCCGATCAGGATCCCCGTGCGGCGCTTGCTCGTGTCGAACGCGAGTGGGATGCGTTGGGCAGTGAACCTAATCTTGGAGATATATGTTGGTTCAGTGCGCGAGAGAAACGGGGTCGGGGCGAGTCTTAAAGCGGAAGAAACGGGAAGAAACGGGGGAAGAAACGAGAAACGGGGTCGGGAGAAACGAGAAACGGGAAACGGGAAACGGGGTCGGGAGTCTTACGAGAAACGGGGTCGGGAGTCTTAAATCAAGCGGATGAACACCATCATTAAACTCGACTCTGCCCGCCGCACCCGCGCCGAGCGTAAAACCCTCTGCCGCGCCGGTTTCCACAACTGGGTCCATGCAGGAGGTCGTTAGCAAGGCACACAACCAGAATCGCCCGGACCTCATTCTGCAATTGAAGACCAGTGCTGAGCAGGACAAGGCCACTATAGGGAAGCTGGATGAGTTCTTTGCGAAGAATAAAGACTGGAAGGTATTCAGCACCAATTGTGCTGATATGTGCAGATTGGGGTTGTCGACCACCGACTACGATTTCGGTTCGTCACCAGTTATCTCGTCACCCGTTGAGTTAGCTCAGGATTTGTTTGAGAACAATCCGGCAGCAGTAAAGAGCGGAGATATCAAGGCGGTGTCGGGCGACTGGAAGGCAGTTAGAGAGGGAACGGGTTCCGTTCGCGGCGTTCTGAAGGCGCCGCGTGAACCACCGCCATCGTTGGACATCATTGCTCCATGACCTGTATGCAAGGCAAGGTGTCGATGACATTTAACGTCGTTACTTACGTTTTTGGAATTGCGGTTCTTGTTCCAGCATTCGTGGTGTTTTTACAATTTGTGATTCTAGGGAACGTTGCGAAGAGCGAGACCGATTCAGCCGAAACCCCGCTGGCGACGTGGCTAAGCCTCGGCACTCTGTTTGGAGGCATTGCATACCTGATCGCGTTAGGTATGTTCGCTTGGAGACCGCAGGCGAATTGCCGATGGTGTCTATGCTGTTTGATTGGTTATGCTATTTATGTTGCAGGGATGATCGGATACATCTCGTGGGGCGACTTTGCCCATCAGGCGAAAACATACGGACTTGTGTCAGCTCTATCCGATAACGTTTCGGCTTTGCTGTATATAGCTGCTCCGTTGATCTTTGTAGTGCTTTTGATATTTAGGCCACGCTTGAACTAAAAGGGGACGGCGACGGTGTCAGGTCTCACATTCCAACAACTTGAAGGTCGACGCCCTGTCAACATACCGGAGGGAGTAGGTGTTAAGAGAGGAAAGACGCCGGGAGGTGAGGGGCCTTATGCTGGTTCTGGTGGTGCCAATGAAACGTTCATTCCTGGCGGTCTACCTCCCGGGTCTGTGGGTCCTTGGGAGCCACTGCCATGACATTTAGATATGTCTTACCCCAGAATTTGATCGACAAGGTAAGTCATGAGATGGAGGAGTATGCAAACGGCGGTGCGCAAGTAACTATCAAAACTAAAAGCGGCGCGGTCTTTGAGAAAGTTCTGATATCAAATTCAATGTGGCTGGTCGCTGCCAGAGGGTATAAAGACCTTCCTTTTGCCGTTGATGATATCGCGGAAATTTATCAGACAGACGAGGACAAGAGACCGTCTCAGCGTGGCAATTGGGATTTCTGGGACGAATGGCCTAAACCTGGGAGTCCGGTTTAACGCGCTGTCCCTGACTGCATGACCGCCAAAGCAAGGTAGGGGGTGTAAATGCGGGATCAAGCGGGATCAAGGGGTCAGGGATCGGGATCAATGGGTCAGAGTGAGGCGTACCCGTTTCCACAGACACCTGGTTAAGGAACAACTCGTTGCTCTTCATACCGCACCGGACTGATGTAGTCGAGTGTTTCGTGTAGCCGCTCCCGATTGTAGAACACCTCGATCCACTCGAAGATCGCACTTCTTGCTTCAGCTCTGGTCTTGAAGTTCTGATCCCAGGTGAGTTCGTTCTTGAGACCCGAGAAGAAGCTCTCGGCGCAGGCGTTGTCGACGTCACCCCACCTTGAGTAGCAACTCTGTTTAGAGTCCGGCTGCCACTGTAGCCGATCGCTCGGCAAGTTGTCTTGCGTAAGCGGCGGGTGTCAGCCCGCCCAATGCTTTCTTCGGTCGCTCCTCGTTGTATTCACGTCGCCAGGTTTCGATGATGGTTTGGGCATGCGTCAGGTTCAGGAACCAGTGCTCATTCAGGCATTCGTCACGCAGCCGTCCGTTGAATGACTCGATGTAGGCGTTCTGGTTCGGCTTGCCCGGTTCAATCAGGCGCAGTGTCACGTTGTGGGCATGGGCCCAGGTCAGCATGGCGCGACCGCAGAACTCCTTGCCGTTGTCGGTGCGGATCACCTGTGGCAAACCGCGGGTGATGGCCAGCCGATCGAGGACTCGCGTGAGCGTGAGGCCGCCCATGGCCCGCTCCGGCACGGTGGCCACCGATTCGTGTGTGGCGTCATCGACGATCGTCAAGCACTTGATCACCCGTCCATCGGCACTGCGGTCGAACATGAAGTCCATGGACCAGACCTCATTGGCGGCATCGGGACGTAATAGCGGCTGACGATCGCTCATCGGTACCTTCTTGCGTTTGCGCCGGCGTATCTGCAAATTGGCCTCAGCATAGAGCCGTTCGACCCGTTTGTGGTTGACGATCAGGCCCCGCTGGCGGAGCTTCAGGTAGATCATGCCGGCCCCATAACGCCGGTGCCGGTGGGCAAGCGTCACAATTGTCTCGCGCAGGGCGGTATTGCGATCCGGGGCCGGCCGGTAGCGCAGGCTGCTGGCACTCATCGCCATCACCCGCAGGGCCTGGCGTTCCGAGAGACCCTGATCGCCCATCCTCCGCACCACCTCGCGACGAGCCGGCGCGGTCACCACTTTTTTCGCAGAACCTCGCGGGTCGCCTCCTGTTCCAGCATCGACTCGGCCAGTAACTTCTTGAGGCGGGTGTTCTCCGCTTCCAGGGTCTTGAGGCGTCTGGCGTCCGACACGTTCATGCCGCCGAACTTGCCACGCCAGAGGTAATAGCTGGCCTCCGAGAATCCGTGCCGACGGCACAAGTCTTTCACCGGCATGCCGGCATCGGCCTCGCGCAAAAAACCGATGATCTGCTCTTCTGAAAAACGCTTCTTCATGTCCAATCTCCTTCTGGTTATGGGATTGGACT
>ERZ1292623.4774-Hain-H51-01um-R1-4774-length-11023-cov-7_pt1 | contig 11023 bp, 12 predicted proteins | sample MGYA00564398_ERZ1292623 | MGnify/ENA primary metagenome ERZ1292623 (study PRJEB36523, sample SAMEA6512633) | groundwater metagenome | collected 2019-01-07 | study: AquaDiva: Metagenomics assemblies of 32 groundwater samples
CGACCAAGTGTGACAGTTTTAGAATTTATATCTTTCATGAGCGTGTAGCAAGCGCTGACTTGCGTGTTCAAATAGCCCGGGTAGTTCCAGACCAGGCCGGAGGGAAAGATTGAACACAAGAGCATTCTCTTCTGTGGGAGATCGGAATTCTCGTAGGTTTTCGGCAGATCCTTGAACTTTTCCTTGATAAATTTAGTAACGTCTTCAATATTATACTTAGTAATCAGGTCGTCATTTTTAGTCATTTGAATCGTAGTAATTTTTTCTTCTATAATCCTATTTTGTTCTTTAAAGATATCGTCGGAGTAAATACCGGCCAGATTCTTTTCGATTAAAGCCTGGCGTGTCTCGTAGAGCTTCTTAAGCTCATCGTCTGCTTGTTCTCTTCTTTTTTGTAAATTAATTGGTTACTCACTATGGTAGTCGCAAATAAAGACCGGCAAAAAGACAGTTCGTCGACAGAAACAGTAAGGGTTCTCTTTTCTGATTTCTTTGGGGTCACACCCGAAAACTTAGAAAAATTCGGCGCATACAACGTCTCGCTTGTCACGGACTTACCCCTTTTCATAGATCCTTTTCTTCTCTTTGGAAGCAATAAAGACGAATACCAAGCATTGCATGAAGAGGTGATTAAATATTTGCGTTTTCTTCGAGATAGGTCGCACCCGGATCTTCGCCCGGGTTTGCTCAAATCATGGTATCAGTTTAAAGAAGTGCATCAAAATTGGTTTGGATTTACATCCAAAGGAAATCGTGGCAGCGGATTGGGATCAAAATTCGCCTTATCCCTAAACTCTAATCTTTTAACACTTCTTACCAATTTTGGCAATGAAAAACTAACCCTAAGTTCTCACCTTGAAAAATTATGTTTAGTTGAAGAAGGCGTCGGCAAAGACGCGATAAGTGATTTTACAACCAATATGATCAAAGGGTATCTGGCTGAGTACACAGAGACTTTTGCTAAGAAATATCTGCGAGAAGACCAGGTATCCCTCTTTCCGGTTGAACACGCGGAATTTGATTACAAGTTGGGGCGCTGGAAAACTAAACGATTTCTTCTTCCCAAGCATCAAGACGATTACGTATTACTTACTCCCGCCGATCTTCTGACCAGAGAGGATACGTGGATAAATAGAACCGACTTGATCAAATCGTACGATATATTGCCGTCATCATTGCCAAACGAAGCACTGCGAGCTCAGGTAAATGAGTACTTCCAGCGCATTCTGAATGAAAAGGAAGAACCAACCAAGAAAGATGAAGAAGCGGCGGCCATAAAAACAATTCTGCGCTATCCCGTATTGGTCGACGCATATATCAGAATTAAAGAGGACAGCGCCGATGAAGCGCGTACTGTCAGTGAAGAAAAAGTGCACGTTTCAGAGGAAATCTACCTACAAAACTTTCCGGCTTTGATTTCGAAGCTGCGGGAGGCCACATCGTTTTACGAGGTTGTCGGAGTGACAAAGGAAGAAGCAATGCAGAGAGTACGGTACCTGAAACATGTTATTGAGAACTGTGATGGATACCGAACGTTTTACATCGATGACAAACCCCTAAAGACCGAGGAGCATCTTCAGGTATTATATAAAATGGCTTGGTATGCTTCTCCGTTAGCGGCAGATAGAGAGGTTAACAACGGCCGCGGTCCGGTTGATTTCAAAATCAGTTTAGGAGCTGCTGCGACTCTGGTAGAGTTTAAACTAGCAAGAAACTCTCAACTAAGAAGCAATCTCCTTAAACAGGTTGAGATTTATCAAAGCGCCAATCCCGGATCAGCAAAGATCAAGGTAATTTTGTTCTTCAATGAACAAGAAGAGCAAAAGGTTGAGACGATATTGAAAGAACTCGGCTTAATGGATGACCAAGACATAGTATTAATAGATGCTCGCAATGATAATAAGCCATCGGCGTCAAAGGCATAATCGGTGGTTTGTTCAAAACGGCGATGATGATGAAGAAGAAGACTATCTCAGCTGTAAAGGAATAAAAAATGAATCAAGAAGAAAAAAAAGACGCCAAAACAAGCCGAGAGTATTCTAACTGCCCGGTTGGCTAGAATATTTGTTGATCAGATTCTGGACGAAGAAGCGATGGACAACAAAAGGGACAAATCGAATCAATCTCGACCTCTTCCATTAGTTCATCCAGCTAGAACTCGTCTTCTTTAAGTTTTTCGTATTCTAATTTTGAAAAGTATTTACCGCACTTTTTATTATTGCATTTGGCAAAACGGCCGGTCGTTTTATCAATTATAGAGGTAATCGATACAAATCCGGTCTTAACTACAAACTCTCCACACTTATCGCAAACCCGATATTTCATTGTTTGATAGTACCATATTAAACCTTAAATCTAACGAAGTTTTTTCTTCCGATTTATGATCATAAATATGTAATAACCGAAATTCCAATACCATTATTCAGCAAACAACTTGATCCAGCCTGATTCTTGCCAAAGCTTCAATTCATCAGAATATGGTAAAGCCCCTTCGGGAACCGAGTTTAAATAATAGACCTCGATGTTTTTATTCAAAACAATGTTTAGTCCGATAGCAAAAGCCATCTCCGCGAATACCCCTGGTCCGATATACCCGGGTATTCCTCTTTTTTCAAGGTTGAGTGCTAAGAGTACATCAGCTTTCGAGATTGCTTCGTAGTGCTCGGAAAATTCCTTATTGTATGATGCGGTATTACCGGTGGTTTTAAGAGGAAATTTAATGACTTCAAATCCGGATTTTCTTAGTTTCTCTTTCCATTCCAAAATTTCATTTCCGAACGAAGAACTGGCACAGATAACCAATCTTTTTTTCATATTTTATTTCTCAAAAAGTAGAGGTTAAGTGCGGCTATGGTTATTCCACACTCGATCTTACCCACCGTTATTAGCTCTTTTATTTCACTTGTGGAGAGTTTTATTGTTTTTAATATTAGCTCATCACCGCTTAAAGCTGGTTTATTAAGTTGCGACAAATCAAGACTTGTGGCTAAATACACATTAGCGTAAATACTTTCGTGTCCCGGACCGATAAAAAATTTTCCGAGTTTGACCCAGTTGTTGGCCTTAATACCCGTTTCTTCGAATAATTCTCTCTTTGCAGAATCCAAACTGTTCTCATTTTTTTCCATTGTCCCGGCAGGCAGTTGTAGTATTGTTTTGTTAATCGGATACCGGTATTCCTCAATGAAGTATATGCGTGAGTCCTGATCTTCTGCAATTATAAAATTAACAGGCGGTCTTTCAACAATACTATACTTGCTCTCCGTGCCGTCAGGACGGATCACGAGATCTTCTCGCACTTGAAGCGACTGGTTCTCGTATGCAATTTTCGTTTTTAGTGTCTTCCATTTCATTGGACTATTATACAATAATTTACACCAGAAAATGCAAATCAATTCTTCTGCCGTTAGTACTACATCAAACGATCAAAGCGACAAGACATTTTTACTCTCCAAACTCTTCGACTTCGCTGCTAGTAGTGATCTTCGCCACCTTAGCTAGTATGCGGATCGCCTGATCATGGTCGTCCTGATTGGCGGCAACGCAGAGATCTTCCAATACAACCATTTCAAAGTCCAGGTCGTGCCCGTCGAATGCGGTTGATTGGACAGCGAGATCAGTGGAAATACCGCCGACCATAATTCTAGTAATTCCCTTATTTCTAAATAACTCTTCAAGCGAAGTGTTACAGAACACGCTGACGCGATTTTTCTTAATAACTATATCCTCTTTGGCAATGGGGATTTCCGGGTGTATTTCCGTGCTCCAGGTGCCGTCTTGAAGTATGTCTAGTTTTTTGGCGCTGCCAAAAAGCGGCGAATTAACCGGCCAATCTGAATAGTCGGGATTGAATGCTAGGCGCACAAACACAACAAGTATGTCGTTCTTATGTGCCACTTCGATTGCTTTCCGAGCCTTATCGAACAGATCGTGCTCTTTGGCAAAACTAGCATAGCCTTTGTTGGCAAGCTTGCCTTTTTCATCCAAAATCTCGTTAATAAAATCGATCAAAACTAATGTGCTTTTCATCCAAATACTTTCATGTATCAATATTTTAATATAAATCCAGTAAGGGGGTGAAGGTGTCGCTCAGGACACCTCCATGGTTATGGACTCACCCGACACTGCCCAGTCGATGAAATGGATGCTATTTCTAGATCACGCATCCCATGTAATAGACAGTGTCACCTCTCATACGGTCTAGTCCTATGCTTATAAGCACCTCCTCAATCCGACGTATCTCGGAATTGTCCGTATCGACGCGGTAGTCGCCCAACTTACCCATCGGGTAGGCCGATTTCTGCAACCCTGTCGTAAGGTCCACATTCCCGGCGAAGCCACGTGCTTCGACCAAGTCGATGAGCACCTTCTGCATCTCGGTTGAGTCGCCGTAGAGTCGGTCTACCGGCATCACCTGCTCAAGCATCCCTGAGCGAATCGTTGCCAGTATAGAGGCAGGATTCTGTGCTCGCGCCGCGAGCACATCCGGCCCAAGAGTCTGACAAGCGATTCTGGCGAAGAGGCGACCAAGTCCGGCGCGCTGAGCTTTTGGGTCAATACCTCTCGATTGATATGCAACCGTTGTCTGGTTGCACTCAATCAATTGATACGATGCAAAGCCCATAACCCCATTCTGAGCTTCAGCCAGGATGAGCATATCGGTCGATTGAAGTCGTTGTTCTGTCTCGCTGGCTGGGGTGGTGCGACTAAAGCCGAATGCTCTCGAGTTGATCTCCGAGACGAGCGGTATGATCTCCATCATGTTCCCGCGGATCATTTCGGAAGATAGTGCGTGGACTGCCATTCCGTGGTGCTCGACAGATTGGAACGAAAGCTTGCTTAAGTCAAGCATGGATGCGCTCCTGTTCTGTCGTGCCTCCTGTTAGCATGATATCCAGCAAACGAAGCATGTCGGCCTGGACTTCCGCCAAAGCCTTCTCAGTAAGCAGCACACGGAACGGCGTCCCATACTCTGCATGGACTTGACGCAGAGAAGAAAGCTCGGCCAACCTCTCCTGTGCGATTACAGAAAGAGATAGGCCTCGATGTGGTTTTGGGTCGCAGCTTCTCCTTTCCAGGATGATCGAGTCTCGTGCATCAAGCAAGATTATACCCGCCATCGCCTTAATAAGGTTCGACGGTTGGATAACCTTGCTTTCTCCTTCTCTGATATCGGTCAGGTGCATATCCAAAAGATACAGACTTCGCTGATGCCTAGCCCTTTCGATGATTGATTGGCCAAGCTCATATCGCAGCCTATCTCTCTCGGCAAGCCCATGATCAAAGAAGTAGGTGCCGGTCTGAGACTTGCTCAGATCCTTCAGCTCGTTTCCTACGCGGATGATGCAGATATCGCTACGCATCGTCCCCATTCCATCCAGTGTCGTCGTCTTACCAACGCCATGAAGACCAGTGACGCCGATAATTGCTGTGCGAGACAATTTTCGCACCCCCTTCCCGTTGTTACGATAGAAACTGGTGGTCGGATGAATTATAGAGCATTGTTTGAAGTGCTGCAAATGCGCTAGCATTCATATTTTTTTCGTTTAGTTCGTTGACAGGAAACCATCTGGCTCCAACCAGGTTTCCGCTTGTTTTGAGCAGTTGTCCACTGATCTTTTTAACCTTAAAAAAATGCTGAAATGTATGATACGTTCTATTACTAGGTGAAACATAGAAATTTTCTTTTTCTAATAAGAGTTTGCCAGGAGAGACAATGAGCCCCGTTTCTTCTTCGAACTCTCGAATCAATGTTCCATGAATCGTCTCTTTAGGCGAATTACCTCCTCCAGGGAACTCCCAAATCGGCAAATGTGCCTGAATTACCAGGACATTATCATCTGTGGTTAATATCCCATACGCGCTCACTCTGGTTATTATCTTATCAGCTTCAACTTCAACCTTTTGGCCATCCTGCGAAATGCAGGTAACGGTTTTCTTGTCGGCATTTTTCATTTCAACCCCTTTCCGTAATGATTAAAATATTTCTCAATTCTATCGAAAGCCTTATTGATTAATTCTTCATTTGATACGAAACTGATTCTTATGTGTTTTTCTCCGCCTAAACCAAAACCAATTCCTGGCCTGACCACAATACCTGCCTCTAGCAAAAGTTTAAAAAAATCAACGGAGTTCATGGTCAAACTGTACTTTGGAAACACAAAAAAACCGCCTTGGGGTTTTACGTATTGAAATAACTTCGGCAATTTATCCAACCTCGAACAGACTAATTGTCTGAGTTTTGTGTAGCGGTTTGAATAGTTCGACACAATCTTCTCTTTATCCCGGTATAGCAATTTGCCAAGTTCTTCGGATAACGTCGAGGGGAAGAGATTAATCGAAGTGTGTATTCTTGAAAGTTTAGCAATATTTTCCTTGCTTGAGTAAATATAACCCAGTCTTAAACCACTCATCGAAAAATCTTTCGAGAAGCTTCTTATTATCATCATTGCATCAATGTCTTCTGACAATTTTCCCAGACTCTGATAATCAGACCCGGAGTCAATTATATGCCTATATGTCTCATCCACTATAAGATTGATATTTTTCTCATGCGATACTTTTATCAGCATTTTCTTGGAGGCAGTTGAAAATATCGTCCCCGTGGGATTATTAGGATCCGCTATTATTAGTGCTCGTGTTTTATCGCTGACCTTTTCCAGAAGCTTACTTTTATCGAAGTCCCATCCATTTTCTTCAGACAAGGGTATCTCTAATATTTTGTCACCACATAGTGCGCACTGGTCTTGATAGAGCGACCAATGAGGAGAAAATAGAGCGATTTCATCTCCGGGGTCAGTAAATGCCTGAATAGCACTAAACAGGCTTGATGTGGAACCAGCCGTAATCAGAATCTCTTCAGGTACCACTTTTCTAGCGAACTCCAATGAAAGATCTTCTGCAATGAGGTTTCTCAACTCCGGATCGCCCTGGGCGTATGCGGAATATCTTACAATATTTGGATTTGATTTTAACGCTTCACAAATCGTCTGTAAGCTGGTCTGCGGCAATCCGAATTGAGGTGTTCCCCCGGCAAGTGATATCGCTTGTGGAAATTTCTCGGCAAACTTAAAAGCGCTATCAACAGGATTGTTTTTTAGATTTTTAACTCTTTTTGATAGAGGCATAGTAGGTGGTTAAGGCAATATATTTTTAAACCCGATGGCATGGATAAGCAACCTATGTTCCTGGTAGTTAATTTTCTCTTTAATTGTGAAATTTTTCCCGTCTTGAATTATTGTTAGAGCGTCAAGCCCGATTTCTTTTAAGGTTTCCCTGAACATTTCAATCAGGGATTTTCCGCCAGATTTTTCAATGCTTTCCTGAATATCACTCGGAACATTGAGAATAACTGAATTGTTCTCTGTACGATACCTATAGAGGTTAAAATCTGGAATCTCCAGTATATGTGCGAGCATTTGTGAGGATCGTGTAAAAAGCGGTACATCATAATGAGTTTTAGCCATAATCTTTCCAACTTTTTTCGCGAAGCCATCCGGTAAATCTTTTTGCGGCATTTTTCCTTTTTCGGTATCAACAAACCGGGGCAGTAATGTTGGATCAAGCTTATTAATATGTTTCCACAGCAATACGATCCCGGGATCAACTCTTAGGCCACCCACGCATATACATTCTGCCAATCCAGACGACTTTTTAAGGGATTTCGTTATTGACTCTTCGGAATCGTTTATTCCACGGATAATCGGACGCAAATGATGAGTTATATGGACGCCGAGCTGTTTTATCTCCGTCAAATTCTTAAATCGGTTACCTCGGTACGGTTCAAGCCATGCAGGAGCATTAGACTCTGTTACCGAGATGATAACTTTTGACCCGTGAACAAGCACATATCTCAATCTTTCTTTCCATGTTTTCAGCAGTTTATCGCTAATCCCATATTTAATGACTAACCAGTAAGGATTCTTGTAACCGTTATCGGCAAGGAAGCGCATTGCAGCCCAAGTTTCCTGCTCCACTCCTTCGAGAAATGCTTCTGAAGAGCCAACTGCGATGCTGACAATCGATTTATCCTTTATGAACCCCGGATGTTCCGCCATCGCCTTAGCCAATACATCACCTTTAAAGAGAACCTCTGGTTTTCTCGGAATAATTGTTGTTGAGTCGAAGTCATGAATATTGTTATGGTAGGATTCTTCTTGGACACATAAATTGCGACAGTCGTTTCCCGCAACACAGTAGGAACACCTTAAGGGGCATCCGCGAACAGGTTCAAGAGAGAAGCACGAGTTCGCAACACATACTCTGCTCAAGGGGTTTCTTGGATCCTGCGAGAGAGATCCTATCTTCTCTTTCAGCAGGTCGACCCCTGTTTGCAGAAAATCGTGAACGACTATGGGTTCCGGGGTTGGCCATACAATTTTGGGTTCTTTCATCTTTCATTCTCCTTAAACATTTTCTTAATACAAATAAGCTTTTCTTCGGATGATCCGTTTTCTAAAATCTGGACAAATTTCTCAAGGCGCTGATGCGATATCTTCGATTGTCTGCTCATCAAGTGTGTCCTGATGTGTTTGATTGATGGTATATATACTTCATTTTTGGCAAATAGATATCTTGATAACGCTATAACCAGGTCGGCAATTCCGACATCAGCAGCTAAATAATTCTTCTCCAGACATAGTTTTTCACTAATATCCAGTTTAAGAGAGATTTCTTCTCCGAGCATTTTCAGGAGTGTATCGCGGAGTTTTTTCGGATATTTAGACTGGAGTTCCGCCTTCAATTCTGTTAATTTCTTGTCTTTATCAAAAAGGATTATCGACTCAGCAATGTCACCTATAATAACCTCTGGAATATTGCCACCAATCGCCCAAAGCGGTTTTGAAATTTCTAACGGAAACCTCTTTCCTGCCGTTATGTCCTCTATTTCACCAAGAAACTTATTCTCTAAGCGATAGACTATTCCATATTCAATAGACTGGCATCTATATCTGTAACTGTCATCTGACATACCTACGAAATCAAATCCTGACTGGCTGGAAATGACTTGCCGAACACTCAATGGATTGGGTATACGTTCAACTAAAACGATACAATCGACATCTCGGGGTACTTTTAATCTATTTCTTGCATAGGAGCCAAATACGGAAAAAGAACTACAGTTCTCATCTGGTTGGTGAATCTTTGCTAAAAGACTTAGCGCATTATCTATGTTTTCCAGTGAAATCTCATTCATGATCTATTGACTACATATAGTTTATTACTATATTTCCATGACTAAAAATTATTTGTCGCCCATTAGCGGATTTTTTATTCGTTATCACCATAGCTCAAACCTAATCAGAAATAAAGGGTATTTATATGTAATGGGCACATTGTTTTATGATAATATGATATGTATCGCACCTTACGGAAATCAGCCTAAGCACCATCTTATTACTATGACGAAAAAACTCATCAATTTTTTAATCAATGCAAAAAAGTCGACTTATGCCAGTGCGCAAGGCGACAGCAAAAAGGTTCTGGCTGATAGCAGTAAAGAATTCATCTATTCCGAAGGTGACTTAACGTATCGAGACCGATATTTCGGTTCCGATTCTTTTGCCGGAGAAGAGGTTGTTTTTTCTAACAATGAGGCTATCTGGGTAATGAATTACCAAGGCTCTATTTTAGACAAAACAATCAGTGAAAAAGAAGTCTACGGCTTCCTAAAGAAAGCACTCTTGAATGTAACCGAAGAAATGCCCTTCAGGGGACCGTCCGAATTCACTCAAAATGATTACTCGTATAAATGTGAATTCGAGGGCTATCTTGAGTTGTTTAGGGGCACCGAGACCATCCTCTACAAAAGTATGAAAATATATGAACTCTCGTTCCATGGTGGAATTATTGTATAATTAGCCGTTTTCTAATCCGTTCTCTTCTCACAGATTGACAAAACATGTATCAATTGCAGCAATTAGGGTTACCTTTCGGGTTCAGAACCAAGCTGGTATGGTATGAGCAATTTACTCGTAAGTTGCTAGGAAGCCATGACAAGAAACACCCAAGGAGAACTGATTGCTATGAAGCAAAACATCATTGAGAGTACCTTAAGCAAAGAGATGAAGTGCAAAGATGCGGCTAAGGCTCTGGGGATACACAAGAAGGCTTTCAGCCGGTTGCGTAGCCGGTACAAAGAGTCCGGCATCCAAGCCCTGATTCCGGTTAAGCCAGGTTCCAAAGTAGGTTCACCGCCAAGGAACCGAACACCGGAGTGGATCGAGGAGATCGTCTGCGATACGGCCATGTTTAATCCCTTCATGGGACCAATCGAGCTGGCCGACAAACTCTTCGATGATCATTCCATCGCCCTTGATCCGACTACCATCTGGCGCATCCTGAAACGGAAACATATCAGATACAACCTGGATTACACCCCGATCCCAAAGAAAGAACCGACACTCTACTGTCTTGACTACCCCGGCCAGGAGCTTCAGCTTGATGCTTCTTACCCCTTTGGCCGAAGCAGAGACATTGTCTGTTTCTCCGCTATCGATGACTGTTCCAGATATGTATTCGGTATGATGTGCGACAAAGACAATGCCAAGAATGCCATCAAACTAATTAACTACATCTTGGAACGATCGCCCTTCCCAATCAGACGGATCAGAGTAGACAACAGATACGGAAAGTTACTCAAGTGGTATTGTGAGAACCGTGGGTTAGAACTAATTGAGAATGATCCGTATGCTCCGACCCAGAACGGCAAGATCGAGCGGTATCACCGGACACTCAAGACCAGGTTCTTCTACGGCCAGTGCTCCTTCCAAGATGATATGGAGACATTAGAGTACAAACTACAGCTTTGGCTTCAATACTACAACAACAAGAGAAGGCATACCGGATACGGCATGAACAAATTAACACCGAGAGAGAAAATCATTAAGATCATGTTTCAACAGCTTGGCAACACCCAGACAAAAAAGGTAACATTAACCCTGCAATCGTACATAGCTTGATTTAAGATTCAAAAAATGTTACTATAACAAAGCGCGGGGGCGTAGTTCAGTTGGTTAGAACG
>ERZ1292623.3398-Hain-H51-01um-R1-3398-length-13598-cov-7_pt1 | contig 11022 bp, 18 predicted proteins | sample MGYA00564398_ERZ1292623 | MGnify/ENA primary metagenome ERZ1292623 (study PRJEB36523, sample SAMEA6512633) | groundwater metagenome | collected 2019-01-07 | study: AquaDiva: Metagenomics assemblies of 32 groundwater samples
GCAGAAATATCAAAATAGGGAACAACTAAACAAAGATATTCAAGAATTCATAAGGGGTTTAAGATGAATCCATTTGACAAACTAAAGGGAATTGTAAAGATTTTTGCTGATTATTTATTAAAAGAATAATCAACCCTGAAGAAGCACCAATGTGAATATTTTCCGTCTTTTCTGTAAATATTTGCGCTATAATCTCTTTTTCCTTCTATTTTTTTGCCGTAGGTTCTTAAATATGCTTCTTTTAATTTATCAAGGTTTATTGTAATGATTCCATGCGGTTTGCCTTCGTAAGAATTGCTCTCATTTATATTTGTCAAATCCATTTTTTCTTTTTTATTAATTGGATTTCTTGATTTGCCTTCTGTAATGTCAGAAAAGACTATATCAATTTCGCTGTTCCAGTAATGATGCTGCGGAACAATAATACCTATAAATCCGAATGACGGGATGTTTTCTTTTACATATACTCCGTATTTTGAGGAAGAGTTGGTGTAAGATTTTCTTGTTTCTCTTGGGATGTCGTATATTCCGTTTTTGTCATAATCAATAAAATGATGAATCTCTATTCCATTTACTTTTGGTTGTATGGGAAATAGATTAGTTTTGTATAATCTGCTGTCAAGTGTGGGAGCAGTATATAAATAATTTTCAGGAAGCGGAGTAATTGGAGAGTCTTCGGCTTTGTTTGTATTTAGAATAAACAATGAAGCTAAAGCTGCTAAAGCCGTGCCTTTCTTTATTTTTTGCCAGTGTTTTTTTTGCCATTGTATTAATAGTAATAGATAATGCAAAACAGCTTAAGTGTTTTGCTATCCATATTATTTACTACTTTTTAGCTAATAATATTAAGTTTGTAAATCTTTGCGGGATTAGGTTTTTCGAGCATCACAAATTCTATATAGTTTATTTTGTTTTTTAAATGATGAGCAAAAAAGAATACTTCTTAAAAATTTTTAAGAAAGCAGAGAAAAAATATGGAAAATATGAAAAGAGGCTTGCTGGAGAGGGCTGGAAGGAAGATTGGCAGACGCTTATTACTACAATTATGTCTGCACAAAGCAGAGATGAGACTACTATACCTATTGCAGAGAAATTATTTATTAAATATGATGCGATTGAGAAACTGGCGCAAGCGCGCTATGAGGATGTTTTGCTTATTTTAAAGAGCATGAATTATAATAAGACAAAGGCAAAGAATATTATTTCTACAGCTAAGATTCTTTTTAGTAAATATGATGGAAAAGTTCCTGATGATATTGAGAAACTTGTAGAACTGCCTGGTGTTGGAAGGAAGACTGCTAATTTAGTTTTATCTGAGATACATGCAAAGGATACAATAACTGTTGATACACATGTGCATCGCATTTCAAATGTGCTTGGAATTGTAAAGACAAAAAATCCTGGGCAGACTGAGCTTGCTTTGCAAAAGATTTCTCCTAAAAAATATTGGAGCAGAATTAACAGAATTTTCGTTTTGTGGGGGAAAGAAGTATTTGGGAGAGACAGGAAGAAATTATTGAAGAAATTGGAGAGATAAGGCTATGTTTTCTCTAAGGGCAGTACATTCGGAAGCTTATATAGCTCCTTATCTGCAGTGATGAGCGGAACCCCGTGAAAGTTTGCAATAGATACATAAAGGGCGTCATAAAGTGTAAGATTATTCTTAAGAGCTATTTCGATTGCTTTTATAAGATGAGTCTCATTGAAAGATTCTATATTCAATTCAATATTCCAAAGTTCTTTGCTTACACTTATCAGGGCTTGTTCTGAATGATTTTTGTATCGCAGTCCATTTAATACCTCGATGAAAATAAGATCTGGCGAAATTAATAAAATATCTCCTTTCACATGCTCCTCTTTTATTGCAATAGCTTTATCAGTATTAGTTTCTTTTGTAAACCATTTCATAACTACAGAAGCATCAATTACCTTCTTTTGTTTCTCCATTCTCGAATAATCTGTACACTAGTTTTTCCTCCATTAAAAACACCGGAAGAGCGTATTTTATCAATATTGCCAGAAGCGCGGCGCATCTTTTCTTTTTTTTGCATATCTTCTTTTTGTTGCTGCTTTACTTGTTCTTGCAAAGCTTTTCTTATAAGAGCACTCCAATTAATATGCTCTAACAATTTCATTTTTTCATGCAACTGCTTATCTATTCTTACGGAAATTGTTGTATCTGTCATTGTAATATTTGTAATACATGTATATATTTAAAGGTTTTGCCTTCAGACAGCAAGTTTATTATCTCTCTCTGTATTAAAGAATTATGGGCCTAAAAGATAGTTTTTTATAGCCTTGTGTTTTTAGGAAAATATGGCTGACAATAAAATAAGTATGCCTGGCGCTTTTGGAGGGCTGATGAGATATGATGAAGAGTATAAGAGCAGATTTATGATAGGGCCGGGAACAGTTATTGGTTTTATAATCTTAATAATTATTTTTGTAAGTGTTTTAAAAATATTCTGGCCGGTTAATCTAGGTTAAGAAACTGAAGGGTTTTTAGAAAGCTATTTATAGGTTTCTTTACAAAGAAATTGATGTTAGGCGGACTTGATCCAAAGAAGATGCAGGCAATGATGAGGCAGATGGGCATCAAGCAGGAAGATGTGGGGGCGGAGAGAGTTATAATTGAGAAAGAGAATAGCAAAATTATAATTGAGCCAGCTAATGTTCAGAAAATTATAATGCAGGGACAGGAGAGCTGGCAGATTACGGGAAATTCGCGGGAAGAAACGAAGGAAAACGAAATAAATGAGGCAGATATACAGATGGTTGTAGAAAAAAGTGGAGTAAGTAAAGAAAATGCACGAAAGGCGCTAGAGGGAAGCGATGGAGACATTGCAGCAGCTATTTTGAAACTTGGCGAATGATTTTTACAATTAATTGTCTGAAAATCTGCTTTAGAAAGGTATAAATATTTGTTTTTCTTTCATAATTGGCTCCCAAATAATTTTTTTAATGGAACTTATAATAAAAGAGAAGATTAGCGCAGACCATCTTTTATATGTTAGTTTAAAATATACGAAGACGTGCGATGTGATAATAAATCTTCTTTTGAGATGGAAGACCATGATAGAATTAGGAATGAATATTTTGGTGGAGGATGCTAAGAAAAAAAAGAAATGGAAGCCTGTTTTGGATGCTCCCAGAGCAAAATTAATACAATTAAAGAAAATTTATGCGAATGATCCTGTAATTAAAGAGACTCTTGATTTATATGAGCTTTTTAGAGATATAGAGCAGCTTGAGAAGATAAGAGAAAATGAATTCAGAAAAGGCGTTAACTTGAAGGTAACTTATAAAGAGCAGATAATAAATATAAATCTTGAGAAACTAAAAGAGTATTCTGCTGTTTTAGAAAAGTTTATAAGTTCTCTGAAATAAGAGCATTAATCGGTATAACTTATATTTACTGAAAATTACAGATTAAAATGGCTAAACTAATAACAATAACTTCTGGAAAAGGTGGAGTTGGGAAAACTACTACTGCTATTAATTTAGGCGCTGCTTTGAATGCTTTTGGGAAGGAAGTTATAATTCTTGATGCTAATTTGACAACGCCAAATATAGGAATTCATCTTGGAGCACCAATTGTGCCAATTAATTTAAATCATGTTCTCCTTGGGAAAGCCAAGATTGTCGATGCAATATATGCGCATGAGTCAGGAACTAAAATTATACCAAGTTCTCTTTCTGTGAAGGAACTAAAAAGATTGAATCATTCAAAATTGAAAGATGTAGGAAGAAAATTAAGAAAAATGGCTGATTATGTGATATATGATTCTGCTGCTGGACTTGGAGAAGAGGCAATTGCATCTCTTGAATGCGGAGATGAGCTGATAATAGTGACAAATCCTGAAATTCCAGCTGTAACTGATGCTTTGAAGACAAGTAAAGTAATTGAAGATATGGGGAAGAGTGTCAAAGGAGTTATTGTAACTCGTGTAAAAGGCACGAAGGCAGAGATGCCGATTGCTAACATAAGAGATATGCTGGAACTTCCAATTTTAGGAGTTGTTCCAGAAGATAAAAATATGCAAATCGCACTTGTTATGAAAGATGCATTAATTCATACTCATCCAAAAAGCAAAGCATCAAGAGCATATAGGCAAATTGCAGCAAAGATAATAGGAAATAATGGATATAAGGAAAATTATTCATTAGTTGAAAGAATTTTCGGATGATATTGAATCTAAATACGTAAATAGTTGCATACCAGCACAACTATCTTTAAAATAGGTTTCTTCATACTTTTTCAATGGAATGTTTAGAGAAAAAAGTTTCTCTTGCTCATAGGCCGATTCTTACCCGCAAGCAGTTTTTAGATAGTTATTGTACAAATAGGCGCGCACTGCACGGGGCAGAGGTTCTTGATCAGTATAATGTGTTTGATGATTTTACTCAGACTGGAGAGGAATGTATTGCCTACAATAGTAAAAAGCTTCCTGCTATTACTTTGCTTGGATTATACTCTCATTTCTCAGGATTCTTAGGAGCTGCAGAATCTAATTACGATGGTTATTACTCTAGATTCTTTGCATCACTTGGAAGAAAACAGGAGAAAAATCCATTACTTCTTGATTATTTTAACCAGCAACTTGGTTTAACTTTTTTAGGTGAGCAGAGAAAAAATACATTTTCTTTGCATGGGAGCAATTATGCGCGCCTTCTTTATTTGCTTTCATTTTCAGCAAGTCTTGAGCCAAATTTTAAGCAAAGAAATACAAAAAATGAACGCGGAGCATTGCTTCCATCTTACCTTACGGGATTAGTTAATGAATATTCTGCTTTTAATGAAAGAGAACAGCGTCTGGCTTTACGATATATCCGAGACATTCTCGCGGTTTTTGTTAACACTAAAGCCAGTACTGAAATAGCTGATTCTACTATTCGGTTAAATCTTCCTTCACACAGAAGAGAATCAATAATAAGAACAGAAGCTGAATTTTTGATGAAATCATTTGAACTTGCATATCCATCATTAAATCTTACCCAAGATAATTTACATATTTCTTCCAGGGAGAATCATAATAAAGCAGAATACAACGGATATATTACTATTGATGCAGTAAGGATTTATAAAACATCATCAATCAATTCTCTTTTCCCATTACGTGTCTATATTGTTCCTGCTCCGTTTTTCTCTTTCCAGAGCATCAATAAGTCTTCGGGTTCTGTTATGGCTTCACAAGAATCCATAAATTAGCGTATCCTGCTTCCTTGTTCTATGTCTTTTTCTGGCTGAAGAAATAGTATTTGCGATTCATCTTCAGAGACTGCTGCAAGGATCATACCATTGCTTTCAATACCTCTTAGTTTTACCGGCTCTAAATTTGCGATAAATATTGCTTTTTTGTTTTTTAATTGCTCTTTGGTATAATATTTTTTAAGGCCGGCTACTATTGTTCTTTGCTTATCTTCCCCCAAATCAACTGTTAAGACAAGAAGTTTATCAGCATTTGGGTGGTCAGAAACAGAAAGTATTTTTCCGACTCTTAAATCTAGCTTTGCAAAATCATTATAAGGGATTTTATTATTTGACATTTTCAATTTTCCTGAATAAAATGTCTGCTTTTTTAATCTTACTTATTTTCAAGGGAGTTTTTAGAGATTTGAGGGAGATTTCAAAGTTAAAGGTCTTTGCTATTTTTTCTGCTGTTTCTGGAAGGAAAGGGGAGAGAAGAATTGCTATGTCTTTTATTGCATTGCATAACTGATAAAGGATTTTTTTATCATGAGTTTCCCAGGGTTTTGTTTTTTGCGTATATTCATTGCAGTAATCAATGAATGAAAAAATCTCATTTAGGGCTTTGTCTAATTCAAGAGAGTTAAAATTTGATTCTACTTTTTTTAATAGAGTTTTTACTTTTAATGGTTCTGTTTCTTCTAAGCTGTATTTTTCTGCAAGAGCCGAAACACGGCTTACTAAGTTTCCGAGTTTGTTCGCCAGTTCGTTATTGTGTTTTTCTATTAAAGCTGATTCTGAGAAATCTCCATCTTCACCGAATGGAGTTTCGCGAAATAAGAAATAACGTGCAGAATCTACTCCTGCTATGGAGATAAGTCTGTCAACATTGATAAAATGACCCTGGGATTTTGATATTTTTTCTTTACTGAATTTCCACCACCCATGAGCAAATATCTTTTTTGGGAGGGGAAGATTTAAAGATATTAAAATTGCAGGCCAGATTACTGCATGAAACCAGAGAATGTCTTTTCCTACAATATGAATGTCTGCTGGCCAGTATTTTTTAAATTGTGCGCTGTTTTCTAAATAGCCAATTCCAGAGAGATAGTTTGCTAGAGCATCAAACCAGACATAAGTTATGTGGTTTTTGTCAAATGGGATGGGAATTCCCCATGAGAAAGAGGTTCTTGAGATGGATAAATCTTGAAGCCCTTCTTTTACACGATTGATTATCTCTTTTTTGCGATTATTCGGGCTGATAAAACCAGGATTTTTTTCATAATGCTTTAAGAGAGATTTTTGATATTTTGAGAGCTTGAAAAAGTATGACTCTTCTTTTAGCTTTTCAATTTTTGTTTGGTGGATAGGACAGCAATTGTTAATTAAATCTTTTTCAGTATAATATGCTTCACAACCTGTGCAGTAATATCCTTCGTAGTATCCTTCATAAATGTCTTCTTTCTTATGAACTTCTGAAAGTATTACCTGGACTGCCTGCTCGTGGTCTAGATCAGTTGTTCTTATGAATCTATCATATTTTATATTTAGTTTTTCCCAGGATTCTTTGAATTTTGGGATTAGATGATCAACAAAAGTTTTTGGCTTTTTTCCTGCTTTTTCAGCTGCCAATTCTATTTTTTTGCCGTGTTCATCGGTTCCTGTTAAAAAGAAAACATCTTTTCCTAGAAGTTTGTGCCATCTTGCCAAGATATCTCCGGCTAGAGTTGTGTATGCATGCCCTACGTGAGGTATATCATTTGGATAATATATGGGCGTTGTTATATAAAAGGTATTTTTGGTTGCCATACCTGTAAGCATATTAAATAATTTATATAGTTTCCTTATATGATTTCTTTGTTAAATTGATAGGATAATTATTCAATAAACGCTGATAACTAGCAAGGATTAGACTGATGGATTCAATAACAAAAATATATTAATGATCCATGAAATAATTCCAAGTATTATGCCTATTATACTAGTGACTAAACCTGCAGCAGCAATTCCATTTGGAGACTTATTTTTTTGTTTTACTGAAAAGACAATTCCTAAAATACCGATAAGGAAAGCTATTAAAGGAATAATCATGCTTGTTAAAATACTAAAAATTCCTAAGATTAAACTAGCGATTCCAAGATTGTTATTAATCTCTTTTTTATTTATGTTTGGTTTTGCTTTCGTATTTTTCCTAACCATTATTAAATTAAAGAAAATGAGGTTTATTAACCTTTTGATTCATTGATTTTAAAGGCGGAAAATAAATAAAAATAAAAAATAATAAATTTATTGTTTGGGCTTATTCATCAGCAGAGTATTTTCCGACCAATATGCTTCTTTCTTCATCCCGCTTTCTTTTAAGCTTTCTGCTTACTTCCATTAAGTCAGGGTAGAGATTTTTGGCAGTTGTGTCAGACAAGCCGAGAGAACGCATGACGCCCATGTAATCTTCACTTGTTAATTTACAGTTGTGATTAACTCCAAAATAGAGATGATCTTCTGCCAGAACTCTCTTTTCAGCTATTTTTCCCAAAAGAATGCTTCCATATTTTGGGAATTCTTCAGCAAATTCTGCGACAGCTTCTTTCATGCCTCTTGCTCTTTCTTTGTCTTCGGTCTTGACAAAAGCAAAAACACGCTGGTCTTCATATCTCGATGTTCCCAGCTCTTCTGCAAGATTCTTTGCAATCTTATTCTTTGTCCTTCTAAGCTTTTGCTCCATGCTTGACAAAGGAATGTCAATTCTGTCTGATGCAACAAGCTCTAATACTTTTTCTTCCATTTTTGTTTTACCTCCTTACAGTTCATATTATTTTAAGAGAAAAAGAGTAAATGAAAAAATGCGGTGATATTAATCACCACAAAATATATATAGACAAAATGGTTAAATATTATAGGAGGGAAAGGCGAAAGGATATTTTCAGAGCGCAAGGTTTATAAATAAGATAATCTTATAATAAGAAGGTAAGATAGATTATGAAGATAGAAACTACAAAGATGTCATCAAGAGGGCAGATAGTTATACCTCAGAATGTGAGAGAAGAAATTGAAGCAAATGAAGGAACTATTTTTATAGTTATGACTAGCGGAGACACTCTTCTATTAAAGAAAGTTGAGACTCCTTCTAAACAAGAGGTATTAGAAAATCTGGAAAAGATGGCTAAAGAAGGGGAAAAGATAGCGGAAAAAGCTGGAATAAAAGAGAGGGATGTTGCGAATATAGTGCGGAGATTTAGAGAGTCCAAACGTAAAAAATAAGATGAAGATAACTGTAGATACTAATTTTCTAATTTCTGCTACTCAATGGTCTTACAGTGTTTCTCACAAATTACTTAGAAGGTTAATAGAAGATAATCATGAGATTTTTACAACGAATGAAACATTGTCAGAATTCGCCGAAATTTTAGAGAGAGATTTTAAATACGAAAAAGAAGAGATTAGAGATAAAGTTGAGAAATTAATAGCTGTTGTTAAAATAGTTCAGGTGGAAGATAAGATAAACTTAATTAAAAGAGATCCTGATGATAATGTAATAATTGAGTGCGCTTTAGCTTCTTTATCTGATTATGTTATAACTTATGATAAAGATCTTTTAGATATAGAAGAATATATGGGAATTAAAATTGTTAGGCCTGATGTCCTGCTGGAGCTGTTAAGAAAATGAGAGAACAGCTTCATGAAGCCGGATTAACGGAAAATGAAAGCAAAGTTTATTCTACTTTGCTTGAACTGGGGCCTAGTCAGGCAGGATTGATTTCCAGAAAGAGCGGACTGCATAGGAGAGTTGTATATGATACTATTGAAATGCTTATCCAAAAAGGTCTTGTTGGATATATATTAAAGAATAATGTAAAACTGTTTCAGTGCTCTCATCCAAAAAGGCTTGTAGAAATATTACAGGAGAAAGAGCAGAGAGTTGAGGAAATAATGCCGAACATGATAATGATGTTTGCAAAGACTAAGGAGAAAGAGGAGACTAATTTCTATACAGGAAAAAATGGATTAAAGACAGTGTTTGAAGACCAGCTAGCGATAGGGAAAGAGATTCTTATTTTGGGAGCATCTCCAATTGCTTATGAAATATTGCAGTTTTATTTTCATTGGTTTGATAAAAGGAGAGCAGAGAGGAGAGTAAAAACAAAGATTATTTTTAATAAAGGCGATAGAGGGAAAGCGAGAATACCTTATTCTGAAGTTAGATATTTGCCTCAGAAATATTCTTCTCCTCTTGCAGTAAATATATATGGGAAAAAGGTAGCTTTGATTTTATGGAGCAAGGAGAGACCACTTGCGATTGTGATAAAGAATGAAGAGATTGCTTCTGGTTATAGAAAGTATTTTGAATTGCTGTGGAAAATTGCTAGGAGATGAGTGTAATTACACTAAGCGAAACTCCCATAAAAAGGGCAAGATTTTAGACCTTATATTATTTTCCACCAACCTTTAAGGTAACAATGTAATTCGGGCTAAACATTTAAAAACCAGTTTTCTTTTTGAGAGAGATGGCACAAGGTTTATATCATTATTTAAATGAAGCATGGAAAAATCCTATCAGGGAGATACAGCAATCCAGATTGATTTCCTGGAGAGCAGGAGAAAGCATTGTAAAAGTTGATAAACCATTGAGACTTAACAAGGCCAGAATGCTTGGATACAAAGCAAAAAAAGGATTTGTTGTTGTCAGAGTCAGATTAAAGAGGGGGGGGAGAAAAAGGCCAAGGCATAAGCACGGAAGAAAGTCACGAAAGCAACATGTTAAAAAAGTACTGAAAATGAGTTATAGATGGGTTGCAGAAATACGTGCATCAAGAAAATATTCAAATTTAGAAGTGCTTAATTCTTATTATTTAGGAAAAGATGGCGGGCATTATTTTTTTGAGGTGATTATGGTTGATCCTGAGAGAGCTGAGATAAAGAATGACCGCGTAATCTCATGGATTGCAAGCGGTAAAAACAATATGAGGGCAGAAAGAGGACTTACTTCAGCAGGAAAAAGGTCAAGAGGACTGAGAAGCAAGAGTCATAATATGAAAGTAAGACCAAGTATAGGAGCTTGGGAGAGAAAAGGGAAGTAAATTTGTTTGTTAATTGGCTGATTTTACGATTGTTTTGGTAGTGTAAAACTGATTTTTTGCTATTGCGAAATGCTTATATATGTGAAAATGCTAATTTTTCCGGATTACACTACTAAAAAAGATGGTTTTTAAGAGATATATCAAGAGAGGTGGAAAATTATATGGTCCATACTATTATGAAAATCACAGAGTAAATGGAAAAGTTGTTTCAACTTACGTTAGAGGACCTTCATCCACGACGGTAAATAAAAATTTTTTGGCTGTTTATGTTATTGTTGGCATAATATTAATTACACTACTTTATTTTTTTGCTTTTAACGGCCTTACAGGGAAAATTGCCTTTGATATTGAAGATTCTTATAAAGGGGGAGAAAAAATTGATGGAATATTCAAGTTGAATTTACAGGAAGGAGAATTAATACCTAAGGATTCTAAAGTTACTGTAAATCTTGGAGGGCAAAGCAAAGAGTTTTTACTTTCTGAGATAATATCTAATGGTTTAATTTCAGGAAATTATTATGCAATAGAGAAAGAAATATCTGGAAGTGGAGAAGGCTATGGCATATTAGGAAGCAAGATAATTTATCCTACAATTGATTTTGAAATTTTAATTTCTAAAGATAAGGAAATAAGGGAAGAAAGAAGAGAAGCGCAAGAAGGAGGCAGAGAACAAAAACAAGAAACAAAGACAGAAAGTAAGGAAGAAAAACAAGAAACAAAGACAGAAAGTAAGGAAGAAAAACAAGAAACAAAGACAGA
>ERZ1292623.4775-Hain-H51-01um-R1-4775-length-11022-cov-11_pt1 | contig 11022 bp, 12 predicted proteins | sample MGYA00564398_ERZ1292623 | MGnify/ENA primary metagenome ERZ1292623 (study PRJEB36523, sample SAMEA6512633) | groundwater metagenome | collected 2019-01-07 | study: AquaDiva: Metagenomics assemblies of 32 groundwater samples
ATGTGGGAGACAGGATTCGAACCTGTGTAAGCACTAAGCTACTTGGTCTTGAGCCAAGCCCGTTTGACCACTCCGGCACTCCCACATAAACATAACTAATAAAAAACCTTATATAAATTTAATCTTAATTAAGTTTATGAAATATCTATTAATTTTAAATAAATTCGAACTAAGTAAAGATGTTTTAAAGAATAAGATTAAAACTAATTTAGAAGATGCTAATTTTCATGAAGATAATGGTTTAATTCTTGAAACTAATAAAGATATTAATGAAACTTTATATTTGGAAGAGATTAATAAAATTTTACCATTGTACAAAGATTGGCAAAAATTAGATTTTAAGAATTTTAAAGATAATTTTACTAATTTAAAGATAAATTCACATTTTGTTAAAGTTAGATTTCTAAGCAAAATTCCTATTTCTGCTAAGTCAATAATTAAAAAAGTAAACTCAGCTTTAAAATCTAGCAAATTTAGCGAAAATCCCGAAAAGATAATTTACATTGAATTTATAAAAAAAGAAAAACCTTATTATAGGATATTTTTAGTTCCTTATATGTATTGGGAGAAATTTAAGATGATCAAGCCAAAATTAAATATTGAAGTTGTTTTAGAAAATCCTCAAGAAAAAGAAGAGATTAAAGATTTTTTAAGATTATGTTATATTTTTAATTTACCTTTAAATATCTTAACTAATAAAAATATTAATAATTTAATAAATCAAGCAAAAAAAGAAGCAAAAGGAATTCCTTATGAAAAATTTACATTAAATGTTAATAAAAAACTAGATGGTATTAAAGTTGGTTTTTCAATAAATTCAAAATTGGATGAACACGATTTTAAAGAATTTTATAATAAAAGTAAAGATAAAAAATTAATATTTGTCTTTGGTAATGAGAAATTTGGTTTAACTCAAAATTTAAGAGAGAAATTAAATTATAGTTTTAGATTAACACATGAAACAAATAAACCATTAAGGGCAAGTCATGCTTTAGCTTATATTTTAGGATTAGTAAATTAAAATTCTTGATTGAATTCTTTCCACAAGTTTGTTAAATTATACATTGGTTGAAGAATTTGATCATCTCTTTGACTTGCAAATAAATCAATCCAATCAGGTTTTTTACCTATATGCAATTTAGCATCTAAAATCTTTCTTTTATATTGATCAAAAGCTTCTGGTAACATATTTGGGATTAATAACCTAAAATCAATATCACTTTTTTCATCATCCCACCCAGACTCTTGAGCATGCGAACCAATTAAATATACACCTTTAACATTTCTTAAATTTTCTAATTCATGATCGTAACCATAACCTTTACAAAATGGTTCTAACTCAGAAATATAAACATAATGAGCTAATTTTAATTTAAATTCAAGCTCTTCTGTTAGTTTTCCATCTTTAATGTAACGCGGATTTGGCATAAAATTATTAATAATACGGACTTTTTAAACCTTTCTGTTTGTTACCACTTTAAAATAACTATGCTATAGAAATGTTTATAAATTAGCTATATTAATAAAAACCATGGTTAAAATGTCAACTTTAATCAAATTAGAAGATGTACATAAAATATACAAACTAGATGAAGTAGAAGTTTCTGCTTTAAATGGTATTACATTAAATGTAAATAAAGGTGATTTTGTTGCTGTTATTGGACCAAGTGGTTCTGGAAAAAGTACAGCTATGAACATGATAGGTTGTTTAGATACTCCAAGTAAAGGAGAAATTTATCTAGAAAAGCATAATATTGCTCATCTAGAAGAAAGTGATTTAGCTCAAATTCGTGGCAAGAAAATTGGGTTTATATTTCAAATATTTAATTTAATTCCAAGTTTAACAGCTTTAGAAAATGTTGCATTACCAATGACATTTCAAAATATTTCAAGAAGTGTAAAATTAAAAAAAGCCCGTGAAACACTCGAATTAGTGGGATTAAAACACAGGGTAAATCATTTACCAAGTCAGTTATCAGGCGGAGAAAGACAGAGAGTTGCAATTGCTCGCGCTTTAATTAATGACCCTGAAATTATTTTAGCAGATGAACCAACTGGTAATTTAGATACTAAAACAGGAGAAGAGATAATGAAATTACTTAAAGATTTAAATAAAAAAGGCAAGACAATAATTTTAGTAACCCATAACCCAGATTTAACTAAGTTAGCAAATAAAGTTATAAAATTAAAAGATGGGGTAATAGTTGGGGGTTAAAATGGGGACTGCAATCATATATCGAATTGGGAATGGGGAATGGAGGTATGATGTCTATGATAGTATAGAGAAAAGATGGAAACATGATTTTTCTGAAGATACAAAGAATATCCCTCGAAATTATAGAAAACCAAATATAGTTTCTTATTTCTACTCATTTAAAGACCATAGGATTATTAGTATAGAGAAATATGCAAGAAATTTAATAAACGACCTAAATTCTAATGGTCATAAGAAAATAAATTTTTCATTGGAGTTTGTATTGGATCCTCATGCATTGGAGGAAGACTTATGAAAAAATTATTAATTTTATTATTAATGTTGCTTGTAATTCCATTAGTTAATTCGCAAATAGCTATTCAGTCATTTGAAGCAAGTCCTGAAAAAATTTTACCAGGAAATCAAGTTACATTAAAGATAAGATTAGAAAACGTTGGAGAAGATGATATTAAAAATATTTTAGTAAAACTTGAATTAAATGAATTACCATTTGCTCCTTTACGCTCATCAACAGAAAAAGTTATAGATGAACTTGAATCAGATGATGATGTTGTATTGTACTTTGATTTAATTGCATTACCAGATGCAACATCTCAAATATATAAAATTCCTGTAAAAATTTCTTATGATAATATTGTTAAGGATTCTTTAATTAGCTTAGAAGTAACTGCAAAAGCTAAATTAGATGTAATTTTAGAGGATTCAGATATAGTAAAAGTAAATGATAATGGCAAAATAGCTGTAAAATTTGTTAATAATGGTTTAACTCAAATAAAATTCTTAAAAGTTACCTTGCAACCAAGTCCAGCTTATGAAATTTTATCAACGAATACAGTTTACATTGGAGGGGTAGATGTAGATGATTTTGAGTCAGAGGAATTTAACATAATTCCAAAAATTAAAAATCCTCAATTAGCATTTAATATTAATTATAGAGATGCAAATAATAATGAATTTAGTGAAACTAAATCTATAATATTAAATGTTTATACAGAAGAAGAAGCTAAACAACTTGGGTTAGTAAAAAGAAACGTAATTTATTCTATAGTTATTCCAATATTATTTATTTTAGTTATAATATTTGTTTATAGAAGAATAAAAAAGAGAAAAAATGTTAGTTGATTATTTTTTATTTGCTATAAATAGCATAGCCCATAGAAAAGTGAGAGCATGGCTTACTATTATTGGGATAATTATTGGTGTAGCAGCTATAATTTCTTTAATTACAATTTCTCGTGGTTTACAGTATACAATTGAAACGCAGTTTGAGCAATTTGGTGCTAATCGTATTTTGATAAGTTCAAAAGGTTTTCAAGGTCCGGGAACAGCATCACAAGGCTTAACAACAGAAGATGTTGAAACTGTAGAAAAAATTTCAGGTTTTGAATATATTGTTCCAGCATTATTTAGATCAGCTGAAATAAAACATAGAAAAGAAACAGGCTTTACTTTAGTTGTAGCACTTCCAGCTGAAAATTTTAAAAGATTTTTTGCTGATGCAGGCGTAGAATTAAAAGAGGGTAATATGATAAAAGAAAATGATAAATTTGTTGCAATAATAGGGATTAGAGCAGCAGAGGAAATGTTTTCTAAGGAATTAAGAATAGGGGATAAAATTGAAATTGCAAAGCAAGATTTTAAAATTATTGGCATATTGCAAGAAATAGGAAATCAACAAGATGATAATCAAATTAATATACCATTAAAAGCTGCTCGCGAGATATTTAATGAACCAGAACATGTTGATACTATAATTGCACAAGCAAAATCTTCTAGCGATATACCATTATTACAAAAAAGAATTGAGCGTGAGTTAGAACGTAAGAGAGATGATACAAATTTCCAAGTTTTAACCGCCTCGCAAATATTAGAACAGATTAATGAAGTTTTAGGAATAGTGCAAATAGTTTTAGTTGGGATAGCTGCTATATCTTTGATTGTTGGTGGTATGGGAATAATGAATTCAATGTATACAAGTGTTTTAGAGAGGACTAGAGATATAGGAATAATGAAAGCTGTTGGTGCCCGTAATTCAGATATACTAGAAATATTTTTAATTGAATCAGGATTAATGGGTTTAGTTGGTGGGGTATTTGGTACTTTATTAGGAACATTAATGGCTTTTATTGCACAGAGATATGCAAAAGATGCTGGATTTTTGTTAATAATTGAAGTTGAGCCTTATCTTTTATTATTTGGATTAGCTTTTGCGTTTTTGGTAGGAATGTTTTCGGGATTTTTACCAGCGTACCAAGCTTCTAAACTTAAACCAGTAGACGCTTTAAGATATGAGTAGAAATGTTTAAATAAAAATTAATTTTAATTAAATACTATAAAAGAGGTTGATATGAAGAAATTTGTTGTATTAGGTGGTTATGGTAATATGGGTTCTATATGCGTAAGAGATTTATATGATTCTTGTAAAGATTGTGAAATTATTATTGCAGGTCGAGATTTAGAAAAAGCAAAAAAGTATGCTAATTCATTTAAAGATAAAAGAGTTAAATATGCTAAAGCAGATGTTACTAATGTTAATTCTACAGCTAAATTATTAAAAAATTCTGATGTTTGTATAAATTGTGTGCAGTATTATTTTAATTTACATGTTATGAAAGCTTGTTTAATTGCTAAATGTAATTATCTTGACTTAGGTGGATTATTCCATATGACTAGAAAACAACTAAAATTGCATAATAAATTTAAAAAAATAAATAAAATTGCAATTCTTGGATGTGGAAGTACACCAGGAATAACAAATGTACTGGCTGCTTATGGTTTTTCATTATTAAAATATGCTAAAGAAATGCATGTTAGTTTTGCAGATTATGATGAAACTAAATATAACCAACCATTTGTTTTACCTTATACAATGTATACATTATTTGATGAATTTACAAGTAAGCCACCCGTATTTACAAAAGGTAGACTAATTTATATGAAATCAGGAAGTGGAGAAAAAAATTTGGAGTTTCCTAAACCTATTGGAAAAGTTAAAGGATTTTATACAATACATTCTGAATTAGCAACATTCCCAAGTTCTTTTGATTTAAAAGAATGTAGCTTTAGGTTAACATTTCCAGAAGAATTTAATAACCAAATAAGATTTTTAATTAACACAGGCTTTGCTAGTAATAAAGAAATTAACATAAATAGTAAAAAAGTAAAGCCAAGAGATTTTACAGCGAAGATAATAAACCAATGGTTACATAAGCCAGGAACAAAGATAAATGATTTAGAATATGTTAGAGTAGAAATAATAGGAAATAAAAAATTAATATTAGATTGCTTAACAAGAAGTAATAAAAAATATAATTATCCCGGTGGAAGTTATGATACTGGAGTTCCACCTAGCATAATTGCACAATTTATATCTAATAACATAATTAGAGCTACAGGCGTTTATCCACCAGAAAAAGTTATTCCTGCTATTAAGTTTTTCAAAGAACTTAAAAAGCGCAAGATTTATGTATATTTAAATAATAAAAAAGTGGTATAAATGAAAAAATTTCAATATTTTTTTAAAAATAAAGAAGCAAGTTTCGGTAAACCAATAAAAACCCAAATAAAAGGCGGAACACATATTACTTTTGAAATAATTCTAAAAAAAAATAAAAATTATATTGCTTTAAGAAGACAAAGTATCCCCGGTCATGAAGCTCCACCAAATATTAAAAAACATCCTAAAGGTTTACTTTTCTTTTGTCATAATTTAATAAGATATGGTGAATCTGTAGAAAAATGTTTAAAAAGAATAGTAAGAGAACAAACAGGTGTTAATGTTAGAAATTTTAAAGTTATTTATATAGACTCATCTTTACAAGAAAAAGATGGTCAATGGGCTTTTATGCCACATATAATAGCTGAACTAGAAAAAATTCCAAAACCGATTAAATATGGGAATAAAATTGAAGAAGTTATTTTATTTAATAAAAATAATATCCCAAATGATTTTGCTTTCTGGAGTAAAAAAGATCTTAAACAATTTTTAGAGGAGTTTGATTAAATGAAAAATCCATTTAAGAAATCTCATGAATTATTTTCAGAAGAAGAAAAATATTTGCCAGCAGGTACTTCTAGTAATGCGAGATTATGGAAAAATATTTGTTTAACAGATGTTCCTTGTGCTATTTTTGGAAAAAAAGCTAAAGGTGCTTATATATGGGATGTTGATGGTAATAAGTACATAGATTACAGGTTAGGTTTTGGTCCAATAATTTTAGGGCATGCTTATAAAAAAGTTTTAGATGCTGTGCATAAAGTTGAGAAAGACGGTTTAGTTTATGCTTTAGATAATGAACTTGAAATTAAAGTTGCTAAGAAAATTAATAAAATGGTTAAATGTGCAGAGATGATAAGATATGCTAACTCTGGTACAGAAGCTACAATGACAGCTATTAGAATTGCTCGTGCATATACAAAAAAAGAAAAAGTATTAAAGTTTGAGGGTCATTATCATGGTCATCATGATTATGTTTTATTTTCATTAGCTAAACATTTACAACTACATTCTAGCAAAAAACCAATACCTGCCTCTCTTGGAATACCTAATGATATAAGCAAATTAGTTTATGTTGAAGAATGGAATGATTTTGATTCAGTAGAAAATACAATTAAAAAACATCATAAAGAAATTGCTTGCATAATTTGTGAGCCAGTAACAGGAAATATGGCTGTAATTCCTCCTGAACTAGGATTTTTAAATCATTTACGCGAACTTTGTAATAAATATAATATTGCTTTAATCTTTGACGAGGTTAAAACAGGTTTTAGATTAGCACCAGGAGGAGCACAAGAAATTTATAATGTTACACCAGATCTTGCAACGTTTGCAAAATCTCTTGGTAACGGTTATCCTATTGCAGCTGTAGTTGGAAAAAAAGAATTTATGCAATTAGTTGGTCCAGGCATAGATAAGGTATTTCATGGTGGTACTTATGTAGGTAATCCAGTTTCAATGACAGCAGCGAATGTAACATTAGATATATTACAAAAGAAAGAAATCTGGGATCATTTAAATCATTATGGAAGAGCATTCATGAAAGGTTTACGCGGGATTTATAATGATAATAATGTTGATGCAATTGTTCAAGGATTTCCAACAATGTTTCAAAGCATGTTTACTGGTAAAGATAAAATAATTAATTGCAGAGAAGGTAAAAAATGTGATTTAAATTTCTTTGCTTTATTGCAAGGCGAGTTATTAAGAAATGGTGTAATGATAGACGAGGATCCAGAAGAAGCAATGTACATTAGCTATAGTCATAAAAATCCTGAGTTAAATAAAACATTAGAAGTTTTTAGTAATGCTGTTAGAAAAGTTAGAAAAATTAAAAAAACTCTAATAACTCTTAAATAAGGTGAAAAAAATGAATGACGAACCAAGTTATGAAAAAAGAAAATCTAAACGCGATAAAAAAATGAAACGTAGATATCGTGTATATAAAAAAGGTGGAAAAGAACGTAGTATGAATTATTAAAAAAAGAAAAAAAGAAAAATAAAGAAATTAATTTAGGATTATCTTCTTCTTCTTCTTGATGAACTTTTTGCTCTTTTTCTTGCCATGAGAATACCTCCAAATTTTATAAATTTAGAAGGATAAACTTATATATAAACATTTTTATTTAGAAAAATTTTGTAAATTTTATTCTAAAATCATTCTTGCATCCACGACGATAGCGTCTTTTTCATTAACAATTAAAGGATTTATATCAAGTTCAATAATTTCATGATGTTTAAGCATTATATCATTAATTTTTAGAATTACATTAATAATTTGTTTTACATTTACATTTTTTAATGTCTGATAAACTTTAGTTTCTTCTAGCATTTGTTTAGCATCGTTTTCATTTAAAGGACAAATTCTTATGCTAAAATCTTTTAAAATTTCTGTAAATATTCCCCCACCCCCAAAAAGAACTATCGCTCCAAAGGTATTATCTTTTTTACCTCCAATAATAATTTCTTTTCCATTTATATAATTTTTAACTAATATTCCATCTAGTTTTAATTTTTTAATTTTAACTAACTTTATTAAATCATTATAATTTATAGTTAGTTCTTCTTGATTATTTACTATTCTTACTCCATTTATTGAACTTTTATGTAAAAGTTGATCTGAAATAATCTTTAGTACTATAGGGTATTTTGATTTTTTAGCAAACTCTAAAGCTTCATTTATATTTTTAGTTAGTTTACTATTGCTTATTTTTAAGTATTTACTTAGAAATTGTTCTGCTTTAAACTCATTATATATTTTCATAGCTAAGAAGTAGACTTAATACCTCCTTTTTATTATAAAATGACATTATTGTATATATTAGCTAACAAATATTTAAATATATCTAATGTTTTTAATATATTTAAGGAATTAAAGGAAAAAGAGAAAAAATGGATCTAAGTAAGTTCTTTAGCGCAAAAAACATAGCTATTATTGGGGTGTCAAAAGATCCTAAAAAAGTAGGTCATATTATATTTCGTAATTTAATAGATTCTAATTTTGAGGGTAATCTCTTTTTAGTAAATCCTTTTGCAGATATTATATTAAATAAAAAAGTTTATCATTCTTTGCTAAATATAAAAGAAAATATTGAATTGGCAGTTATAGCTTTACCAGCAAAGAAAGTTCCTCAAGTAATAAAAGAATGTGGAAAAAAGAAAATACAAAATATTATTATAATTAGTTCTGGGTTTAAAGAAATGGGTAATATTAAATTAGAGGATGAGGTTAAGAATTTACTCGAGAAATATAAAATTAAATGCATTGGGGTTAACTCATTAGGAATATTTGATGCTTATACTAAATTAGATACATTATTTTTGCCAAGGTATAGATTAAAAAGACCAAAGCCAGGTAATATTTCTTTTGTTTCACAATCTGGTGCATTAGGCTTAGCAATATTAGATTTAGCAACTAGTGAAAATTATGGCATTGCTAAGTTTATTAGTTATGGTAACGCAACAAATATAGATGAAAGTGATATTTTAGAATTTCTCTTACAAGATAATAATACAAAAGTTATTTGCATGTATATAGAAGGGGTAAAAGATGGGAGAAAATTTTTGGAAATAGCTAAAAAAGTTTCTAAAGTAAAACCAATTATAGTTATTAAAGGCGGTATTACAGAGAAAGGTAAAGAAGCTGCATTATCACATACAGGAGCATTAGCTGGAGAAGCAGAAGTTTATTATGCAGCATTTAAGCAAGCTAATATTATTCAAGCTAATTCATTACAAGAAGTTTTTAATTTTGCTAGAATATTAGAAAAAAGTATGTTAACAAAAGGTGATAGAGTTCAAGTTATTACAAATGGTGGTGGTTATGGTGTTTTAAGTATTGATTCAATTATTAAAAATAATTTAAGTTTAGCAAGTTTAAATAAAAAAACTATTGAAAAATTGAAAAAGCAATTAACTAATTTAGTTGTAATTAGTAATCCTATTGATTTAAGTGGGGATGCTACTACAGAACGTTATAAAATTGCTATAGATGCTTGTTTAGATGATAATAATGTTGATATTTTACTTTTAATTGTGCTTTATCAAAGTCCTTTAATTGATACCAGCATATTAGATATTATAACAGAAGCAAAAGATTTAAAGAAAAAGCCAATAATTGTAGTTTCAACTGGTGGGGAATTTACTGATACTTTAAAGAGATCATTAGAAGATAATGGTGTAGTTAATTTTACATTTCCAGAAGATGCTGTAAAAGCAATTAAAGCATTAACAGAATATTATTTGAAAAGATAAAACTAAATCTTTAAATATAAACAAATTTCAATAAATTGAGGTGATAGCTTGATAGAGCATGATGAATTTGGTCCAGAGAAAGTTCTTCAAGTATATAATCCTAAAATTGGTATGCATGGTTTTTTAGTTCTTGATAATTTAAGCTTGGGGCCTGGAAAAGGCGGCATAAGAATGACTGCTACAGTTACAGCAGAGGAAGTTGCTAAATTGGCAAGAATTATGACTTGGAAAACTGCTCTCGCGGATTTACCTTTTGGAGGAGGAAAAGCAGGAATTATTGCAGATGATAAACAAATTTCTAAAGAAAAGAAGAATGAAATTATTATAGCATTTGCAGAAGCACTAAAAGAATTATGTCCTAGTAAGTATATTGGAGCTCCTGATATTAATACTGGTGAGCACGAGATGGAGGTTTTTTCTAGAGCAATAGGAAGTAAGAAAGCTTGCACAGGAAAGCCAGAAAAATTAGGCGGATTACCTCATGAATTAGGAAGTACTGGTTTTGGAATAAGTAAAGCTGCTTTAGTTGCTTTAAAATTTTTAAAAAAAGATCCTCGCAAGATGACTTTTGCTGTTGAGGGTTTTGGTAATGTTGGAAGTTTTACAGCTAAATATTTAACTCAAGCTGGATTAAAATTAATTGCAGTTTCTGACTCACAAGGATGTTTATTTGTTAAAGATGGTATTAATTTTGAGAAATTATCTAGCATAAAAAGAAAAACAGGCTCGGTAATGAATTATCCTGGAAGTAAAAAAACTTGTGAGCAAATAATTCAAGCGGATGTGAATATTTTAGTAACTGCTGCTATCCCAGATGTAATTAAAATAGGCGATGTGAATAATGTTAAAGCTAAATTAATTGTGCAGGGAAGCAATATCCCAATGAAAGAAGAAGTTGAAGAAATGTTTCATAAAAAAAATGTTTTAGTTATACCCGATTTTGTTGCTAATGCTGGCGGTGTTATTTCAAGCTATGTTGAATACATTAATGGAAGTAAGCAAAAAATGTTCAAACTTGTTAATGAAAAAATAACTAAAAATACAAATTTAGTTTTAA
>ERZ1292623.4776-Hain-H51-01um-R1-4776-length-11022-cov-5_pt1 | contig 11022 bp, 13 predicted proteins | sample MGYA00564398_ERZ1292623 | MGnify/ENA primary metagenome ERZ1292623 (study PRJEB36523, sample SAMEA6512633) | groundwater metagenome | collected 2019-01-07 | study: AquaDiva: Metagenomics assemblies of 32 groundwater samples
AATTTCATGTCCCCTTCAAACAGGTGCATTTTCTCTTGCACAATTGATCCTAGTGGAGGTTCAATACAAGCCAGTTTCTTCACATCCTCACCCGCAACCCTAAATCTGCCGGCTGCTTCCGGGTTGGCCTCTTCCAAGATACATTTATTGAGGTCAAGAATAACGCCAAGATCAATCTCTCGATTACTCTTTCCTATGTCATTTGCTAACGCAATAGCCTTCCAGAAACCGGCTGCCTCTCTATCATCTAATTCTGTCTTCCCTTCCGGCCGCTTGAAATCTTTATGCATGAATCGCCTCGTTCAACCTTTTACTGTCGAGATTGCTACCCTCAATCTTGCTTGAGTAGTACAAATGACCAATGGAGGTATCGTGCTCGAACTGTACTTTTTCGACAGAGGAAAGCTGTGGGAGATTTTCTATCTCACTTTGAGTGTCTATAAACTCATTAAGAATGTGGTTTTCCTCGACAGTTTGAGGCTCATTCTTGAGTATTTTATTGAAGAATTTGTTCATAAAATTGGGGCTCATACTATACCTTTAGACGAATGAAAAAACAAGTTATTACCTACATAAGTGTACTACACAAAATAGCATCATCATTAACGCTTCTGTGCATAAGATTATTATATCTTTTCTACAGATTCCCAAACAATTTCCGTGGAGGTGGAATTGAAACTCTGAATTCGAATGGAATGCGCTTGGCCGAAAAGATGTCACGCATAGGGTTGTCTAGGATAGGATGTTGTCTTGCGTTCACCCCGTACCAATGCTTAACATTTTATTATGGTAATAAAAACTTATAAAATAAGCTAACTTTCAATGCCCTTGCACAGACTCATAAACATATTATAGGACAAACTGTTTTTCTGCTGTCTTTATAACAGAAAATCCATCTGTTCTTTGAAAAAGAAAAGGGCGACACTCATTGAGTATCGCCCCTGATCAGCTGTCCTCGTGTCGTTCACTCGGACTGCTGTGTTGTGACAGAGGCCTGCTTGGATTCGTCGGAGCTTTTCGGCTCCGGCGCGTCTTTCTGCGAAGTCTCCTGTGTCTTGGTCTTGACCCGGATCTCGGTGATTTTCTCACCGTCCAGAACAGCCTTACACTTGGACATGTTACACCTCCTGTAAAGAACTGTAGTTGTTCTCGCCGTCGGGGAAAGAAGATACTGCGTCTACCGCGCGGTAGGTTTCTACAATTTCTTCCAACAACTTCGGCGAGAGACTGTTGATGATGTTTTTGACACGGTTTTCGAAAGTTGGAAGCGTACCGCGCTCTTCCATTCTCCGAATATGGAGACAGTCACGATGAAGCGCCCACACGATCGTGCCGTCCGCTTTTGTCTCAAGACCCAATGGGTAGAGACGACAAGTCAGGGGACGATCTTGATAGATGCTACACCTTCGACTGTCGGTGCACAACTGACTGCACGGCGGGTAACGAACCGAAAGATCCGGCTGCCCATTGTCGGTCACGGGAAACGAATGAATGAATGTTGGGCCGTTGTTGACTTGCACCAACGGAATACCGCGCTCATACAGCCGCTCCGTTTCTTTCTTGAGCAACCAGATGTAGCCCATGCAGTCTGGGTCCCGACACTCACGACAGTCTTGCTCGATACCTCGATAGAGTTCATCGAGCGCGTCGTAGAGTTGTGACAGAGTTTCGATGCTCCACTTTCTCGGAGCAAACGCGCACTCCGGCGCAATGTTTCCGACAAAGATCACTCGCTCGCTTACACGCATACCATAGCAACACTTGTTTCCGTGATTGGCGCAAACTGAAGCGTTCTGATTCAGCCACACCTTGAACGAAAACGATCTGATGTTGCCAATGGCTAGGTCGTGACGGCGTTGGAAAATCTCACTGCAAAGATAGAGATTTCCGTCCGCCGTCATGTAGAGTGTTACACCATCCACCCAGCAACGCTCATCTATCTCGGAGAGTTCTTCTCCGAAAACGGTTCGCGTTGTTTCGGCAACCAGATCCGGCAAACACCTTCTCTGTTCTTCGGAGAGCGCAAGCTCGTCCGAGAAACCGATGGCGCGACCAGCGATGGTTACTTCGTTAAAGTGAACAGCTTTACAGTCATACTCTCTTACCAGTCGAGCCAGAGTATCCAACTGCTCCACATTGACCGCCGTAACGGTAACGTAAAGCGTCGTCGGAACACCGCTATCCCGGCATAGCTTGAGAGCTCCAACGGCCTGTCTGAAACTTCCTTTTCCGCGAATCGCGTCATTGGTTGTTTCATCCGCGCCGTCGAGACTGATCCCGATCTCCACGCCCAACCGCTTGACTACCTCGAGTGTTGCTCTTGAAAGCAAGGTGGCATTGGTAATAACGGATGCCCGCATCCCCAACGCCACCGCCTGTTCGAGTAAATCGAGAAAGTCGTTACGGCTGAACGGTTCGCCACCGGTGAAAAACACTCTTGAAGCTCCTGCGGCCCGGAAAGTTTCCAAAGCCGCCATCGCTTCTTCGGTTGCAAGTTCTCCCGGGCGCGCAGGACCGGACATCGGTAGGCAGTGTTTGCACCGGAGGTTGCACTTGTTGGTGACCTCCCAGTGGATCTCACGGAGCGGCATGGTACACCTCCCCGATGAGATCGAACGCATTCACTTGAAGCATCTTGCTCACGAAGAGACGCGCCTCGTGCTCCTCGACTCGCTCGATGAATCTGGCGACAAGCTCCCGCTCGCTGACGATGGCTTCGCCCTTGATGGCTTGCGCCATCTCAAGCGCCATCGCGTCGAGCTTCACTGTCTGGTAGCGGGTTATCAGGAATCTCTCCGGATACCGCGTGGTGAGCTTCATGTACCGATTCGGTCGGAAGATCCGGTAGTTCTCCGGATATATATCGGCCGACCGGCGGTGCTCTACCTTCGCCATCAGTTCGGCAACGGGCTTGGAAAGCCTGCGGACTGCGTAGTCGATGCAGAACTTGTTGGAACAGTTCGAATCAACCTTGCAACCGCCCGTGCAATCGAGCAACAGTTCGCACGACTTGCACGGTTCGCTGATCCACGAAAGATCGCGGAAGATGTCGAGAGCCGGTTTGTTCCAGATAGCTTCAATCGGCTCGTCCGGCAGAGTGCCGAAAACGAGTTGCGACTGATTGCACATCCGAAACTCGCCCTTGGGGTTGATCGCGCAGAAATACGTGCCAACCCCGCAGTTCGAGGTAATACCTTCGATGATCATCCGTTCATCCAAGCAGTACGGAATGGCGGTGCCGAACCCGACACGCCCTCCGAAGACCGTGAAGTCATGCTTGGCTTGGATAATCTGACCCACTGCGGTGTGGAACTGTTCCTGCGTCGGCTTGAGATGGTAACCGCGGGAGTTGACCGCTCCGATACCGCCGTCTTCGTAGCGATCGACATAGATTGATTCCATGCCGAGACTCGCTGCGAGGCCGATGATGTCGTACATCTGGTCGTAGTTATATCCGGTGAGAACCGGAATACACCGCACATCGTGGCCTTCGCTCACGTAATGCCTGATAGTCGCAAGGGTTTTCTGGAAACTGCCCTTGGACTGGTTCAGGAACTCGTGAGTCTCGGCATTCGCGCCGTGAATCGGAACTCCGAAGCAGGCGAGCTTGCTCGAGATACCCTTGAGCCTCCTGAGACCGTTCGTGACAATGGTCACCGACGAATGTTCGGAAAGCAACTCGATGTACTCGTTAAGTTTCTCCACGGGCAACAAGCTTGGCTCGCCGCCGATTAGGTACACATGGGGAATCTGGCTCTCCACGACCGAACGGACGAGCCGGTCAATCGTGGAGAGGTCGCCGAGCTTCGCTCGCTCGGGGTTGTAGCAGAAGATGCACTTCTCGTTGCACGCGTACATCATCTCAATGTGACAGAGATGAGGGATCGTATCGTGCTCGACGTACTTGCCGTCTTCGCGTCGTCTAGCCGACTGGTAATCGCATCGCGCCGTTGCGACCGGCGACCAATCGGGCTGGACCAGCGGCAACGGCGTGCCGGAACTGGACTTCGCTTTCATTGAACTTGATCCTTTTCTGGTATCGCTACCGTTTGGTTGGACGGCTTGAGAGTTTCAAGATAGCGTCGAAATTATCGTCCTTCGCCATCTTGTTTCGCTTCTCAAAACCGCACGAGACACAGCGATGGAGAATGGTGTATTCTCCACCCTTGAGCTCCACGCCCACTGGTTCCATGAGTCCTTGACATGTCGCCTGGCGATCGCCGGGGTTCACGTCAACGTGCTTGCTCCACAGACACTGCGGACAGTGGTTGGTGTAGCCGCTTCCGCGTACAAAGAAACCGCACCGTTCGCAGGTGAAGTCTTCCTTGGTACGCTGGAATTTTCTTGAAGTTGTCATAATTTTTGCCTCTATTTTTGGTTGTCAAAGATCAGAGTACCTATCAATTCTGTAGCATAGTTAGAAAATAAAATCAAGAGTATGTAAATGGTGAAAAAGTATTTAAATACCTATTTAATTCTAAAGCTCTAGATATTATCCTCTCCCCTATTTCGCCCCAATCAAAGTATTTTTTATAGTCTTTTGGGTCAATTAATCTTACTTCCGTGATAGCTCCTGCTGGATCAGATATAAAATGACCATACGGTTTAGCTGTGCAAACATATCTAAGCTGATAAATAAAACTATTATCTCTGGTATCTATAACCTTTTGGTAGCCGATAGGTAGAAAATCTATGACCTTCATATTTGATTCTTCCTTTATTTCTCGTTTGAGGGTTTGTTCGAAAGTTTCTCCTTTTTCAACAGACCCACCTACTAATCCCCAAGTATTCTTATCTCCTTGATAGACTATTACTATCTTTTCACCACAAAAACAGACAGCGTATGTTTGCTTACAAAGAGAGTAGTCCAAATGCTCAAACGAATCAGCGTCAAAGTATTCAAAGATATATTCAACACCAGAATGGCCAATGTATTTGCTCATAAGTATTGGTTTTATTTCCATCAAAACATTATATTATATAGCACTCAAGGATTCCCAAATAACTTCCTGGGAGGAGGAATAGAAACCCTAAATTCAAATGGAATGCACTTGGCAGGAGAGATGTAACGAACAGGGTTGCTTAGGTCAGAATGTTGTCTTGCGTTCACCTCATGCCGACTGATAGTTTGGACATGGAAATCTAAAATATCATTAAAAGACAAAAGCTTCCACCTACATAATAGTAGTTTCTTTTTATCGACAGAACTTTTATACTTAATTTATGAATTATCCAGACCCCAGAGATCAAATCGACCTGCTGAAACATATTGAATCCATTACTAGGGAAATAAATGAAGCTATAAATAAGAAGGGGAAAATTGTTTTTAGAAGATACCCAATGACGTTCGCATTGCTTATATTGTTTGGTGTAATTGCCGTAAGCGAGGGAGTTAAGGGAGTGATGGCTGATCTTGGAATTCTTGCGAGGAATCCTTGGGAGCTTCTGCTTATTGGATTAGTAATCCTGATTTTTACCGGAACCTTATATAAGAAACTAGATAAATAGTCTCTTTCAAGGGACCAATTAACATAAGGCCGACCAACCTACATAATAGTCCAGCTATAGCTGGACTATTATGTAGGTGGCTCAATGACCTTCAAGCTTGGCGGCTGGACCGCCAAGCTTGCCACCAAGACTCAAATTTCATTAAAAACCTGGAGTATTATCGAATGGGGCAATATAAAATAGAAATGCTGCTAATAAAACTAATAAGATAATAATTACCGTAGATTTCATAAATATAAATTATAGCTTACTTTTGAGCCAAGTCCACAAATTTTTGAATATCATCTTCAATTTGTCGGTAAATGACTTATAAGCTATAGCAGTGTTTTGGGAAGAAGACTCATCGACTTCGGAAGGTTTAATAGTCTCAATAACCTCATTGGATTTGATTTGTGGTTCTGGTATCACAACGGGTTTGGTTTGAATTTGTATTGAAGTAGTTGCTGTGGTAGTTGCAGCGACAAAGTCCGAGGTGCTTGTTGCTTTTATTTCTACCACCTCAACGGTTTTAGTCGGTTGAGCCCTTGAACTACCACCTCTGATGGTTTCTGTCGTGACCTCCGTAGATACGATCTTTCCAGTTGATACAAGAATTCCGCCCGTCGATAAATTGTAATTTAATGGGTGGTATATACCGTCATTTTCTTCATCTATCTCAATAGAGGTTGGGGTACTAGAATTCACAGAAAATTGAACTTGGGTTGTCGAAGCGAGAGCTACATCGGTCCAGAGTGTAGTAGTCGCCACTTTTTCGTCCACTATTTCCTGAATACGGACATCAAATGTGCCTACTCCTGTAGCGCTCCCTTTGACGGTATAATTAATCCCGTCTGGCAAGAAGGCAAATTTGTTATCGTCAATAACTTCATAGGTTACTCCTGAAATTTCGTTCTCAATATCGCCGTTTCCGTCTGGACCGACATGATTGCCGGATGAGTCATAAATATGAAGTTCAATTGGGCTATGGAGACTTATAACTCTGCCGTCCGGGAAGACGCAATTACCAGAACTGATTGAGATATTTGAATAAGGAGAGATATTGAAATCAGCCGTGCTTGTGGCCGATAGAATTTCAGCTACTAATTCTCTTACTCCAGAAGTGCTCGGCATTAGGGCGTGTTTAGCATCTTTAACATAATAAGTTTTAGTAGCTGGAAAATTATTGGCGCTTTCGAAAGGCACTGTCCCATCGCCATTGATATAACCTATGTTGTATATGGGATGAGTGCCGTTTTCCAATATGTAAAATTTTCCAATAGTTGGTACGCCGCAACCTACAAAATTATAAGTTTCCACTCCGTAATCAGCTGGATTTAGATTGTCTATTTCTTGATGAAATGCGTCTGCTCTGTCTACCAATGCGCTGTTTCTTCCTTCTGATTTTAGGTAACTCTTAGTTTCGCTGAAATCTAGTCTGTTGTTGCCACTCGTCCCATCTAAAACATAATACTCTTCGTTATCAAAATAATTTTGGCTTGGAAGGAGTTGATATACCGCTGGCATATTTTGGGAGATGGCCTTCACTCTATTTGAATTTAAAATATCTAAACCAAATTTCTCAAAACCAAAATTATCACCATAACTTAGAATCTTGAAAGTTTTCGGCGCTCCGGTATGTGGTGTGCCGATATCAATAAATTTATCTGCGGAACTCCCACCATAATCTTTTAAGTATTTTTTCACTATAAGCCCTCCCATACTGTGAGCTATTAAATTAACCCGACCTACACCTCTTTGTGTCTTAACTTCTTCAATCTTATCTTTGAGTTTCGCGACAGTAGTCTCAACATCAAGTCTCCAGTCATATGGAAATTCGAAAACATCCTCATTTTCTTCAAGATCAATATTGTCTAACGAACTAAATAGACCATTGAAAAAATTATAATTACCTATATTTCTTATTATCGTTGATGTAGATATGTCCGATATACTCTCACCAGAATTATTCATAATTAAATCATTAAGATGTATGTCATCTATAGATGCAGTCATCAGTAATATATCAGGCCAGATTTCTTGTGAGCCAATCTTTAGCCTACTTGAAATTATCCCAGGCACGATAATCACCGGCGTAGTTGTTGCCACACTTGGTGTTGTAGGGACTTGGTAAAGCGGCACTGGAGTAAAAGACATCGAGGATTGATTGATAGGATCTTGTCGTGGATAGTGATTGTGCAAGGCTACATAATCCGTGCTTGTGGCAATGCCCAAGATATTTTTGTGGAAATTGACAACCTCGGTGCTTGAGGCGGTGACGACTGCATTATATCCAGCAGAATCAAATTGGATATCGTAGAAATATACGCCAGTCAGGTGATCGGGCTGTGCATGAAGTGAGAAGATATAGGCATCCTCCCGAGTTAATATGGTTGTCGTCGAGGTAGGGTCAATGTTTGTGATATAAAGCGACGGGGGATAAGCAGCAGTGCAACACTGATGATGCGAGAGGGTAAAGGCTATATGGAGATATCCTCCTACATAGTCATAGGTATAATTCTCAAGCCCTTTATATTCCCCGACTTGCGTGCTGTCTCCGAAGATTACCTGTTCCTTCTCATCTATGGTATAGGGGTAAGTAATCAACGCAAAAACTGGAAAGCTATATGCTATAAAGATGAAAGTGACTAATAAAAATAATTTATGCACTTTTATATCCCAAACTTATTTCGCTTTTTTGCCGAAGTTGAGGACTTTCCGCTTGATGCGTTCGCGGCGGCCGGTGGAGCCCCAGTGCTTGAGATAGCCAAACTTTCTTACGAAAATAGGTCCGAAGCCGGAGAACCAAAGAATGCCGTTTCTTAATTCATTGGTCGTATCACCGAAAAGAAGTCTTTGGATTATGGGAACAGTATCCGATGTTACAAACATGGTGGCAGATTTGCCCTTAAGGAGCTTTTTCCACGAATAATTGCTGGTAAACCTATAGGCAAAACCCGGCACCCAAGCGCGGTCGAAGACTCCTTTGAGCAAAGCCGGCATGGTAGACCACCAAGAGGGATAGAAGATGACAAAATGGTCGCACCACTTCACATTTTCTTGGAAGGATACAAGGTCAGGCTCAAGCTCTTGTACCAAGCGATAGCCGTGATGAAGGACGGGGTCAAACACCATATCGCCCACATTCATCCTCCTCACTTCGTGCCCCGCTTCACCGGCTCCCCTCTCGTATTCGTTAGCCAAAGTACAGTTGAAGCTGTCTTCGTCGGGGTGTCCGAGAAGGATAAAAATTTTCTTCATGATTCGCGCATTATTTTTTGTAATTCGGCCTGATTCTCCCGCATGACGGCAAGCGTCGCAACAAGCTCGCTCTCTCCCCTCTTAACCCGCTTCTTCACTTCATCCCCCACTCTTTTGAAAAATTCTGGATTCTTCTCCATGGCACTAAGAAGAATCTCTCTCTGTGCTTCCGGCACGCCCTGAAGCTTCTTCTCAAGCATCTTCCTTAGAAAGAAATCTTTGATACCCATGACTACATCTTATTTAAATAATGCTTGAGAGTAAATATCCAATCCTCGTCCGGCCCTTCGCCATTAAGCTCTTTCTGCGAAAGAAGCCATTCGAGATAACGCCTGTCCGTCTTGGCTACATCATCAATACTCTGTCCCTTATACTTGCCGAAGATGAAGTTCTTGAAGAGAGTTGGGTGGCTCGATATCTCAACCATTTTCTCCACATCCGGAAGCTTGGCATAGAGCCTATCGAAGAGAGCCTCAAGCACCAAGACATCCCCCTCGGCATCATGCGCCGAAGCCTCGACATCTATATCCAAGAAATAACGGAGGAACTGCAACCCGTATTCTGGAATCTTGGCCTCTTCGTCAAGATATCTCGAGAGCCGAAGCGTACAGATGAAGCGAGGCATCTCTAGTCCTTCATGTTTGAGCATAGCGATATCGAAGAGTGCGTTGTGGGCCACAAGTACATGGTCTCGAAGAATCTCTTGAAGCTCGTGCCTCATTTGAGACTGCGCAAACACTTCCGCGTTGGCGACCATCTTATTGGTGATATGAGTGATGCTCATAGCCTTGACCGAGATAGGAATAGGCGGTTTGAAGTAGCCGGAAATCATATCTCCGCCTAATACTTTATAAGAAACTTGGCAAAGCCTGTCGTTCTTAGGGTCGTTGCCAGTAGTTTCCGTGTCTAGAAAGATTAATTTATCTTGCATAGTGATTTGATAGCCTCGAGATCCGAAGCCGAGAGAGCTAAACCGTCTCCGACATTGAACTCATACATTATAGCGCCAACACTTCCGACATGAGAAAAACCGAGAGCATGTCCAAACTCATGCGCTAATATCCTTATAAGCTTCTCATTGTCTTCGAACTCAAAAACATCTATCCTCTCGCCTGTCTTATCTGAAGTATAGAGACCGCCGGTAAATGTCTCTCCGCGCATAGCGCCAATAGTATTGTACTCCTCAACATTCAGATTAAGTTCCTCCGCCAATCTGTTAAGCCGAGCTACCGACATATTTATCTTGTCGACAAAATCATTGAGAGAGGATTCGAGATTCTTTATTTCGCCCAGCCCATCATTGAGAGCGAGCCTCTCTGACTCAAGTTCTTGGAACCTTTTCTTATCGGTGCGATTGCCGGCATTCCAATCATCCACCATTTCCTCGTAGAGAGAATTCTGCTTTTCAAAATCGGTAAGTCTCACTTTGTATAAAGACTCGAACTCCGCATACTGAGAAAGAAGCCTCCGATGTTCTTCCTCAAGAGCTCGATAAACGGCCTCATCCTGCCTTACTTCCCCCTCGAGAGAAGAAAGCTCCTCTGTCGCTTCTTGCCGATAATCGTGGATAAGATTTATTTCCACAAGACGGCTCTTGCGTGGCTTCCCACCGTCAAGATAAGAGAAAAGGTCTCGAGAAATTGATTTCTCCCAGATATCTTCCGCCGAAGCGGCGGCGGAAAGAAGCTCTTCTCTCGAGATGCCGAAACGAGTATCGATGCTCCCTAATCTATAGAAAATAGGCTCTGTGCACGGAGAAACGGGCCTTAATTCTAAGTAGTAGAAGAGGAAAGCAGACAGTATGGCCAGAGAGACCAGTATCCTAGACATCGCCCTCTATTATAACGAAAAGCTACTTATTCGCCGGAAGAATCTTGTACATGCCAGTACCACAGACAGTGCAAGTGCCCTTGGCAGCCGGACGGCCAGGCTTGATTTCAACCTTATTTACATCTTTCATCTCCCTCTTTTCTTTGCACTTCACGCAATAACCTATTACTTGTTCGTTCATATCAATGGTTTGAATTTATGAGTATACAGAAACGCTAACATATCTTGAGAAAAAAGCTAGTAATCAGAAAGAATCTGCAAATCAAATTTGGTGGACCTATCGAGAATCGGACTCGAGTTTCGGCAATGCGAATGCCGTGTTCTACCACTAAACTATAGGCCCAAAGACAAGATGGCTTATCATAAGCTTGTCTGGTGGACCTACGGGGAGTCGCACCCCGGACTCGTCCATGCCATGGACGCGTGTTACTGCTATACCATAGGCCC
>ERZ1292623.4777-Hain-H51-01um-R1-4777-length-11021-cov-7_pt1 | contig 11021 bp, 6 predicted proteins | sample MGYA00564398_ERZ1292623 | MGnify/ENA primary metagenome ERZ1292623 (study PRJEB36523, sample SAMEA6512633) | groundwater metagenome | collected 2019-01-07 | study: AquaDiva: Metagenomics assemblies of 32 groundwater samples
ACGCCCAGCGGCGTTTCCTTGCGGATCGTGGTGCCGCGGAGCTTGTTGGGCCTGGACCGCTTTTGCCGCCGATTCAGGTTCTCTGCTTCCACGGTGAACAGCGCGCTTTTCAAGCGCTCGATTTCGGCGTCGCGCTCGGCCATCGTGCCAATCAGCTCGGCGATGCGCTCCTTCTCCGCACGGCCACCCATGGCGTCGCCGGTACGCGCCGCGGCGGCATCCGTGGTCTTGCCAGTGGACAACACCTGGTTGTCGCGCGAACCGTCGCGATACACCGTGACGCCCTTGCAGCGCATCTCATACGCCAACTCGTAGATGGCGCGCACGTCTTCCACGCTGGCAGCGTGCGAGAAGTTGGTGGTCTTGCTGATCGCCGAGTCGCAGTACTCCTGGAAGGCGGCCTGCATCCGGATGTGCCACTCGGGCGCGATCTCGTTGGCGGTGACAAACACGCGCTGCCAACGCTCCGGCACTTCCGGGTGAGTCACCGAGCCGGTCTTGGCGATGCGCTCCATGAGCTCTTCCGAGTACCAGCCCTCGCTCTTGGCGATGCGCACGAAGTCCTCGTTCACGTCCGGCATCTGCACACCGGCCTGATTGCGCATGAACGCAACGGCAAACAGCGGCTCCAGTCCGCTCGAGCACCCAGCAATGATCGAGATAGTACCGGTTGGTGCTACGGTCGTAACATTGCAATTGCGGAGCATCTGCATGGGTCTGACACGATGACCGGCAGCGTCTCTTGCTGCTGTTTCATCCGGCCCCCAGATGCTGCGCGCCCACTCGGAGAACGGTCCACGCGCTGCCGCGAGGCGCTCGCTCTCCTTTTTGGACTCGTCGTCCAGGAACTTCATGACGCGACGACCAAACTCCACGCCTTCCGGCGTGTCGTACGCAATCCCCAGCCGCACCAGCGCGTCGGCAAAACCCATGATGCCGAGCCCGATACGGCGGATCCGCTTCGACAACGAATCGATCTCCGGCAACGGATACCTGTTGACGTCGATGATGTTGTCGAGAAAGTGCGTGGTGAGATGCACGTCACGACGGAACGCATCCCAGTCGAGCTTTCCGTCGGCGACGTAGTGGCCAACGTTGATCGAACCCAGATTGCAGACGTCGTACGGGAGCAGTGGCTGTTCGCCGCACGGATTGGTCGCCTCGTATGCGCCGAGGTGCGGCACCGGGTTGTACTTGTTGGCCTCGTCTATATAGAACACACCGGGTTCCCCAGTCCTCCATGCCCCCACTATCATCTTGTCCCACACCATCTGCGCGTCGAGTTGACCCACGACCTTCCTGGAGTGCGGATCGATCAAGTCGTAAGCAGACTTGTTACGCACCGCCGTCATGAACGCGTCGGTGATGGCGACGGAGATGTTGAAGTTCGTGATCTGCGTCAGGTCTTCTTTGCACGTGATGAACTGCATGACGTCCGGGTGATCCACGCGCAGGATGCCCATGTTGGCCCCCCTGCGGGTCCCGCCCTGCTTCACCGCGTCGGTGGACGCGTCATAGAGTTTCATGAATGAAACCGGACCGGACGCGACGCCCGTGGTGGAACGCACCATGGAACCGGACGGACGCAAACGCGAAAAGCCGAACCCCGTGCCACCGCCGCTCTGGTGAATGAGCGCCATGGCCGCGAGCGTGTCGTAGATGCCGTCCTTGCCGTTGGACAGCGCGTCGTTCACGGGCAGGACAAAGCACGCCGAGAGCTGGCCCAGGGGACGGCCGGCATTCATGAGCGTTGGCGAGTTCGGGATGAACCGCCGCTGCGTCATCAGGTAGTAGAACTGCTCCGCCACCTCGGTGACCGCGCCCTCGCTGGCGCCGTAGCGCCTGTCCGCGTCGGCGACGACGGTCGCGACGCGCCAGAAGAGATCCTCCGGCTGCTCCACCGCCTGGCCCTTTTCGTTCTTGATGAGGTAGCGCTTTTCGAGAACGGTACGGGCGTTGTTCGTGAGAGTGACTGGGCCCGTGGGGGGATTGATTGGAAGAGTCATTTGTTTCGCGCTTTCCGGGTTGTACTCGGCCGCGGCGTGGAACGCAGCGGATTCACAGCTGTTCCTTGGTTGTTCAGGTCCTTAGCGTCGTTTGTCTTAAGGAATCAAGGCCGCTGGGCGGCTTCTCTCACGATCAAGGAACAACGGCAAACCGGCGCGCAGCGCCGCCGAGAACAGTTATGGAGTGGGCGCGTATGCTATCCGGACTCGTGAAACCGCGCCAGTCGTACCCTAACTGCTTGTAGCTTAACCGTTTGCAGTGCGTACATCACGAACCTGCGTGCGACACATCACAACTCGGTCAACGAATGGTTACTTATTGCTACCAATATACTTAGGTCCTTCTGGTGCCTTATGACTGGTGATTGGTGACTCGTAACTACTTGTACATCATAGGCATACGCCCAGTCACCAGTCACCAGTCACCGTCGTCCAGGAGTTGAGAACATCCAGTCCACAGATGTGAATTGCTGTGGACTTGCTCGCCAACACGAGGGCGAATGTTGGGGTCACTATACAGTTAGATCCGTTACAGTCGGCCCATCTGAAACGCGCTGGCGGAGTTGGGCGTCCGGTGTATACTAGCGCGGAATCATATGGCTAAATCCTTTGCGACTCCCGACAAACCGCTTCAACTCAAGACGCGGTGGGTTTCTAGCGAAGCTCCACTCCAGACTGTGAGCGAGGCCCTGTTGTCAGCGGCTGGCGGCCTTGTGTATGTCACCCTTGGACAAACGCAAATACCGTTGCCCCGCCCCGATGGGACAGCTCCGGATTCGGCAGAGATCCAAGTGGTCGCGCGTCTCGCCTTCTCTGAGTCTACGTTTCACAAGATCCAAAAAGCATTCAACGAGGTAGGCGAGCAGTTGCTAGCAGCAAACAAGACCGAGCCAGCGTCCCGATGACCGCAATGATTTATCGTCGCACCCAGACTAGCGATTCCATTGAACTTTTGATGGGAGCGACGCTGACGTCGTGGGCACCCGTGCGCTACGTCAGTAGCGAGCCCCAACCCGTCACTGCGGCGTATTTGGCCCTGGAGGACGCAGAATGGGACGCCGTTGCTGCTCGTCACTCCGACGCGCTTGATGCTCTGCTCGCCAGCCTGACAGAACGTGCTCGGCGCGGCGAGGACAGGCCTCTTGATCTAGACGAACTGGAAGACTGACGGAGGCATCTGCGCCTCTGGCTATCACCTCGACGGTCTTCCAGGAATTCGTAGATCGCTTCAAGAAGCTTCCGCGGCCCGCGAGGAATTTGGCTCGACAGGCATACCGCGACTTCAAGGCTGATCCCGGCACCCGCTACCTAAACTTCAAGCGTCTGAATAGTCGGCGCGATTGTTGGTCGATTCGCATTGACCCATACGACCGACAGCCAGCCTACCGCGCAGTCGGCCAGCGCGACGGTGACACAATGCGATGGTTCTGGATCGGCCCCCACAAGATGTTTGACCAGATGTTCTAGTCGCCAAGCAAGCCGACGAATTCATCCAGCGTCCAGACGTGATCGGTGACGCCCGCCGCCATCGCCGGAGTCCGGTGAATCCCGCCCGCCGTTTTGGTAAGCGAGGCGTGCGCCTTGCAGAAGTTGTAGTAGAAGAAGTGAAGCGCGATCGCATGCATGTGGTTCGCCAGCTTCCGCGAGAAAGCGTTCGTCAGTCGGGTGAAGCGGCGGTTCTGCATGCGCGTCGTGAGGTTCACGCGCTCGACGAATGACGTGCTGATGTGCTTGGGGTCCGGGTCACCCATTCCCGGCAATACTTCGGTGCCGACCACCTGCGCGGGACTGTAGCGCCGACTCGGGCCACTCTCGAAACTCTGGCCGAACACCTTCACTAAGCGGGCGTAGTCCACGCCGTGAATGCCGAACGCTTGCTCGACGGCACGGAAGTAGGCGCCCAGCGCATCGGTTGTGAGCTGGATGCGACCTTTCACGCGGGCCGCGAGATCGTCCATGAAAATGACGGCATTCTCAGCATCGCGGCGACCGACGCGCCACGTAATCACCAGCTTGGAGTCGGCGTCAATCGCCACCCAAGTCCAGCAGTCGCCCCGCTCGCCAGTCTCGCGCAGTTCAGGCGGCGTGTTGCGGTCCTTGGAGTAGATGAAGGCCCACTGCTCATCTGCCTGTACGCGCTGGGTCGGGAGGTTCCGAAAGGCGGCGTTCTGGTAGGCGAGGGCGGCAGGGCCAATCGCTTCCAAGAGGCGCAGGATGGTCACCTTGGACGCGCCCGTCAGTCGGGACGTAGCACTGACCGAGACACCTTCGCAGAGCGCCTTCAGGATCGCCGCCCGCTTGGCCGTGTTGAGCTTGTTCATGGTCAAAATATACTACTCGGTCAAGCATATGGCAATGGCAAGCCGTAAACCCCTACTGCGTCACCGCTTAAACGCAGACTTGACCCAGCCAATAGGTCTAGGCACATTTACTACGCTATGATCCCCTAGGTGGGGCACGATCCCACAACATCCCGGTTAGTAGCCGGGTACTCTATCCGATTGAGCTACTAGGGGTTACAACACCGACACCGTGCCGGGCCTTACTCCCGGTGCGGCGTTCGGCTTTACGGCACCACGTCCAGCATCGCTTTAGCGATTTCCCGCGCTCGCGCCAGGCCCGTGTTGGTCAAGCGGTAGCGGATTCCGCGGTGAACACCGCTCGCGAGCACGTTCGTATCCATATGCGCGCCCCATGCGCGGTCCACGCGATCAACGGGCGTCCCGGACATTCGCATTCCGTCGCCCAACTGCTGGCCAGTGACCGGCTCGCCGCCGTTGAACACGAATTGCCCGAACAGCACCATGAGCAACGCGTCAGCCATGCGTTGTGCGCCCGGCGGGATGACGGTCAACGAGACAACGCGCCCATCATGCTTGAAGATCTTCGCGTACATCCGACGATCCTCATTGCTGGCGTCAGCATCGGGGTTGGCCGTTCCATTCGCGACTTGCGCCGGAACCTGGGGCGCTGCCGCTGGTGGCGGACTCGGTGCCACGGGCGGGCTGGCACTCGGCGCACCCGGACTCGCAACCCACTCGCGCCAGATTGCAGCCTCGGCGGCTACGGACTCCGGGTCGCCCTCAATTTCAAACTCGTGAATACCCGACTTCAACTTCAGCCTTATCGGCTCCATGGCCTTACTCCATGAAGGAGGTGAACCTTCGATGGAGCACGAAAGCCATAAAGCGGCTTTATGTCAAGGCCAAGCCGTATTTTGTGGCTGGACTACTTCGGAGTCTGTTTGCCCCACCGTGAGCGGGCCGCTTTCCGGGCTATTTCCGCTCGTTTCGCGGGGGTCAGTTTCTTGGCCCGCGCCTTACCGCCAGCGCGGCCACCACGCGCTCCGAGTTTTGCGGCAGCGCTATGGTCTACCGGCGCGCTCTCAACAGGCTCCCCGGTCACCTGCCGGACGAACCGGAAGGCGATCTCGTTCACGTCCAAGGGACGGGGCAACAGGGGCTTCTTCTTGGCTGGCATAGGGTTACGCGGACGATACTACCCTCTCGCCGTCCGTCAACCCTCAAACTGTACCGTGACCAATGTTGGTGCGATGTAGCTTGATACAGGACTGATACGGCGCTCGCGTTGCGGCACGTTTCGCTGCGAGTCGAGATTCTTGGTCCCCTCCCGTTCATGACTACCGCGCAGAAGCCGGGCTCCGAGCCCCACGGTCCACAGCGACCGAGTCTTGCCGCCAAGGCGCTCGCCTCCTCGCCACAACTCGGCCCGTATTTCAACCGCGAGCTGAGCTGGCTGGACTTCAATGCGCGCGTCCTGCACGAGGCGACGGACGAACGCACGCCGCTGCTGGAGCGCGTGAAGTTCCTTTCGATCTTCAGCAGCAACCTGGACGAGTTCTTCATGGTCCGCATCGCCGGCCTGAAGCGACAGATGGCGGCCGGCGTGACTCAGGCGTCGCCCGACGGACACACGCCGCAGCAGCAACTGGATGCGATTTGGCAGCGCGTAGCGGTGCTGCTCGACACACAACAGGCGTGTCTCGCGGACCTGCTGGACCGCCTGGGCGAACACGACGTGCGACTGGCGGACATCGAGAAGCTCACGCCCGCGGAGTTCGGCGCGCTGGACGAATACTTCGAGCGTGAAGTGTTCCCCGTGCTGACGCCGCTGGCGCTGGATCCGGGACATCCGTTCCCGTACATCTCGAATCTCTCGCTGTCGCTGGCGGTCCGGTTGCGCGACCCGGCGACCGGAGAAGAACACCTCGCGCGCGTGAAGGTGCCCAAGAGCTTGCCACGCTGGGTGCCGGTGAGCGGGCGGCCCACGCATTTCGTGCCGCTGGAACAGGTGATCGGCGCCAACCTGAGCGCGCTCTTCTCCGGCTACGACGTGGCCAGCTACCACGTCTTTCGGCTCACGCGGTATTCTGACCTCGAGATTCCGGACGCCGAGGAGCCTGAGGATCTGCTCGCAACCATCGAAGAACAGGTCTTTCAGCGGCGCTTTGGCGAGGTGGTGCGCATCGAAGTCGAGACCGGCATGCCGGAAGACATGCGGCAACTGCTGCTGGACGAACTGCGCGGCGAGGGCGCCGGCAGCGCACCGCTGGTGGAGCGCGACGTCGTCGACGCGGGCCCGCTGCTGGACCTGGGCGACCTGATGCCGTTCACGAATCTCGACCTCCCGGCGCTGAAACCCGCGCCCTATCAGCCGACGGTGCCCGCCGAACTGCGCGACCCACTGCGTTCGATCTTCGACGTCATCAAGGACGGCGACGTCCTGGTGCATCATCCGTTCGACTCGTTCTCGGCCAGCGTCGAGCGCTTTTTGGACGAAGCCGCCGACGACGACAACGTGCTGGCGATCAAGATGACGTTGTACCGCACCAGCGGCGACTCGGCGATCGTCGATTCGCTGATCCGCGCGGCGCAGCAAGGCAAGCAGGTGGCCGTGCTGGTGGAACTCAAGGCGCGCTTCGACGAGGCCAACAACATCACGTGGGCCCGGACGCTGGAGGACTACGGCATCCACGTCGCGTACGGGAGCGCGGCGCTCAAGATCCACGCGAAAGTGGCACTCGTGGTGCGGCGCGAGCCGGACGGGGTGCGCCGGTACGTGCACCTTGGCAGCGGCAACTACAACTCGCGCACCGCGCGCTTGTACACGGATGTCGGCTTGCTGACGTGCAGCCCGTCCATCGGCGCGGATGTAAGCGACCTCTTCAACGCACTGACGGGCTACGCGCGGCAGCGCATCTATAGAAAGCTGATCGTGGCGCCGGAGTTCCTGCGGTCGAGGTTCATCGAGCTGATCCAGCGCGAAGCGGAGAACGCTCGCGCGGGCAAGCGTGCCCACATCGTGGCCAAGATGAACGCGCTGGTGGACCCGCCGACGATCGACGCATTGTACGCCGCGAGTCAGGCCGGCGTGAAGATCGACCTCCTGGTGCGCGGTATCTGCTGCCTCCGACCGCAGGTGCCGGGGCTGTCAGACACCGTCCGTGTGCTGAGCATCGTGGGGCGGTTCCTGGAGCACTCGCGCGTGTTCTACTTCGCCAACGGCGGCGCGCCTGAGTTTTACATCGGCTCAGCCGACTGGATGCCGCGGAATTTCGACCGCCGCGTCGAGGCGGTGGTGCCGGTGGAGAAGCCCGCGCTGCACGAACGACTGGGCGCGCTGCTTGCACTGTACCTGTCGGACAACCGTCAGTCGTGGGAACTGCGCTCCGACGGTCGCTGGCTGCAGCGGACGCCGTCAGGCGTCGCGCGGCCAAGTCACGAGCTGCTGCTCGTGAACTCGTGGGGCATCGTCGAGGGCGCCGTTGGCTCCGATCTCTGGACTGAGAGCTAGCAATTGGTTGCTGTCCCGGTCACGCGCTCGTGACCGGGCAGAGGACGAGGACCGGGCGGAGAAGAAGGCGCCGCCCCGGCCCTAACCGGAACTAAGCGGCACCGGCCGCAGCGCGATCGATTTCACCGGCGGACTCGAACGACAAGGCGCCGCCCAGCCGAAACGCGCCCTTGGGCCGGGTGGCGAGCCAGTAGCGCTTGAGTTCGGCCATCACGGTCAACGAGCCCGAGCCCAACTGCCAGTGATCGTGCACGCTGACGCACAGGACCTGCACGTATGGCGGCAGCGCCTCGCAGGCGCCCAGCAGCTGCGCGCGCGCAGCCGCCGTGATCTGACGAACCACATAGAGTGTCGCGAACGGTCCAGCGATTTCGATCTGATAGATGCGATCGTTCTTCATGATGCCTTCCTTGGCAGACGCGTCAACATTCGTCTGGCGACGCGACGACGCCGCAACATGCGGGTAACGTCCTGGCCTTCAGTCAGCCAAGGCTGCAATGCCGTGCCCGAAGCTGAACGAGCCGCACCTCAGTCTCCGAGCGATCGTGCCACCGACTTGACGCTGTTGACCGCACTCGAGAGCTGGCGCTTGCGCCAATGGCGTCGAAATGCGTCGAAGCCGGACCGGCCTCCCTGCTCCGCTCGGTCGGCCAGTGCCACGAGCCCTGGTCGAACCCGCGAAAAACGTGGCGCGGCGGCGGCTTGTGCCGCCACGTCAGGCGACGCGGCCCGACGCGCGTCCAGCTTGGCGGTCGCCCCAACGATGCCAAGCAGATGCTCGGTGACGCGATTGCCATCGTGCGCGACGCCGAGCATGTCCTGAAGGTCGGACAGGCCGGCAACGAGCTTGTCGGCACCGCTGCCCGGATCGAGCGTCTCGAGAAGGTAGCGCAGCCGCTTTGCAGCGATGCGCGCCCGATGAACGCCGCGGATATCCGAGGAACCCTTGATGCGCCGCAGGGCCTGCCCAAAGCGATCCGCGTGCTGCTCGAGCACATGCCGGCTGACCGCGGCCATCCCGGGCACGCGCTGGGGCGTGGCGAGGCGATGGCGAAGCCAATAGGACCCCAGCTGCTTTTCGAGCGTTTCCAGGACGTCCGGCAGGTCCGCGCCGACCGCCTTGCGGGCTGCCGCGCGCGCGCGTTCGCCCTCGGCCCGCAACAGCTCGGCGGCGTAACGCGCGCCCGGCTTCTCCCGGGGTGCCAGGTCATGCATGGCGGTGATCCAGTCCAGCGCCACTTCGGCGTCGCGCGCGCTGCCGGTCGCGTCGGCGATGCCAGTCAGGCGCCGGTACGCCTTCTTCTTCACCGTGTCCTCGAGTTGCGGCCGATAGGCGCGCAGCCAGGTGCGCAGCCGACGCAGCGCAACCCGCAGCGCGTGCAAGGTCTCGTCGTCACCGGACGACAGCCGGCCCAGCGCATCCCGCACGTCGGCCAGGCGCGCAGCGGCAATCGCGCGCACCGCGTGCGACGCGGGCGCGCTGAGCAGTTCCGCGGAGAGTTCAGGGGCTGCGGCCACGGCACAGACTTACGCGGCGCGCAGCGGGGTCGCCACCCACTGTTACAATCGCCGCGCGCGCGGCCGCGCTCGGCTACTCTGCGCCGACCTGGTCCGAGCTCAACGCCGCGCCGTCGGGCGCGACAATCTCCACGGGGCGCTCGACGATGCCGGCGAGGAGCGCCGACTTGCGATGCGCGCCCCAGAGCTCGAGGCGCAGATTCGCGCTGGCGCGCGCCGGCTCCGGTGTGATGCGCAGCGCTCGCTGAAGCCAGCGTACCCTGAAGCCGCCCACGGCGCTCACGTGTCCGCGATCGAAGCCGTCCGCAACGCGCAGGATCGCCGCAAGCCGCTTCACGCGCGAGCGCAGGTGCTTGTCCAGGTCTGCGTACTCCGAGTGCTCCTTGTTCGGCTCGGCGCCACGGTGATACCGGGCCACGTTCGCAATCATCACCTGCTCCTCCGGCGTCACACCCAGCAGTTCGGCGTGGAGGATGAGATGATATGAGTGCTTGTGGTGCCGGTCGTAGTTGATGTGGTAGCCGATGTCGTGCAGCAAAGCCGAATCCTGGAGGATGCGCCGGTCGTCGGCACCAAGCCCCAAGCGCGGGCCGATGGCGTCGAAAAGCTGCAGCGCCAGCGTCTGCACCTGCATGGAATGCTTCTTTTCGAAGTGACAGCGCTCGGCGAGTTCGCGCACGGACCGATCGCGCGCTTCGCCCGGGTCGGCGACTTGCGGCGTGACCTTGGCGGCTTCGAGCAGCAGGCCCTCGCGAATTCCGTAGCGTGACACGATCACTTCGCGCGCATCCACGCGCGACAGGACTTCGGCAACGGCCGCCACGCCGGCGACGATGATGTCGGCGCGGTCGGGATTGATGCCCGGCGTGGCGCGGCGTTCCTCGTCGCTCATCTCGCAGAGTTGGTCCAGAATGTGCTCGACGTCCGCGCGCGGAATGGCGGTCTCGTGCACGGACATGGCGTTGAACGCGCCTTTCCGGTGTAGCCAGAGGCCGGCGAGGTTGGTGAACGTGCCTCCAGATCCGATGACACGCGCGCCGCGCCAGTTGCGGCCCGAGATGATGGGCTTGATTGCCTTGCGAACGGCCTTGCGCAGCTTGCGCATCCGCTTCGGAGACGGCTCGTCGAGGTAGCGCTCCGTGAGGCGGATCGCGCCCAACGGTAGCGACGTCAGCCGGTCCACGACGCCCTCGGCCGAGAGCGCCAGTTCCAGTGAACCGCCGCCAATGTCCATAATGACTGAGCGGCCCTCGCCGAGGTCGAAGTGCGCCAGCGCGCTGCGGAACATGAGGCGCGCCTCGTCGTCGCCACTGATGATGCGGAGCTTGATGCCCGTCGCCTGCTTCACGCGCGCCAGAAACAGCTCAGCGTTCTGCGCATCGCGCACAGCGCTCGTGGCCACGGCCTCGATGCGGTGCGCGCCGAGCTGCTTGGCCAGGGTCACCATGCGCTGAATGCCGTCCACAGCCAGGGCCATGGACTCGGGGTGCAGCGCGTTGCTCGCGTCGAGCCCGCGGCCGAGCCGCGGGTGCGCCTTCATTTCGTCCACGACGTCCATGGCGCCGTCGGGGCGCACGTCGGCGACGATCATGCGGATCGAGTTGGATCCGACGTCAATCGCGGCGATACGGCGCCCGGCGGTCGGGACGGAACTGGGACTTGTCATTCTCATGGAAACTCGCC
>ERZ1292623.1244-Hain-H51-01um-R1-1244-length-24966-cov-12_pt1 | contig 11017 bp, 15 predicted proteins | sample MGYA00564398_ERZ1292623 | MGnify/ENA primary metagenome ERZ1292623 (study PRJEB36523, sample SAMEA6512633) | groundwater metagenome | collected 2019-01-07 | study: AquaDiva: Metagenomics assemblies of 32 groundwater samples
TCATCCCCCTCGCCACCGCCTGCTGGCGAATCAGGCGGCCAATCCGCGAGAGCCCGCGCGCACCAGCCTGCATTGCGCCCATGAGCGGTTGGGCGAGCACGCCTTCCCCGACCAGATTGATGAACGCTTCTTCTCGACTCGCAGGCGGGCGAGGATGGGCAAAGGCTTGCACGGGGCTTCGGCCTGTTTGTGCGGTTTCTCGCAGAGCTCCCACGGCTCGAAACGGGAGCCCCATGACATCCAGCCCCGCCCGGATCAGCGGTTCGGTGAATGGCAAGACCGCTGGCCCCGTCCTGAAGAATTGCGACGTGAGCGGAAAGACCGTGGAAAGCGTCACGCCAGTGGGCGCGCGAAGGGCCGTGGGTGGCTGTGCCCGTTGCTGCATCAACGCCCCGATGCGACTGCGAGCAGGCGTGACAGTCGCAGGCGTTGACGGCATCGAGGCGGGAGAGGGCGTCTGCTGGGCCAGCAGCTCGCCGATGCGACCCATCAGGGGAGTTGGCTCAGGATTTCTTGGAAGGCGGGATCAGCGGGGTCGTAGCCCGCTTGTTCAATGAGGGCTTCGGCGTCTGCGCGCGTCTGGATCACGCCACGTTGGATGCCCTGCACTAAGTCCGCGAGTTCATCTTGAGGAATCGACGATGGAGAAGCCAACGACCGTGACGCAGGAGGCCTGACGGTGCGCGGAGCGGAGACGCCTCCTCCTCGTCCAAACGGAAGCATCAAGGAGGACGCGGTTCTCGCAAAATCTGCCAGACGGTTGGGGCGGGCTGGCGGAGCCAAGAGACTCGCGGCTGGCGATTCTGTGTGCCCAGAAGTCACCAGTCCCCGCAACATCTGGTGTCCGCCTGAACTCGATGGCATCCCCCCGGTCATCATGGTGCGGTTGCCGATCAATTCGGGTTGAGCGAGTGCCGGATACGGTTGTCCTGGTCTCGCCCCCAACTGGACGCGGGTGGCTTCAGATTCCGTGATCGCCTGAGACGCGGTCGGTCGTCGATACTTCATGCCAGTCATCGGGTCAGTCTCCTCGTAGGGCTCCAGACCAGGAGACGGGGTAAACGTCAAACCAGCCAGAGGCTGTCCTGTCGTGGGGTCGAGGCCGCGCTTATAGAACGCTTCATTCCGTTGCTTTTGTGCGTCCGCGGCGAGCTCGTACTGGAACTTCTGCGCCCACTCCAATGCCTTCTCTCTCCTCGCTTGACCCTGCTCCTGCTGATGGAGAAGCCAGGAGGAGGCGAGGTTGAGGCTGGAGGCCAAGGCGTTGCCCGTTCTGCGTCGTCCAGCCATCAGCGCATGCCTTTCAAGGCTGAGGCGGCGCCAGGGGGAGACTGCCCCTGCGATTGAAACGCCTGACTCATCGCGGAGACCGCCTGGCGCTCTTGCATGGCTCGATCAGGGGCCGGACGCTTGACCCCTGGCAGGGCGGTCGGCGGTTCGACCTGGGCAAGGATCTGCTCGATCTCCTGGGCGGTGAGCGGCGCAAACCCCGCCTGAGCCACCCGACGATAGATGCGCCGCACGCCTTGTTCAATCATGTCCACCTTCGGCATTAGAACCCCGCGAGTTGCCCCCACGAGCCCTGAGATTCAGATGGAATTGCTCCGATCAAGTTCAGCGGAGGCCCTCCGCCAAATCGGGAATTTCCGCTGGTAAATGTGCTGGCTATCAAGTGGTCAATCCACTGCTGGCGCCAGGCCGGAGGACGCTTCTCAGACGGATACCCGGCGGCCGTGAGCAGCCGATTGAGTTCCGTGGCCACCTCCCCTTGTTCATCGCCCGGCCCCTCGGAGCGAGCGGCGGCTAAGTCCACGAACCCTTGCCACGCCTCCATGACGGGCTGTGAGACCCCGGCCTGCTGCAAGAGAGTCGCGCCGATGGTGCCTTCTTCAAACACTTGGTCGCGCTGGGAATCCGCATCCTGGCTGCGGAACTGGGCTTTCTTGCTGGCGGCTCCACGTTGCTTGCCAAGAATCCCACCGGCGATGGCGCCGCCGGCTGGTCCAAATAACAGCGTGGCGAGTCCCGTAATACCCGCATCTCGAAGGTTCTTTCCAGTGGACTGATTGCCTTGCCCAGCCAAGAACGCCCCCGCCCCACCGAAAAGTCCTCCCCCTAACGCGCCCTGAAAGGTCTCACGCCGAGAGATGTCTGGCTGTTTGATTCCAGCGCCAGCGAGCCCTCCTGCGCCCCCGCCAAGTCCTGCGCCGATGACGGTTCCCACGCCAGGAGCCACCAACGATCCAAGAATCGCGCCCAGCGCTGAGCCGAGACCGCCGCCGATACCGGACGCCCCACGGCTTTCATCGGTTGCTCCAAAGAGGCCTCGTCCTAATGCCCCGCCTCCCAGGGTTCCGGCTGTGCCCGCACCGAACGCGCCCAAGAACGTCCCGATGCTGATCCCAAGACCTGGGATTGGTGACGAAAGCAATGAGCCAAGCCCTGATCCAAGTCCTGAGAGCGCCCCGCCTGCCCCTGCGCCTGCTCCTCCCCCCCCGCCCGCGGCTCCTCCAAGCACGGTTTTGATAAACTCATCGAGCCCAGGATTGCCCGTCGTGGCCCCACGCACCACATCGCCGATAAACGCGCTCAGGGCATCCGTGCCGCCTCCGTATCCGAACCCCCCGCGTCCTCCGCCTTGTACCCCCGACAAGGCCATGATGGTGCCCAGGTTCGCAATCGCTTGCGCGGAGGGGTCAGGCCGGGAGAACTCCAAGACACTCCGAGCGGCCCGCCCTTGGAGGTTCGGGAGTTCCGTGCCATACTGCAAGAGCGAGTTCGCGGCGTTCTGCTGCTGCGCTTGCTGCTCTCGGAAGATGTTGGCTTGGAGGGTTTGCCGGTTCTGCACCATCTCCGAGGCGGCCCGACGCAGCGCCGCCACGGCGGAGCCCTGCATCCCCAGGCCGGCAGGAAACGCGGCGTTGTAGCGCGTCTGCAAGCCCGTGAGCGAGCGGTCTTCTTCCCGTTGGAATGCGGGCAAGTACTGCTCATAGACTCCGCCTGCGGCAAAGGGATCGGCGGGCGCGTTGACGGTGTTGGTCAGGTAGTCGATGCCCGTGCGGGAGAAGTCCGGCAGGAGCGCCGAGTAGGGCGCGTTGAACTGATTGCGGAGGGCTTGACGGGCCTCCAAGGCTTCCCCAGGTTCTCGGTCAAGGAAACTTCCGGCAGCCGTCAGACCAAGTCCGAGGCCGGTCGGACCCGTCAGGAAATCCAGAATCGACGCCATTACCGTTCCTTCATCGCCACAATCTCCGCCTCCGTCAACCCCATGGCTTTGAGCTTGGCATTGCCGGAGACGAGGTCGCGCTCCTGCTGCGCTTGACGCTTCGCCCGGATGTCAGGATCATGGACGGCTAGCTTCGCATCCATTGCGGCCTTTTCCGCATCGGTGAAGTCGCCCGACATCTTCTCGCAGATCACCGTCTTTGATTCATCCCGGCAGGACGCTCCTTGCAGATTTACTCCCGCCGCTTCAAACTCCCCGTGGAGGGCCGTTATGTCAAAGCGCCCGGCGGGGGTCTTCTTGTACTCCGCCCACGCCATCGACGACCATAAAAGACATCCGAGAACGATCACCATAGAGCGCATTTAATCGACCACCTCCATGACCGCGTACGTACAGTTTTGCACGCTGTTGCACAGCGTCGTGCCAGTCCCCGCGGCGACCGACCATTGCAGCTTGATGGTATGGCTGGCGGCCGTCAGCGCCGCCGTTTGATGCGAAAAACTACAAATCTTGTTCTTATTGGCGGCCCCGGCTTCAGCGGGGAGGCCCGTCGTGCCCATCTGGAGCGTCCCATCGATGTCCACATTGTAGTTCACGTTCGTATCCGTCGTGCTGTTGCTGCACGTGGCGGTCCAAGTGATATGTACGGGATTCGCGGCGGTTGTAATGGTGACGGTCGCTCCGGTGAAATCCACGAGGGAGGTGGAGGTCGTCGTGACATCGCCCGCCGTGCGCTGGACGCGGGAGGCGTTGGTGCCGCCGACATCAGAGGAGACCGTCGCCCACGTCGCATCCCCGCGCCAGAAGGTCGACGAGGAGGCCGAGGTGCCGCTGTTCAGGCGAGCGACGGGGAGGTTGCCGGTCACATCGGAGGTGGAGACATCGACTCCGCCGACGGCGATTTCAGAGGCGCCCACAGCCTCGGCGGCAATCTTCGCTGCGGTAATGGCATCATCTAAGATGTCCGCCGTCGCCCACGCCGAGGTGTTGCAGCGCACCTTGCCGTCTCCACCGGTCACCAGGCCCCTGGTGCAGTTGAGATACTGCGGAAACTCAAAGAGGTGGTCGTTCCGAATACGCAGGTAGTGCTGACCGTCCGTCACGTTGGAGAGAAACCACAGGGAGCCGGTCGCGGCGGCATACTCCGCGCCGGCATGGAAGCTGTCTCCGCTCGTGGGGTTCCAGCGGATGTCCGGCGCGGTAGTGGAGAGGATGAGGTTGTTCATGGTGTAGTCCGCGTCCTCGATCAGTTCAGAGGAGCCGACGGAATCGGCGGCGAGGTTGGCGGCCAAGATGCTCCCGTTGTAATCGTTGACGAGGTTATCGAACTCGCTGTTGAGCGCAGAGTGGGTCAGGACCTGTCCTGATGTCCAGGTGGTCAGGCGTGAGAGCGTCGTCGCATCAGCAGAAGGCGTTCCGGAGATCAGGAAGAAGGTAAGCAGCCCTAGCGTGCAAAGGAGAACGCGTTTCATTCCATCCTCACCCTGGCGATGCCCGTATGGGTCACCTCGTCATCCCCCTGACAGTGGAGGATCGCTTCCTTCTGCTCGCGGGTATATTCCAGAATGTCGTAGGTGTGCCCCTCGACCACGAAGGAACCGTAGTCCTCCCCAAGCGGGGTCTGTTGAGGATGCGTCTGTTTATACGCTGCAAGGCTTGGCCTGACCTCTTCCGTGATCTGCTGTGGCGTAAAGTGGAAATGGTACTCGCCAGGTTCCGACGGGTAGCTCGGCTGTCCGTCTGGATTCGCCGGGTACTCCACCCACTCTGTCACCGTATGCCCCCCGCAGGCATCGGTGCGACCAGGATGCGCCAAACTCAATTCACTACACTGTAGTAATAGAGCCATCGTATATGAGCAGAGCGTAAGCCACCTCATCATCCCTCCTACACGCGCTGTAAGGTCACCACGCAATACCAAGATATTGAATTTCCACTAGCTCCCGTGATGCGCACCAGCACGTCGTTCCCAGAGACCGTCAAGGTGCAGTCCCACCCGCTCTGACTCTCCGCCGTATGCGGGGTGCTCAGCGAGCCGATGAGCGTCGCACTCCCAGCGGAGACTCTGTAGAACGTCCCGATCCGGCGATACGACGCTCCATCGCCTGCCGTCCCCGCCGCGCCCCCTGTCCTCCTGGCCACCACATCCGCGACGAGTTGAGTGGTCTTGGCATCCTCCATCGGCAGCGTCACGAGCGTCGTCACGGTGGCATCAGTCGTCTCGACCACGCCTTCCACCACCTTCAATCCCGCATACCCATACAAATCGATCAGGTATTCGCGGAGTTTCTGGATGTCAATAGGGTCTTGGAGATTTCTCAGGTCAATGAGTTTGCGCGCCATCGCTAAATGTCCAACCCCCGATAGACCGGACGCACGAGCAAGGCATAGTTCAAGATGTTGAACGGCTCATCGGCATTGGCGTTGGTAAACCGAGGCTTGATCCGTTGCATCACATCGCCGATTTCCAGCCAGGCCACGCCATGTTCATCGCCTCCAAGCGTGTCCGTGCCCAACACGAAGCTGCCAAGCTCTGCGCCGCCCTTCACATTGAAGGTTCCGACGGTCGTAAAGGCTTGGTCAAAATCTTTGGCGTAGCTGAACGTCACGTTGAAATTGCCCGTTGGCTCAAATGCCACCGCAATGCCCAAGACCTCGTACCATTGGTAAGGATCTCCTAACAGGTGCCATGGGCCGACCCAGCGTTTGGTATAGGCTGACCCCGCATAGGAGTCCCCGGAGAGATGTCGGGCGTAGCGACCGGCATAGTTGCCCGCCACGAGTTGTCGCTGTCCGCTACTGATGCGCTCGCCCCAGGCGTTGATCGCATGATCGGTGTGGTGCCAGAACTCCTTCTCCTCGTTCCCAGGTTGGCTGTTGAGGTAGTCATACCACCACGCTCGCGCATTGGTCGTCGCGCCTGAGAGCGAGAGCGACAACCCAAGATAGCCATGCTCTCGCAGCAATCCCATCGACGCGAACTCCATCCGGCTCATGCTGTAGTCGGCGACCAGCGTCCGCTGGATGCTGCGCCCGATCCCGTTGGGAACATAGAGATTGCCGCGCACCAGATGGACGTTGCCATCGTTGGCGAGGAAGACCAAGTCTTGGCCGGCCATGATGGCGGCCTTGCTGCCACTGGGGCCTACCCCGCCGGTCTCGATGCGTTCAATCTGGTAGGGCGAGGCCGGATTTCCGGTACGGGAGATGCGGAAGAGATGTCCCAGCGTGGAGTTGGGGCCGGCTTTTCCCACGTAGACCGCATCCCCAGCGACGACCCAGGCCGAGATGATCGTCCCGTCTGAGGTGCCGGCTCCCGTGGTCTGGAGGAAGTTGAGGGTATCGTCCGTCAGATCATACGAGGCGACATTATTGATGGCGGAGTAATCGATGTTCTGGTCTGAGACGAGCCACATCCTCCCATCCCAGGAGAAGCACCCTTTGACGCCGCTGCGTGGCGAGCCCCCGAGGGTCGTCGTGGCGGTAAAGGGCGAGGCCACTTGCAGGGGCGCGTCCTTCTTCAGAAACGCCAGCACCGCCACATCGTTGAGATAGGCGACGTCCATGAAGTTATCATCATCATCCGTGATGGTCGGGGAGCCGGTGAGCTGCGTCCACGTCCCCGCATCGTCAAAGCCGACCTGGTTTTGCGCGGCCACCAGGAGCCGCGAGGAGATTTGCCCCATCCAACTCACGCCGGTAATCGCCTTGCTGGAGTTGGCTGCGACGGCGTTGATGTTGACGTGGCCTGGAAAACTTGTGATCGCGCCAAACGGCCGGGAGTACATGTTCAGCAGGTCTGGAGATTTGGTGAGGCCGCGACGGTTAGGCGCTTGGGGGATGGTGTCCGTCGTCTGGTGAGACGTGAACCCACCAAACGGTCCAGAGAACCTCACGGGCTGATAGTCGGCGAGAAACTCCTCTTGCCACGAGCGCCGACCGGCTTGCCGGATCGTTTGCTCAAGCAAGGCGACACTGGCCGGAGGCATCTCCCTACAAGCTCCCAAAACTCTCTGACGCCACACGCATGGCGTCTTCCATCAATCCTTCCAGTTCAGCCGCAAAGATTTTGCGCTGCGACTCTCTCAGGGCCAACGCCTGCTCCAGATAGGCTTGCTTGTAGTACAGCGCTCTCGCCTGATTGATGGTGAACGTCTCATGCGCCTTCCACTGCGCGTAGTACGCAATGCCGATCTGGTATGGTTCGGTATGGGTCAGGAGCGTCGCCGCGACCCAGGGATAGTCCCCGTCGGCGGACATCTCCGTGCCACGCGATTTGTAGTAGAGCGTGAAGGCGTTGGTGACGGCGGTTTTGGACTTCGGGTAGACGCCAAAGACCAGATCGCCCACGCTATTGAACGAGAGATAACAATACGTGATGGTCTCTGACGCGGCGGCATCCTGCCAGGCGGGCACATGCAAATCCAGCCAACTCTCCGAGCGGAACTTCTCCTGCAGCGGCACGGTCTTGCCGGCGTTGGTGAGCTGGACCATCCCGCCCGCCTCCCAGTACAGATCCAGATAATTGGCGACCTGGGCGGACGCCCCAGAGAGGACGTAGGTTTGCGCGGAGGCGACCGCATCCCACTGCGCTCTCCGAATGAAGGCGTCGCCATCATTCGCGAGCTGGAGGGCGCCTTCTTTGAGGAGGATGTCGAGATCAACCACACTGAGGAGCGTGGTGCTTTTGAGAGCCCGATCCAGTCTCACCCTCGCTCGTAAATTCGCGAACGTCGGCATGGGGACTCACACCAAACTCACCGGCGGCTGAAAGATCGGTTGCCCGACGAATGAGGCGGGAGCGATCCCCGTCGTCTCATAGATGCATTGCGCGCGGTTCGCCGGCAGCTTCAAGAGATCGTCCAAGTAATACGGGCCCACCGTGCGCCACTCCACGTGATTGCCCAACGGATTGACGAGGGGGTAGCTCGCCCACTTCTTCAAGACATAGACCGCGAACTGCGAGCAGACCGGAATGTTGAGGAGGCCGAATCGGCGCGTAAAGAAAAAGACCGGCTGCCGCCGTCCCACCGCCCGTCCCACCCATGAGGCCATCCCATCCAGCGCGAACAGGGGCAGCTTTGTCCACCCATAGCTATCCCCGGCATGTTCCATGAGCCGTGTGGCGAGCATATCCCGTTGCGCCTCCGTCATGGGCAGACGATAGAGCGCCAGCCGATAGCCAGGGACGTCGTAGCGTTGCGCGGGACGAATCCGCACGCGCCAGAGAGACTCGATCACCCGCGTCGGAAACAGCCCTATCGCCGCATGGGACATCCGAGCCTTCACGGTCTGTAACCTGCCAAAAAACAGGACGACCTTCGAGGGCCAGCCGGGGTTGGCGCTGAGCAGAATGTCACCGCAGAGCAGGTCAGGGAGCATCAATTACCGATTGCGGACATCTCGTTCATACCACGGATGGATACTCCGGCTTTGCCGGTCATTGAGGCTCCTGGCTTCATGTCGTCGTGAGTCATCGCGTCTGACTCCTTCCCAGCGAGACACTTCCTATTGTCCAATCATCCGGCGGCCAATGCGGACGGCCTGGCGGATGGGGGTGCATGGCCTTGCCTGGTCATGGCGTCAAAGCGTTTGTCGCGATCATCCAGAGCAAGCAAAAGGCCGCCGTCCAACACATCTGCTCGAACCACGGAATGGGCATCCCCCCAGTCCGTCGATACCATCTCGTCTGCTGTCGTGTCATGGCATTTCCCCATTGAGCTGATCCAGCTTGCCCAGAATCCGATTGAGGAGCGTGGACTGCTCGTCCTGCTTCTCCTGCACCTTCTCCACGTTCTTGCTGATGGTCGTGACTTGCTCCGTCAGCACCGCAATCGTCTTCCCGTTGGTCGTCGAGTGGCTTTCCAGCGCTTCAAGGCGCCTCTCTTGCGCGATCACATCCCGCCCGATCACCGCATGGCTGCTGGTGAAGCCGATCGCCACCCCTCCCAGCGTCACCAACAAGCCGACGACGGCGGAGACGCCTTTCCAGTTGATGGAGGGAGCACTCGCCATGGGTCTTATTCGTAGAGATGCCTCAGCACGGGAATCCACCGCAGCCACGCCAGCCACCACACGGGCCGGTCACGCCAGTCGGTGTCACGACAACTCATTGATGCGCGCCTTGACCTGCTCCATCAGCTCACTCATGCGGTGGCTCCGTGTACCGCACCGTGACCGTCCCTTCGAGTTGTGCCAGCGCGTCATAGCGACCACCCGACACCAGACGCACGATCGCATCGGCCATCCGCGTCGCATCGGGGGCATTCAGCGTCCAGCGCAACGTGTCCATCACGGCGCGCAGCCGATGATCCGGCAGCGTGATCACCACCTCAGCGGCCAGCAAGGGCGCTGGCCGCCCCAGCAGCAGGAGGCCGATGACCAGCAGGTGTCGTCGAGGCATTCGTCCTTCGGATCTTGGACAGGCGCAACGTCAATCCAACACCGCCTCTTCGTACCCCCAACAGAGGATCGACCACCCCCCAGACCCCGTCACGGTATAGGTCAGCACCGCGTCTTGCGCGCTTTCGTAGATCACGGCCCCTCCGCTCTCCACCACCTGCCGCCCCGTCGTCTCAAACCGTATGGGCGGGATCACATCCACATCCGAGACCTCCAACTCCACCGTCACCGAGGCGTTGTTCGCCGCCACGAGACACCCCTGCAGGAGGAACTTGTTCCCCGTCGTCGGGGTCCACAAGGCCGTGTCGGCCGTCGAGGGGGCCTGGCCGGTCGCGCGATTGGTGATCGTGGTGTAGTCGCCATGCGGGGGACCGGCCCACGCGACGCCGCCCAGCATCCACAGCGCCCCCAGCAGCGCGAGGGCGCTCCTCAGTCGTTTCATGCGTCACACTCCGTTCGTTGTTCGCTCCACCACCATGCGAGTAAGAGCACGAGCAGCCCCGTCAGGCCTGGTTCGCTGACCACGGACTGCCCGAGCGCCATCACGCCGATTGACGCAAAGCTCACCTGCAAGGCCGACGCCCACCGTGTCTGCGGGACCGCGCGTACGGCCTGCCTCCAGGCGAACGCGACCAGCCCGGTCACTACGCCTCCCGCGTGGAACAGCAGGGCGAGCCAATCGGAGTGGAGGCTCGGCAGGCGCGCGCCATAGAGCACTTGGGCGCACGAGTAGGCCAGGAAGGAGAAGCTGTGACCGACCCAGGGGTGGTCCTTGACCGCGGACAGGATCGGCCCCCACGTCTCCCACCGCTGGAGGAGTTTCTTGGCGATCTCGCCGTCGCTGTAGACCAACGCCATGACCACGCCCATCCCCCCCACGACCAGTTTCCATCGCCCACGGCTCATGCCCACGAGCGCCACGGTCGCCCCGAGCCAGATGCTGGTCTTCATCGCGCACGCGACGAGGAGCAGCGGGATGGCCCCCAACCACCAGCGCCACGCGCACAGGATCGGCAACCACGCCACGGCGTAGGCGCCTAGGACGCGATCCAACCCCATCACCCCGCTGGGCTTGACGGGGTTGGATCCGTAGCGCATGATGGCCTCTGGGTAGATGTCCGCAGGGTGCCAGCTGCCCAGGTGCCACACCAGCCCGTGTTTTTGCGCCACGGCAAACACCATGTTGAGCAGCAGCATCCCCAGGCCGATCCACCGCAGGCGGCGCAGCCAGATCACCGGCCACTGCCCCAGCGCCCACAGCCCCCACACCCCAGCCAGGACCAGCAGCAGGCCATTGGAGAGGAACTGCCATTCGAGGTAGTACTCCACATAGGCCCCGTGGGACAGCACCGGCCAGCCGTGCCACACGGACACGCCCAGCACCCCCAC
>ERZ1292623.4256-Hain-H51-01um-R1-4256-length-11796-cov-4_pt2 | contig 11017 bp, 9 predicted proteins | sample MGYA00564398_ERZ1292623 | MGnify/ENA primary metagenome ERZ1292623 (study PRJEB36523, sample SAMEA6512633) | groundwater metagenome | collected 2019-01-07 | study: AquaDiva: Metagenomics assemblies of 32 groundwater samples
TGGCTTTTTTCTTTAACATCTCTATTCAAACCTCTTTCATACATAATTGTAAATAGACTTTTCTATTTATAAAAGTAATCTTTTGATTTTAATATCTAAAGGATGTAAAATCAAAAAAGAATAAACTCATTCACACAAACATATTCGGAGAGACAACAATAGAACAGCCATCAACCATGTTTCCCCAGGCATCTCTGCATTTTACATAGTAGGTTTTTCCTGGAACCCACTCTGCAGTGTGAGATGCTGAAAATAATGATGTCATTGATGTTGCATTCTCAATATTAAAATAACAATTATCCAGGCTGTAGTAACATTCTGCATCCTCTGTTGTTATAATCTTCAATGAGCCCATGTCATTATAAACTCTTGAAACAGAAGGAGGAAGTGAGTCAATATTAATCTGGAATATAACATCCTGCTGAGCAGTATTTCCTGCATCATCTATGCATTTTATAGTTAATTCTTTTGTTCCGCTTTTCATAAAACTAAATTTCTGTGTATGTTTTGTTGAAAAAGTTTCCATGAAATCAACAAATCCTCCAGAATCCTTGAATGAAAATGAACATTGTGATTTTCCATCATAACCTCCTCCTGAAGTAGTTGCCTTTAGTTCAGAAGAGAAAGGCTCAGAACCAACTTCAAGTGTCTCTCCTGAATTTATTGTCTTGCTACTTTTTTCATCAAAATAAGTAAAAGTTATAGAGTCTATATTTAAAATGCTTACTGATTTTTTTAGATGATAGGATATTCCGTTGTTTGTGTTTCTCTCTTCTATAGGAGCAAAAGGCCTGTCTCTGCATTTTATGTAAAAAGTATTATCCTCACTAGGAGTGCTTAGTGTTGCAGAACACTTCCAACCTATAAGAGAGCCTGCTGTCAGTTCAGTATCGCATGCAAAATCACTCTCCATTAAATCATATGGTTTGTCTTCAGAAGAGTATTTGCACTCAGATGGTTCATTAACATACATCATAACTGCTGTTTCTATTGCATCAAATTTTATTATTGAATTGTCTTTAGGAGTGATAGATAGTATTGCAGGAGGTGTCTTGTCAGGCTCTGGGTCAATACACATCTGAATAGCTAGTGGAAGAGTATTGATATATCCGTTAACACTCTTGCATTTTACATAAACTCTTAATTTATCGTCAATAGGAGTGTTTAGCAACTCAAGATATGCCGAGTAATCTTCATCTTCAGGAGTTATACCTTCATACTCTGCAATTAATCTGCTAATTTCTTCCTGCAAAGTTTTTACTCCAGGAGACATTAAAAAAGATGTATGATTTGTATTAGATGCTCCTGTGAATGGATTCATCTCGGTGTAATCTTTATCCTCAAAACTATATCTGCATCTTGCAAGTTTGTCTGTCTGTATTCCAAAAGTTATTGTCTTAAATGCCTCTAGGCAGTGTGTTGGAGTATTACTTATTATTTCTGTTCCTAAAGATGGAGGAGAGACAAGCGTATTTGTATAACTATATCCATCTGTCAGAGATTCCTGCCACGGTGTCATCATAGGAGGAACAATATCACTAGGATTTAACCAGACACATTTTGGATGAGAGGTATCCTGGTCTATAAAACCACAAGCATCTCCTAAACTTTTACATCTGTACTCACTGCACTCGTGAACATCATTATTGCACATATTACAAAAGTTTCCTCCTGAAGGAGGTTCCCATGGCCAGCATTCAAATCCTGTGTCATAAATTCTTTTTTTTCCGCAACCCATAAGCCAGGATATAACTGCTAAAACAAATACAACAATAATTGCCCACACTAGTGCAGGACCGAAAGCAAAAACATTTGGTGCTCCTGTTGCAAAATATCCAGAATATATTCCTACACCCAGAGCAGTAGCTGCTCCAACAATTGCAAGAGATTGTGATGCTTCTGGACCTAAACCAAATAAATTTCCAATCATAATTCCTATAAAATAACCAAATGCTACTGCTACTGCTGCTGATGCATAGGGAGCAATAGCTCCGAAAGATGTGTGAGAAAAAAGATATGTAATAGTACCATCAGCAGTTGTAGATGTAATAGCAAAATAACTACCAATAGTTGTAACTGATAATCCTCCTAAACTAGAAGCTAAATAAAGTGCTCCTGCAGCTGTTCCTGCAATTGTTCCCCAACCTGCGTCTGTTTCAGGTGGAAGTCCTTCTAAATTAAGATAATAATCACTTTTTCCTGATTGTTTTCCTGATTGAGAAGGATCAGGAGTTTTAAACTGCTTTAAATCCTCAAGATATGCTCGTGTAAGTTTTGGAGTTTCTCCAATAACTTTATAACCTCCGTCTGTAGGAACTCCAATATAGTTTACATAAGCACCGCAATCTCCTATGCTTGTGCACCACTTATTCATTGATTGAGTAAATTTTTGTTCCCTAGTTACAGGATTTATAGCCCACTTATAACTTCCAAAAATTATCCACGAACATTTTTTTACTTTTATAGCCTTTAAATTGCTCTGTGTTGCAATTGAACACTGTGCTGAGGATATATCTGAATCATAAAAAGGAAGTCCTGGAGAGTATTCTGGAAGACACTGCCAGACAGGAGGCGCATCAATACCACCTGATAAATCACTGTCTGTTCCCTCTTTTGGATCCCATATCATTTTCATATAACAGTGATTATTTTTATCACACTCTCTTTTCATATCAACATAATCATCAAACTCATTATTAATCTTAAGACAGTCAAACCACTCATTTGTAACACAGCCTGCAAAGCTTATCTTCTCACCATTATCTAGAGTTGTTGTATTCTCAACACAAATTTTATTTCTCATAATATCGCAGGAATTTGATATCTCTTCTCCGTCAATACACTGGTGAATCCAGTGATTGCTTCCTACAGGATCTGTTCCATTTCCTATTGAGGCATCATAAACACACCAGCTGTCTCCGTTTTTTTTATCTGTTCTGTCATAAGTATCATAACAATTTACGTCTTTGCATACATAATTTCCATCTCTTACTTTTTTGTTTCCTGCTTTTGATGATTGAGAACATATGCTTCCTAAAAAATATTCACAATTTCCACAGTCTTCAGAGTTAATATTTCCTGAATCAGGATTGCACGAGTTTTCTTTTTTTAATACTCTTCCGTTATTCCACGAAAATTCTTTATCTGAACTGTAAATATTTTCTTTGTTTCCACACGAGTCAAACCAGTAAATTTCATTTTTTCCTTCAATACAACTAATACTATCCTGTTTTGTGCAATTTATCCCAAACTCAGCAAGTTCAGGAGCAGAGCACAGATAATCTTTATAAAAATCTCCTGATTCTAAACTACAATCATTTCTTGTTTTTATTCTGCATGCCATGTCAGAAGAGACACATGCTCCAATATCAAGAAAATTTGAAAAAAGAACACAGTCAAATTCTGTCTTAACATTTTGTCTCCAGTCTTTTTCAACACCATAAAAATTTGAGAGTGCCTGGCATGATTCTTCTGTTAAAAAATTAGTCTGCTGACCTACTACACAGCAACCTTTATTGCAACTAGGAAAATTACAGGATTCATCCTCGCTCCATGTTCCCCCATTATCCTCGCATTTTTGTTTTGGAGAGTTTGTAGTACATAGTCCCTCTTCAGATTCTATACAGCATCCTAATTTACAAGAAGAAACATCATCACAGCTTGCTGGCTGAAATTTTCCATCTGCACATCTGGTATCTTCATCTAAAAGAGGCTGGCAGATTGCTCCTTCTGTTGTTTCAAGACAACATCCAAAATTAGAGAGTGCATAGACACTCCTTATTTGTTCTATTGACAAAAACCATACAATTAAATTAAAAATTATTCTAGTTAAATCTTTATTTTTACCCTCGTTAATCCTCTCTTTATTATCTTTTAATGGGTCTGTCTGGTGTATAAAATAACTATCTGCAAAACTCATATTTACAAGTAAAAAAATCTGTATCAGCACAATAGTTAAAAGTGTAAAATTAAATTTATTTTTTTTAATCATCATCCAATACCTCCTGGAATTGCGCAGCTTCTTACAGCAAAAAAGAATTGCTCTTTGGTTTTTCTGTCCTCAACAATGTAAATAGTTGTCTCATCTCTAAAAGTTTTTTCAGTTATCTTTGTTTCTGGATGAATCATCATATATCCTAAATTCTCAAAATTGCAGAATTTTGCCTCCTGGCTTACAATTTCCTGTACAACAACAGCCAAATCATAAAGTTTAGTGTTAAAATTAAGCCTGAACTTGTTATACTTCAGTGATTCCTCTGTTTTTGTTAATCTAATCTCTGCATTTTTCAGCTCAATAATAGCTTTTCCAGGAGTTAGTTTAACACCAGTATAATTATATTTTTTTACATTCACAGTATATCCTTTTTCTTGCATGCCTAGAGTAAGTTTATCCCAGCAAGAGCTAATCTCCACTGAAAGATAATTCTTTATCTCTGTTTCTAGATGAGTGATTAAAACAGGCTCCTGATTTATGCATTTCTGATAATTCAGTGTTGAGTAACAGAGATATGAAACTTTTTTATCATCATATCCTATATTAAGAGTATTAGAAACATAACCTCCTTGTGAAGAAATTAAATCTACTCCCTTAGAAAACTTATCTTTAATGCAGTTCTGCAAAAAAGATTCTGGACTTTCTTCATTACCCCCAGTTAGAGTTATGGGGGATTTATTTCTCAGAAGAAAAAAAAGAATTATTATAGCTATAATCATTATTGCAATAAGTATAAAGATTGTTAATTGCCCTCTTTTCTTCATCATAGAAATACACTTTATAGGATTATAAATTTAACTAAAAAGAATTCTTAAATTCGTGATAAGTATTTTTATTATTAAGACGTATTAAATCTGAATTAAGTATTTTTAACATGTGATTATTAGTTGTTATCTCTTTTGTAATTCTTCTACTAACATCTATGTAAAATTCATCATCTTTTTTTAATAACCTACCAGAATATCCTCTTCTCTTTCTCTTTATTCTAACTCCACTATTAAGATATTTTTCCAAACTTTCTGAAGTAATTACAGGATATTGTTTTTTCATTTTAACCTCTAGTCTTCTGTCTCTACTCTCGGAGCTAGAATAAAACTTAACTCCATATTATCATTTTTAAAATCCATTCTTAGTGGGTGGTCTGAAGAAAAATTCAGTGTTGTCTTTGTGCAAAGTTTTGCTCCTTTAATGAATTTCTGTAAATATTCTAAGCTGTATCTTGACTTGCAATTCTCTGCTTCTATCTTTGCCTCGTCTCCTGAAAATTCTGAACGTGCAGAATTTAATCCTTTTGCCTCAATTATGAATTTTTTATCCTCAACAATAAAAGAGCATGCGTCTGCAATTATAAGGCAGTCTTCTATTGAATCAACTAAGTCAGCTGAATTCAACTCTATTTTTGAGCTGTATTCAAGATTAGGCATGTCTTTCTCCTCTGTTTCAATATCAATAAGGCTTAGTGTAAAATTTCTTTTAATCTTATCCTGAATTCTTATGCTAAGCAGATTCTCTGTCCTTTCAAGTATTAACGAACTTCCAGGACTGCATCTCTTTAAAACCTGTTTTAAGCTGTCGAGATTTATCCCTAAAACTTCCTCTTTTACATCAAACTCAGAGAATACATTCCTTGGCAGCTTAAATCCAACCATAGAAACATTTGCAGGGTCCATTGCAATTATGCTTAATCCAAACTCATTAATTTTTATTCTTACATCTGTAACTAGTTCAGAGATTATATCAACTGCTTTTGATAATAAATTAGGATTGTCCAATCTTATAAGCATATTTTTAAAAATAACACCTATCTTTTAAATATTGTTATACCAAGATTCTTTATATATTTTGTTGAATCTTGGGTATTTAACATTTATAAATCTCCTCTGTATTATAAAATCATGGAAGATTATGTTTTAATTAGGGAAAATGATTTTGAGAGAGCAAGAAAAAAGATAAATAAAAGTAGTGGAAAAACTATTATTTTTTCTGGAGATGATGAAACCAACAGAAAAATTCTTGAGAAAGAGAGGATAAATATTCTTCTCTTAAACCAGTCTGGAAGAAGAGACAGGCAGAAGCAAAGAGATTCTGGTTTTAATCATGTCCTTGCAAAACTAGCTAAAAAAAACAGTGTTATAATAGGAATAAACCTTGATGAAATAATTTCTTCAGATAAAAAAAATAAAGCAGATATTCTTGCAAGAATAAGGCAGAATGTAAGAATTTGCAACAAGAATAAATTAAAAATGAGATTCTTCTCACCTGCAGAAGATAGCAAAGATATTTATGACCTAAGGGCTCTTGGTCTTGTTCTAGGAATGCCTACCTGGATGGTTCAAAGTTTATAAAATGTTAAATGAATTTAAGTGTACTAGTAAAATTATTAATTATAAAGTATAGACTAAAATAATATTTATTATTATCTTATCAATTGATAATTAACTTACAAGATTATTTACTTATTAATAGCTCTTAAAGCGAAAACTTTATAAAAAATTAGTTTGAGTATATCTATACAAATCCAAAAATCTTTGTAGAAACAAAGATTTTTAAGATATACATTCTAAGTTATAAAATGGATTCAAAAAAGCTAATGGAGTCTCTAAGTCCTAATGAAAGGAAGATACTTCCTTATATTGAAGATAAAGAAATTAATAAGATATGCATAAAATCAGGTCTTGACAAAGTCTCTGTATTAAGGGCTCTTGAGTATCTTCAAAATAAGAATATAGTAAGTTTAATATCTAAAAAAAACAAGATAGTTGAGATAGGAGTTAACGGGGCTTTATACAGAAAAAAAGGTCTGCCAGAGAGAAGGCTTCTTGCTCTTCTTAGTGATAAAAAAATTCTGCAGTTAGAAGAGGCACAAAAACAGAGTAAACTATCTGATGATGAGTTTAAAGTCTCAATAGGTGTGCTAAAAAGAAAGGGTTTTATTGATATAAAAAACGGAAAAATAAGCTTAAACACTAATAAAGAAGAGATATCTAAAAAAAGTGCTGAAGAGTTATTTATTGAACTGCTTCCAGTAGATTATGAATCACTATCTGAAGAACAGAAAAAAGTTTTAAAAGAGCTTCAGTTAAGAAGAGATATAGTAAGAACAAAAGATGAGAATATCATTAATATTAAGGCAAGTGATTTGGGAAAAAATCTTTTAAAAGAAGGTGTAAAAACAGAGGAATTGATTGAACAGCTAACTCCTGAAATATTAAACAAAGAATCTTTATGGAAAGGCAAGAGATTCAGAAGATATGATGTTATCTCTCATGTCCCTAAAATTAGCGGGGGAAAAAGACATTTTGTTAATCAGGCATCAGATTATGCAAGAAAAATATGGACTGAGATGGGCTTTAAAGAGATGAGTGGAGATATTACGCAGAGCAGTTTCTGGAATTTTGATGCTTTATTCCAGCCACAAGATCACCCTGCAAGAGAGATGCAGGATACATTCTTCATAAACAAAACAGCAGAACTTCCAGATAAAAAAATTGTAAATGCTGTTAAGATGGCACATGAGGATGGTGTTGATGGAAGTACTGGATGGAATTACTCGTGGAGCGAGAAAGAAGCTAAAAAAATTGTTCTGAGAACACACACTACCTGTCTTTCAAGTCAGACTCTTGCTAGATTAAAAAAAGAAGATATTCCTGCCAAATTTTTTGCAATTGGAAAATGTTTTAGAAATGAAACTCTTGACTGGAGCCACGGATTTGAATTTAATCAGACAGAGGGAATTGTTGTTGATAAAAATGCAAATTTCAGGCATCTTTTAGGATATTTAAAAGAATTTTTCAAAAAAATGGGATTTGAAAAAGTAAGATTCAGACCTTCATATTTCCCGTACACTGAACCAAGTGTAGAGATAGATTTCTGGAATTCTGAAAGAAAAAAATGGATTGAACTTGGAGGTGCAGGAATTTTCAGGCCAGAAGTTGTTATTCCTCTTTTAGGAGAGTATGTTCCTGTGTTAGCATGGGGTCCTGGATTTGACAGAATGATTATGGATTACTACAACATAAAAGATCTTAGAGAGATGTACAAGAATGATATTACTCATTTAAGAAATATGAAATTTTGGATGAAAAGTTAAAATGACAAGAATAGAAACAGTTACAATTGTACATCAACATCCTAGAATCTTACTAGGAATGAAAAAAAAGAAATTTGGTAAAGGGAGATATAATGGATTTGATGGAAAAGTAGAAACAAATGAAACAGAAAAAGAAGCTGCTATAAGAGAGACATTTGAAGAGGCTGGAATTAAAATTATTAATCCAGAAAAAAAAGGTATAATTTTATTTGAATTCCAAACAGACGAACAAGACCATCTAGTTCATTTTTTTAAAGCTAATAAATATTCTGGAAATCCAGTAGAATCTAATGAAATGATTCCAAAGTGGTTTAATATAAATAAAATCCCCTATGATCAAATGTGGGCTGATGATAGATATTGGCTACCCTTATTAATAGAAGGAAAGAAATTTCAAGGAAATTTTGTTTTTGATAAAAATCATAAAATAGTTAAATACACTTTAGAAGAAAATGCTTATTTAAAATAAAATGGCGGTTATAACTTTCAGCAGAAAACAATTTGAAAAAGAAGTAGGAAAACTAGACGAAGAAATGCAGGAAAAGATTGCTATGTTTGGGACTCCTCTTGAAAATTTTGATAACAATGAAATCCAGATAGAGGTATTTCCAAACCGCCCTGATTTACTCTCTTATCACGGATTTAAAAGAGCATTTCTTGCTTTTTTAGGAAAAAAAACAGGGTTAAAAGAGTATAAAATAAACAAACCTGAAAAAGATTACAAAGTTTCAATAGAATCCTCTGTTAAAGATATTCGTCCGTTTACAGCATGTGCAATTGTTAAAGGATTAAAATTAGATGATGAAAAAATAAAAGAGATTATTGAAATCCAGGAAAAGTTACATAGCACTCTTGGAAGAAACAGAAAAAAAATAGCTATAGGAATTTACCCTCTGGAAAAAATAAATCTCCCAATAATTTACAAAGCTCTTGAACCAGATAAGATAAAATTCATCCCTCTTGAATATGAAAAAGAAATGTCTGGATTTGAGATTTTACAGAAACATCCTACTGGAAGAGAGTATGCTCCTCTTTTGTCAGGAAAGACTAAATTCCCTGTTTTTATTGACTCTGACAAAAACATACTAAGCATGCCTCCTGTGATAAACTCTCAGATGACTGGAAAGATAACAGAAAAAACAAAAGATGTTTTTGTAGAGTGCTCTGGTTTTGATTTTGAAGTTTTAAAAAAATGCCTGAACATAGTTGTAACATGTTTAGGAGATATGGGTGGAGAAATTTATCAGGTAGAGCTAACAGGTGCAAAAAAAGAAAATACTCCTGATATAAAAACAAAAAAAATGAAAATTTCTCTAGAAAATACAAATAAGCTACTTGGACTTGATTTAGATGAGAAGCACCTGAAGAATCTAATTGAAAGAATGGGCCATAATTATTCAAAAAAAGAGGTTGAATCTCCCTCGTGGAGAACAGACCTATTACATGAAGTTGATTTAATTGAGGAAGTTGCTATTGCATACGGCTATGAAAAATTTGTTCCTGAAATTCCGAAAATATCAGTAACAGGAGTAGAGGATAAAAAAGAAATAATAAAGAGAAAGATATCAGAGATATTATCTGGAGTTGGAATGCTGGAAATTTCAAATTTCCACCTGACTACTGAAAAAGACCAGTTCACAAAAATGGGATTTCCAGAAAAGGTTAGAAAAAAGTGTGTTGAAATTGAAAATTCAAAAACAGATTACACTATTTTAAGAAAAGATCTTCTGCATTATATCTTAAAAATATTCTCAGAAAATATTGACTCAGAGTATCCGCAAAAAATATTCGAGAGCGGAAAAATATTTGATATTGACAGCTCAGAAAATATAATTGAAGAGGAAAATCTTGCAGCTGCAGTTAGTCCTGGGGATTTTACACAGATTAAGCAGATACTAGATTACTTATTTAGTATGATTAACATAAAAATAGAATTAAAAGAAGAATCATCTAAAGATGCTTATACTCCATTTATAGAAGGAAGAGTTGCCTCAATATTTGTTGAAGGTGAAAAAATTGGTTTAATCGGAGAAATCCATCCTAAAATATTAAAAAATTTGAAGATAAAAATGCCTGTTGCTATTTTTGAGATAAGCCTTGAAAAGGTCTTTAGAAAGATATGATAAGATAATATTGTGAAAATATAGAATAGGATTTACAAGAAAAAAGATAATTATTAATAGAAAATAATCTTACAAGTTGATATCAACCAATTAACAGTTATATTCTATATATTATATTGTCTTATTATTAACAAATTATATTCATACGCGACTTCAGGAGCACAAATACTAAGAATTCCTCATCCAAAATAGTCTATTCTGCTCTTATCTGACTTGTTATTCCAGCTGCTTTTTATAGATTCAACAACATACAAAACATCCTGTTTTATCTCTAGCCAGGATTTATAAGAATTTTTTATGAATTCTGCTTCTTTTTTCTCAGAGAAATCTGTATCTACTTCTATAATATCAACTTCTATTCTTGTAAGTTTCTTATAAGACTCTGTCAATCTTCTCTTGTCTTCTGACGTAAGAAGCTTTACAATAGACAGAGCAGACATTGGAGCATTTATAGGATGAATAAGAATCTCAATAAACCTCAGATAATTTGAAAACTTGCCTGCCATAATCTTTCTTACCTCTCTTATTAAAATTTCTGTTTCAGAATCTGCAATACTCTCTATCTGAAATTCTTCATTAAGAATCTGGAAGTCTGGAAGATTATACTTTTTCTGTATTTTAAGATACCCTTTCTTTAGTTCTTCAATATCTGATTTTTCTTTTTTCGGCATAAAAGAAAAGTAGCATGAGGGTTTTATAAAGGTATTGAAGAAGCCACCTTTGGGTATTTTCATTTGGTGTGGGTTTGTATTTATTATGTTAACTACCACGGGCTAAAGCCCGTGGCGTATGTAGTCAAAAATCAAACAA
>ERZ1292623.4778-Hain-H51-01um-R1-4778-length-11017-cov-5_pt1 | contig 11017 bp, 8 predicted proteins | sample MGYA00564398_ERZ1292623 | MGnify/ENA primary metagenome ERZ1292623 (study PRJEB36523, sample SAMEA6512633) | groundwater metagenome | collected 2019-01-07 | study: AquaDiva: Metagenomics assemblies of 32 groundwater samples
CGCAATGGTAGACGCAGGCAGCACGGCCGCAGCGCGCATCTTCGGACTGTATCCGAAAAAGGGCACGATCAAGATCGGCAGCGACGCCGACCTCGTCGTCTACGACCCCAAGGCCAAGGGCACGTTCAAGCTCGGCTACTCAAAGGCCGGCTACTCGGCGTACGAAGGATGGGAGAAGATCGGCCGCGCCGTGGCCGTCACGGTGCGCGGGCAGGTGCAGGCGAAGAATGGCAAGTTTGTCGGCACGATTGGGCGTGGACAGTTCCTCCGGCGCGAGGCGACTCATCGGTAGAGCAGCGACCATCAGGTCGTGCTCGTGCGGGGAAGCCCGTAGTTCCCAGCGCTCAGCTCGCGGAGCGCCCCGACTTATCGCGGCGGGTTTCCCGCTCCGCCGTCAAACGCAACAAACCCGGCCCAGTGGATCGGGTGTGCCGTCTCGGGCTTCTGTATCAGCGCCAGCTGCGCGGACCTGAGCGCCGCCGGGGGCGACCGTCCCGCCGCCATCTCCCGATACAACACGCCCGTCAATTCCGCCGCACTCGCCGCCACCGGCCACCCACTCGCAATCACCAGCCGCGCACCGCTCATGAGAAACGCGCGTGCCAGCCCGACCAATCCCTCGCCCGCATACAACCGGCCACTCACGGCTTCGCACGCGGTGAGCACCACCAAGTGCGGCGAGGCGCGACGCGACGCGACCTCGCTCAGATGCAGCAGGCCATCGTCACCGCCAGCCGGCGTCAATCGCAAATGAGAGGCAAGAGGATCGCGATCATCCACCGACGCATGCACTGCGAGATGCAACACGTGCGCCTGCGCGCTCAACGTGGCTCGCTCGGTGGCGCCGGCGCCATCGCGGGACGCGACACGAGTCTCGCCAAGCGCTGACCGGATTGCCGCCAGCTCGGCGCTGCCGCCCGGCACCGAATACGACAGTGCGTCCACCCGAAAGCCGGCCGGCAGCGCATTTCCATCGCGCCGGCCCAGGAACTGCGCCGATGGCAACAGGCGCACTTCGTGCCGCTCAATGAGGTAGGACACCCGCCCATTCGCGCGGCCGGTCACCAGCGCGGCGAACGGCACGTACCACAGCGCGCCGTCCGGCGCGATCGCCAAGCTCTTCGCGTTTCCCAGCGCCGCGCGCAGCGGGGTGATCAACGCGTGATACAAACTCTCTGCCGCTGCCACATTGAAGCGCGCGTGCGCCAGGTCGATCCGTCCGCCAGGAGTCGCCACCAGCGGCCGCCGTATCGCTGCGACCCACGTTGCCAACTGTGAAGACGTCGCCCGCAGCGCAAACGAGCGAATCGAGCCGGGTCGCACCACGATGGCCCACGCCGTCGAGTCCACCACCGAGTAATCGATCAGCGCCTCGTCAGCGCGAATGCGCGACCGCAGCGACGCCACCGAGAGCCGCCGAACCGGCCCGGCTCCCGGCGCGCCCGCGAGCGTCAGCGCCGCGGCCTTGCGCCGTGCCGACCACGCCAGCGCGGCTTCCGCATCGGCCGGCGAACCGCCGCCTGTCAACAAGACGCGCAGCGCTCCGTCGAATGGTGCCAGGTGCTGTTCCTTGAAACCCGTGCGGTGCTGGTCCTCGTTCAGCCCGGCGGTCATCCGCTCCACCGCCATCGCGGCGCGATCGTACGCCGCAACGACATCGGCGCGCCGGCCGGCCAGTTCCAGTCCCCTGCCCAGCGCCAGGTTCGTCTCGAGCAAGGCTTCCGTGGACGGATTCGCGGCGGCAAGCCGCACTGCGTCGCGCAACGCCGCCAGCCCCGCCGCGCTTTGCCCGTCGGCCAGCAACGCGCGCCCTTGCAGCGTTCGCGCTTCGATTCTCAGCGCCTTGAGTTTCAGCACGCCAGTGAGGCTGTCCGCCCGCGTCGCGGCGTCGAGCGCAACCTTCGGTTGGGCGTAGCGCAGCAGCAGTTCGCCGAGCTGCAACTGCGCAAGCGCCGCACCCTCCACGTTGCCGGCCTTCAACCGGCGCCGAGCCCAGGTGTCGGCAATCGCGACGGCCTCGCGCATGCGACCCCGTCTCGCCAGCAGGTCCGGCAGTGCCGGCTGCGACAGGACTGACCACCGGTCGCTGAGCGCGTCGTGCTGTTGCGCCGCGACTTCCGCACTCACGGGCGAACCCAGCGCTTCGTACACCCGCGCCAGCGCCGCGAAATTCCGTGGGTCGGGATAGGGCTTGCCTGCGCCAACGCGATAGTACTCCAGCGCTTTGCCCAGGTTGCCCACGCGCTCGAAGTATTCGGCCGCGAAGTAGTGGCCTTCGCTGCCCAACTCATCCACGACGCGCACCATCGCGTCGAAGTCCCGCGTGGCGGCAGCGTGCCATCCCGCCGCCAGGCGAATCACGCCGGCGTCGTGCCGGATCGTGTAGCGCAACGCGTATCTGGGCAGGGCGTCGGCAATGCTCGCGGACGAGTCGGCCGCAGCGGCCGCCTCCGCGTAACGCCCGGCCCCTTCATATAGATGTGCCAGGTTGTTGTACCCCACGGCCAGGTAGTACGCGTCGCCCGCCGCAGGCCCAACCGCGATCGCGCGCTTCAGGTCCCGCAGTGCCAACGAAAACTTGCCGGCCCTGGCATACGCACGGCCGCGAAGCGTGTAAGAGTCCAATTGAAGTCCTGGGGTGCCGAGACTCTCTGCCAGAAGTACGGACCTCGTGAGCACCGGCAGTGCTTCGGTCAACTCACCACGCTCGAGCGGCGCCTTGCCCAACTCGCGCGACATTCTCCACTCCGTGTACCACGCGCGGCGAGGTCGAACGACGGCATAAAACTGGCGACACCACCGCGCCCGCGACTCGACGGTCGCGCCGGGGAAGCGGTACTGGTCGTTGCACCGGGCGCCCAGGTACAGGGCCAGTGGGCCGGGTCGCCCGTCGCGACGAACGAAGTCTTCAAGCCATCGCCAGACGACAAGTGCACCCGCGGTGTCGTGCCGAGCCATGCGCCAGTTGGCTCTTCCGAACGACACCTCCACCGTTTGCATCGCGTCGTTCGCCGACTCGATTGCCGCGAACAAGACCTTTTCGGCTTCCTGCCATTTGCCCTTCGCGTTGAGTACGCCCGCATAGGTGCTGTGCACGCCGATCAGTTCAGGGCTGTCGCGCTTCGTCCGCGCGTGGCGCGTTGGGGAGCCGTCACCAATCAGGAATGCATCGGTGCAGGGGGTTGGCCCGAATCGCTTTTCAATTGCCTGAAGCCGTCGTACAGGTGCGTCGGTTTCCCCCGCAAGCTGCTGTTCGGCGATGGTCATCAAGCACAGCCTCACCGGCGAACTCGAGTCGGTCGTCGCAAACTCGCGACGGAGTTCCGGCAGGCGCATGCGCAACTGCATCAGCGACATGTACTCGTGCTGTGGGGCGAAGTAGCTCGGGTCGGCGGCGCGCGCGGCGCGATACAGCGCCAGTGCGCTGTCGTCGTCGAGTTGCGCCAGTCGCTCGACAGCCGCGACGCGTAGCCGAACTGCCTTGGCCCGGTCCGGCTGCTGCGGGAGTACCAAGCTGCCGGCGACAGCGCCGGCCAAAATCAGCGCGACGATCAGCGTTTGATCACCCGTGCAACCGAATCGGCCAGCGCCGCGGCCGCGGCGCCACGGTCGGAGTCGCGATCCACGGCTGCGAGGTCCGTCAGTGCTTCGGCGCCGCGACCGAGCTGCAGCAGCGCTCGCGCGCGGAAGAGATGCGCTTCGGGCAGGTATCCTGCCGCAGCCTCTCCCGCGACGATCACCCGCGCGTACGCCACCTCAGCCACGCGCGGATTGCCGGCCATCAGTTCGGCCGACGCCATGAAGAACGTCGCTGGAATCGAGTCCACGCCCGCGGTCAGTGCGTCACGCAGGCCGCCCGCCGCCGCGTCATACCGGCGAGCGACGTACGCAGCCATCGCGTCCGCAAAGAGCGAGTCGGCATGCTGGGGCAGTGCACGTACGCTCATGCCAACGAACGCGGGCGGCTCAGCGAAGCTGCCCAAGGCGCGCAGCTCCGTGTCGCGTCGGCCGGGCATGAGCATGAACGTGGCGATGCTCGCCGCGAGCAGCATCGCCGCCCCGGCGATCCATCGTACGCGGCGTGCGGTTGACGCAGGCAACGCGACGGGCGTCTCGCGCATCACGCGGCGCAGTCCAGCTGTGAGCCGCACTTCGGTCGCACACCGCTCGCATCCAACCATGTGGTCCTCGAACGCCGCGGCCTCTGCGGCGCTGAGCGTGCCGGCGGCGTAGCGCTGCGCGAGATCCAACTCCGCGTGCGGATCAGCCATTGTCACTCCCGGTCTTGCGATCGTTCAGCATCGGCGGCGCCACGCTATCAGTGCCGCCTTTGGCCGTTTCGTGACTTTCGCTGCCGAGGAATGCGCGGCGCAGCCGATCCAGCGCGCGAGACTTGCGTTTGCGGACGCGGTCGGACGGTTCGCCAAGCGCCGCGGCGACTTCCGCCGAGCTGCGGTCCTCATGAAAGCAGAGCCGCAGCAGCCGCTGGTCGGCCGCGGGTAGGGACCTGAACGCAACGCGAAGGCGTTCGGATTCCGCGGCGCTGATGAGGGCCTCCAGCGGATCGAATTGCGTCTGGAGTTGCGGGTGCCTGGCGGTCGAGGTGGGCCCGTCGCTTTCGTCGAGGGGCACCGTGTCCTTTCGGTCGCGCAGCCAGTGCAGGCACACGTGCCGGGCGATGCCAGCGACATAGGCCGCCAGCTTTGCCGAATCGTCGAGACGACCTGCCGCGAGGGCTACCAGGGCGCGGGTCAACGTCTCCTGGACCGCCTCCTCGGCGACGTCCGCGTCGCCCAGTGCCCGCATCGCGATGATGCGCAGTCCGCCGCGCAGCCGCTCGAGATCGGCGGCCTGGGGCAGCGTCGGTTCCGGCTGTGGGGCGGTCGAGTCGGAAACGGTCACGGTGGGGGGCACAAGGGCACGCAGGGCCGAGGAATCGGTCAAGCTGAAAACGAATGTCCACGCTGCCAACCCGGACGGCAAGGTCGCCCGGCGTGCGGGGTGTCACGATCTCGGCGGTCCGGGCACTGACCCTATTGAAGCAGATCCACCGTAGTTGTCCTTCGCGGTCGAACGCGACTGCGGCGCATTCTCAAGCCCAGAATTGACCACGGCTGCCCGAACAATAACCACGGTGCCTCCATGACATCTCTCGCGAACATCACCCGAGTCATCCTCGTCGCAGGGTCAGGACTGTTGGCAACGGATTGCGCCGATGCGACCGGGCCGGACCCCGCCGCTTCGGTGCCGCTGCTGACGCAAGGGCAGAAGGACATCCACACTGCCATCAACATCATCAACGCGACAATCGACATTTACAACCAGAATGTTGCTGGTCGGGCCCAGTCGGCCTACAACGGATGGACCCTCGCGTGTCCGAACGGCGGAACCGTTCTGATCCAAGGCCTCGCCTCAGGATCGTCCAACAGCAATCTGGCCACCGTAGACCTGACCTACACGATGACCAACTGCAGGGAGGTGAAATCCCAATGGGATTTTACGTACTCCGGCGTCATCACCGAGAAGGGGAGCTTCGATAGCTCGGCGAACTTCGTCAGCATAACGATCAGGTCGACGGCCTCAGTGACGATGAACGGAACAATTAAGGTTCCCGGATACCAAGACGCGACTGTCAATCAGACGGTTTCGTTCACGATCAATCGCAGCTACAACAGGGCTTCTGGCGACATCGATGGACGTGTCTTCTCGTACTGAGCCCAAAGGTGTTGGCACAACGCGCCGGTTGTGATCGGCGTGGTGGATTGTCAAGGTAGGAAAATGCGCATGAACTTGGAATCACCGTTCGCCTACGCGGGCCTTGTCGTATTCGTGATCGAAATGGTCACGATTGAGCGGGCGGTGGCACGGACCATCAGCCGCGCAGCCGCTCGAGGTCGGCGGCTACTGGGAGCGTCTGCGCCTCCCGCTTGGGCAGTGCGGAATCCCGAATCCGTGAGAGCGCTTGCCGAATGGCCGCGTTGGGAGTGCGGTCGGCAAGCCCACGTGGGCCGTGCCACCCGAACAGGCATGTCACGATCCGGCGGGCCGCGGCACTGACGAAGTGGACGGCGCAGAGCCCAAATGACCCTCGGGGAGATCATACCGATGCACAAGAGGCTTCGTTCTCATCCGCTGATTCTGGCGGCGATGGTATTGGTCGCGGTTGGCTGCAACGACGCGACGTCGGTGCCAGTTGACGCGGTTGGTGCCGCGGCGGTCAACTTTGACATAGACGCCGGCAGTGGCACCTGGATCACGGGAACGCCGATGCCGTTGGCCAAGAACAACGGCGCAACGGGCGTCGTGAATCAAAAGCTGTTCGTTGCCGCCGCGGTGAATGAGTTGCAGACCGACCTTCAGGTGTTCGACCCGGCGACGGGCGTGTGGACGGTGAGAACCCCCACGGTCGGAAGGGCCCGCACGATGGGCGGTGGCATCTCCGGGAAGTTCTATGTGGCCGGCGGCTGTGTCAGCAGCGATTGCCGCATCGGCACGACAAGCTTGCTCCAGGCTTTTGATCCGGCCACGAATACCTGGAGCACCAAGTCGCCGATGCCCACGGCTCGCAGCTTTGGCGCGAGCGCCGTGATCAACAACAAGCTCTACGTGGTTGGCGGACAGGGCACCTGCGCACCGTGCGCACTTCAGGAGAATCTCACGCCCGTGCTCGAGGTCTACGATCCAGTGACCAACATCTGGACGTCAAAGGCCCCGATGCCCGGCACCCGCAGTTTTGTGTACGCCGCGGCGGTAAACGGCGAGTTGTATGTCGTGGGCACCAACGACACGCCGGGCGGATTCGTCGCGAGCCTCGATGTCTACAATCCGGAGAGCAACAGTTGGAGCGTGAGAACGCCCAATGCCACGCCGCGCGGCTGGGCCGGCGCCGCCGAGGTCGACGGCATCATCTATGCGCTGGGCGGCTACACCAGTCCACTGGCACCAGCCCCGTCAAACACGGTGGAGGCGTACGATCCACTCACCGACGAGTGGGTTTCGGTTGCGCCGATTCCCACTGGCGTGTTGTTCCCGCGGCCGCAGGGCATTGGTGGGGCGCTCTATGTGCAGGGCACCGCGCCCAACAACACTCCCAGTTCGCTGCTCCAGGTGTTCACGCCGGCGCCCCCGCCGCCGCTGCCGCCACTCGACATTCCTCCAACGACGGCGCAGGTGACCGCAGGCCATAAGCACACGTGCGCGCTCAAAGCAGATGCGACCGTGCTCTGTTGGGGGCAGAACCTCTTCGGTCAGGCGACTCCGCCCATCGGCATCGGCCCAATCGTGCAGGTGAGTGCAGGTTCCTCGTTCAACTGCGCGCTCGAGGCTGGCGGAACGGTGGCTTGCTGGGGAGCGAACCAGAACGGGCAGACGGTCGTTCCGGTCGGCCTCACCTCGGTGGTGCAAGTGAGTGCCGGCGGTTCCCAAACCTGTGTGCTCAAGTCCGACCGCTCGGCCCTCTGCTGGGGAAACAACGAGTTCGGCAAGGCGACGGTGCCGGCCGGCTTGGGGCCGCTCGCGTACATCAGCGCCGGCAGCCACCACACCTGCGCGCTCAGGGCCAATGGAACCGTGGCGTGCTGGGGCCTGAACGGGTCGGGCCAGACCAACGTACCAGGCGGGCTTTCAGGCGTTGTGCAGTTGAGTTCCGGCAACTTCCACACCTGTGTGTTGAAGGCTGATCAGTCAGTCGTGTGCTGGGGGGCTCAGGTCGTTGTGGCGGCTGGCCAGGCCACCGTTCCTCCCGGGCTTGGCCCAGTCGCACACGTGGCCTCGGGCGACTATCACACGTGTGCTCTCAAGACAGACCAGACAGTGCAGTGCTGGGGCGCGGGCAATTATGGTGACGAAACAAGTGTGCCGCCGGGGCTCGCGTCCGTCGTGCAGTTGGGGGCGGGCTACTTCCATACCTGCGCACTAAAGGACGACGGCACGGTGGTTTGCTGGGGTTGGAACGACGCCGGTCAGGCCACCGTGCCCGCGGGCTTCAACGTCTATCCCCAGGACATCACCGCGCCAGTGGCTGTCATCGGCTACGCTGCCGATGCCAACGGCACCGCGATCGCCAACGCAAGCGCGACGCTGTCCAACTCGATCGCGTTTGCCTTCTCAGCGACGGACTCGGTCGGCGTCACAAGCGTTGAATGCAGCCTGGATGCCAGCCCCTTCGTCGCTTGCTCCAGTCCCGCGCAATACGCGGCGCTCGCTGTCGGGGCGCACTCGTTCCGCGTGATCGCGACGGATGCCGCGGGGAACACGTCGGCGCCGGCCACCTTCACCTGGACGGTGGTCACGGCGGCGCAAGCGGTCCAGAACATCGCGACTTCCATCGCGGGGATGGGCCTGCCCGCGCCGGTCGCCAACAGCCTGAGGGCGCCGCTCCTCAACCTCAACACCAACAACGTGAACGCGGCGTGCGGCAAACTGACTGCCTTCAGCAATCAGGTCACGGCCAAGGTTCAGAACGGACAACTCACGGCGGCGCAAGGCAATCAACTGCTGGCTGACGCAGCGGCAATCTCCGCGAAACTGGGCTGTTGAGGCGTTCGCCCTCTGAGTGCATCCCCCACGAGAATCCCAAGGACCTGTTATGCGCCGCCGTCGACTGCTGTCGCTTGCGTTGCTAACCCTGATCGCAGCTTGTCGCGACACCTCGGCCCCACCGACCGGCGTCGCTGGAATTTTGGGACCACCGAGCCAGCTTACCGAGAATCTCGAGACCATTTACGGCCCGGAGCGGTTCACGCGCGGGAAGGGGAAGCCGGAGCGCACTAGTCGCGCCACATCAACACTCGGCTTCGAAGCGCCATTCGTGCTCCGCGTCAGTAGCGGCGACGCGAATGGAGGGCACCGTGTCTCAAGCGCATCGGTGCAGCTGGACGGTGTCGAGGTTCTGAGCCCGCAATCGTTCAACCAGACACAACACGAATGGGCAATCGTGGCTACTCCCAGCGAGAGCGCTGTCCTCACCGTATCACTGGCGAGTGCGCCGGACAGTTATCTCGAGATCAGCCTCGAGGGCAAACGATCCGCGAACACCGCGCCGACCTGGACACTGTTGTCGCCCACGGGCACAGCGCCCGCGGCGCGCTACCTCCATAGTGCGGTCTACGATGCCGCAAACGACCGAATGATTGTGTTCGGGGGATACGACCGCGGGGTCAACGCCCTCGACATGAACGACACCTGGGTGCTCCAGAACGCCAGCGGCTCCGGTGGCACACCATCATGGACGCAATTGACCACGTCGGGCACCTCGCCTGCTGCCCGCGCCGGGCACACCGCCGTGTACGACGCGAGCAACAACCGGATGATCATCTTCGACGGAAGCTTGAGCGTGACGCCCGGGATGTTTAACGACGTTTGGGTTCTTTCAAACGCCAACGGCTTGGGTGGCACGCCGACGTGGACGCAATTGTCGCCCGGCGCTGGTCCGGCGGTACGGGCCTACGGCTCGGCAGTCTACGACCCCGGCAGCAACCGGATGACGATCTTCGGCGGCAACATCAGCGTGGGCAACTGCTTCAATGAAGCGAACGACACTTGGGTCCTGTCCAACGCCAACGGATTGGGTGGGACGCCGGCGTGGGCGCAACTCTTACCGAGCGGCGGTCCACCCACCATACGAAATTTTGGGGGAGCCCTCTACGATCCCGCCAGCAATCGCATGACCGTGCTCTGGGGCAGGATCGAGTGCTCCAACGATGTCACCGACCTGTGGACGCTCACGAACGCCAATGGCACTGGCGGCACACCGGCCTGGAGCCAGATCAACCCGAGTGGTGCCCCGACACCACGGCATGGTTTCAGCACGGTCTACGATGCCGCGAGCCATCGCGCCACCATCTTCGGCGGCCAGAACATCAATGGCACGACAGTCTATAACGACGTCTGGGTCTTGAGCGATGCTGCAAATCAGGCAGGCACCTCGGCATGGACGCAGCTTTCGCCGACCGGTACGGCGCCAGACGCGCGCGCCTTGGCCACCGCAGTGTACAACGCAACCCTGAACCGGATGATCGTCTTCGGGGGGGGTGGGGCATCTGGCAACGATGTTTGGGTCCTGACTCACGCCAACGGGCTGCCGTAATGGCAACTGCCGTATCGAGTTCGCGCGCTGTTCTCTCGGATACCGGAGTGGTTCGGTAGGCGCGGCCGAGCACACCATCCGGCCGAGCACCGCGTTATCCCAAGGCGTCGTCGAAGAGCGCGGGGAGGTCGATCACGAGCGGCTCGGCCATGCCTTCGGGGTGCCACGTCATTCGTGAACTGCACACCTCACCCGGTTCGTCCTCACTGCGCCAGCGAGACACAATGCGAGCGATCGGATTCACGACCCAGTACTCGGGAATGCCGTTGCGAAGGTAGAGCGCACGCTTGATCTGGTAGTCGAGATTCGGATTGCTCGGCGATTCCACCTCGATCGCCAATAGCAAATCCTTCAGGTCGTGCGGATATCTCGGCCGCTTTCCCGCGGAGAGGCGCACAACGAACACGTCGGGCTGCACCCGGTTCCGTTTGCGGTCCGGCTTGCGCACATCCGCCGGGGAGTGAAGTACTCGAGCCAGAGTCGTCGGACGCACGTAGGCGTGTAGCTGGCGCGCGAACGCGGCAACCACGTACTGGTGCACGTCGGACGGCGCCGGAGTCACGAACAGCGCTCCGTCGATGACTTCGTAGCGCTTGCCGTCGTCCGGCAGCGCGTCGAGCATCTCCACGGTCCAGTCCGTCTGCGCAGCGGGCATGACCATAATCTGCTCGGCTCGGCGTGAGGTGTGCAACACACCGTGCAACCAAAGGTCCGAAGCCCGCGAAGCCGTCATCAATCCATTTCAGCACCTACCGCATTCACCCTGCTGGCTTACCGGCGCCGCGGGCAGTTCCTCCGGCGCGACGCGACGGCACCGCCGTCCTTCGCGTCCAGTTCCTGAGCGTCACACGCCAGGTGGCACTGACGGTCGCGCAGCCCTAGCCCGACTTTCGCATTTGTGAGGCTCGAGCAGGTGCGTTTTCCCTCTGG
>ERZ1292623.4779-Hain-H51-01um-R1-4779-length-11016-cov-11_pt1 | contig 11016 bp, 16 predicted proteins | sample MGYA00564398_ERZ1292623 | MGnify/ENA primary metagenome ERZ1292623 (study PRJEB36523, sample SAMEA6512633) | groundwater metagenome | collected 2019-01-07 | study: AquaDiva: Metagenomics assemblies of 32 groundwater samples
AATTTCATGAATTCATTATTGTTATCCTTGAGAACTATTTTTCGGATAACACAGTTTTCAGAAAAAAGATTTTTAAACTATATACACTCATTAACAATATATGGTATTTGATCCAACACTTTATAATCCAACATTATATCAAACTTTAATTCCTTTAATTTTGCTTATTCTAATTCCATTAATAATCTGGGATGCTATATGGAAAGGAGTAGGCATGTGGAAAGCGGGCAGAAATAATCAATTAGGTTGGTTTGTATGCATACTAATTTTTAACACCCTTGGAATTTTACCAATAATTTACATTTTATTTTTCCAAAAAGATCAGAACTCTCAGCCAAACAGAAAAAAAGCGAAGAGAAAAAGGTAATTAATTAACTTATTTCTTAATAATCATGCACGAAAGGTTTAAATATAACTTTAAGTTATATTTTATATAACTAAATATATAACTTTTATGAAATGGAAAGTCTTACAAAAGCAAGGAAAATAGGTGGAAGTATAATGGTAACAATTCCAAAAGAAATAGTGGAAACTGAATCAATTCAAGAAGGGGAAATTATAAAAATAAAAGTAGAAAAAATTAAGAAAAGTGGTTTTGGAATATTAAGAGGTATAGGAAAATTTTCAAAAGAAGATGAATTAAATACCGAATTATAAGAGGCATAAATGAAATATATTGTAGATTCTCATGCATGGATAAATTATTTCGATGGAAATTCGGCAGGGCAAAAAGTTAAAGAAATTATAGAAAACAATTCTAATGAAATAATAACTAATATTTTATGTTTATCAGAATTATCAAGTTTTATGACTAAAAAAGGGTTTGATCCAGAAAACCCACATAAAACAATACTTTCAATGTCCAAAATATATAAATTTGATATCGAGTTTGCAAAAGAAGCAGGTATAAAACATGCTGAAATAAGAAGAAAAATCAAAGATTTTGGATTAGTAGATACATTTGTTTTACTAACTGCAAAAAAAATAAATGCTAAAATTTTAACAGGAGATCCACATTTTCAAAGCTTTAAAGATGTCTTATTAATCAGATAATTTTACTTCTTAGCAAATGTTTCTGCAACTAAAATAGGAAATAATATTGTAGCATCTCCGAATATTTTAACACTTTCAACATTTCCACGCAATTTACCCCATGAAACAGCTTCATCAGGAGTTGCGCCTGCGTCACTACCATCAAATTCTTGAGCAGTATTTATGTAAACAGCATAATCAGCCCCATTTCTATAAAGATGGGCATTTAGAATAGCATGTTTTATAACTCCTGATCCAAGAATTATAACTCCGCTTTTTTTCAAACCTAAAGTAGAATCATTTAGCCTTTTTCCGTCTTCAGCAATATCAATTACAAAATCATCTCGTCTAGATTGATATTTAAAAAAATAAATCATATCTCCTAAACTTCCATCCATAATTGCAGGACAATAGACTGGAATCTTATTTTTCCAAGCCCAATAATAAATACTTTCTTTATTGTTTATTCTCTCTCCTAATTTCCAAATAATTTCAGAAGGAGTAATAGCTTTACCTGTTTTTTTCTGTTGTTGATAAAGCTCTTCAAGAACAGGCATAACCCATTTCTCAAAAGTTAAATATCTTGAATTAGGCACAAATATATTCCCAATTCTATTTACAGCCTTTTCTCTTAATTCAACTCCAGAAGCTTTAAAATCACCAAGAATAAAATCTCCTAAACACTTAATAAAATCCTCTTCAATTCCTCCGGCAGTTGTCACAACAACATCAACCATTTTATGCTCAACTAAATATCTAAATATCTCTCTTAAACCACTACTAACCATATTAGAAGTATATCCTAAAAAAATAGCTCCCTTATCTCCATATTTTTCCTTTTCATCAATCATTTTATTAACAATTTCAATTGCTTTTGAAAGCTGAGTTGCCTGATAACCAGTAGAACCAAAACTCTTAATAATTTCAGAATAATCTACCCCTTTATTAAAATCATATCCTTTAATTTTAACTCCAGTTATCTCTACACTTTTCTTCAGAATATTTTCATGTGCAACAGATTCTTTGTCCATTTTAAATTTAATAGATAATTATTTTACATTTAATTTAAATTAAAAGAATATAAACAAATTAACAAATAAGAATAGGAATAGCCAATGCTTCCAAGATATTTGTTAACTTACCTTTAGTCATGTAAAATCAAAATAAAATGGGTTTAAAAAGCTTTTTATCACTTCTTGCTTTTTTTAGTTGTATTCACATCTGCTTTAACACTTCCGCTAGGTAATTTTTTCTCACTAATTCCACCTTTAGTTTTTTTATCTTCCACTTCTTCTGTTTCTATTGGTTTTGTTATTTTTTCTTCAGAAGCAGAATTATTTGTTTTTCCAATGTTTTTTATTTTCTCACTTATTTTTTCTTCAATTATCTTGCTAATTTCTTTATGATCTTCATTTGTTGTTTTGTTTGTATAATAATTTTTAACAACATTTTTAGTTGTCTGCCCTCCTCCCCAAACTAGCAAAAGTCCAATTATAAACCCAAAATCATAAAACCAACCAATATTATGAACTTCATACATAGAATAATCACTAAATATTGCAAGTGCTAACATTATTGGTGCAATCACACCATGTATTAAACCTGTAAAAAAACCAGCATCTTTACTCTCCCACTGTGAACTTCCAGGATAATAAGTAAATATTCCAGAGCCAAGGAATAAAGCTATAATTATTATGATTAAACTAAAAAATAATCCCCACCTTGCCATTTCCTAAGTAATAGAGTATTATTTATAAATCCTATCACCTTCTTCTTGTTATGAAAAAAAAGGTGTATTATATTTATTTATTTAGGCATGGACAAACCTATTATAATAAAAAAGGAATTTTCACAGGTTGGAAAGATTCAAACCTTACATCTTTAGGAATCAAACAAGGAAGAATCATAGCTAAGAAATTAAAAAATAAAAAAATACAAACAGCATTTCAAACCAGTCTTGATAGAAGTAAAAAAACTCTGAAAATAGTTCTTAAACACCATCCAGAATGTAAAAAAATCCTCACAGATAATCGCATGATTGAACGAAATTACGGAAAGCTAAATGGCCTTTCACATGAGGTATTTATAAAAAACATAGGAAAAAGAGTTTATAATTTAGAAGTAGAGGGTGATGCTATTGAAAATCTCTCCCAAAATCTAAGAAAAAAAGTTGAGAGGTTTTTAGGAGAAGAAGAATACAAAGCCATACATAGAGGTTATAACACCCCTCCTCCAAATGGCGAATCATTTGCAATGGTTGAAAAAAGAGTAAAACCATTTATTAATGATTTAATAAAATACATTAAAAAGCACAAAGTTAATGTTGCAATTTCAGCTCACGGAAATTCTATAAGGCTATTTAAAAAAATATGGGAAAATAAATCAAAAGAAGATGCAACTAAATGGTTTATCCCTTATGATAAAGTTTTTGTTTACAAGGTGAAGGTGTGATATGATTAAACATAAAAATACTATGTAAAAAGATAATTACAAGAATCAAATTAAATTGAATAAAAAATCAGGTAAAGTATAATACATTACCAATAAAAAAACAAGCTGAAAAACTCAATAAAAAGAAATAATTAAATGAAAAAGAAGAGTAAGAAAACTTAATTACAAAAAATTAATAATAAGTCAAATGAAAAAATATTAAACACCAAAAATAAATTATATAATCATAATTAATCAACATTAAATCAGGCAAAGTTATTATATATTAAATTTAAACAATAAACCTTTAAAAAAGGTTTCCAAATAATCAATTAAAAAGAGAAGATGACAATCTTAATAAGAAAACACCAAGGTGAATTCAAAGTAAGTAAAATAGGTAAAATAGCTGTTATAGGTTCTATGGGCGGGCTGGCAAGTGCTCTAATAACAACAATATGGGCAGTATATCTCAAAAGTTTCCTTTCAACTAATGCTCAAGTAGGATTAGTTTCTACATTTCTTTCTCTTATTGCAATTATTTCTTATTTTGTATCAATTCCTTTAGTTGAAAAATCAAGCAAGTCTAAACTATATGCTTTCTCACTAATAGTTTTTGGAATATCTTACTTACTTTTTTCAATAACAAAAAATTTCTGGTTTTTCCTTTCAATTGCAGTAATCACAAATATTTTTTATGCAATAAGATTAACTTCATTTGGGCTAATAATTAAAGACAAATCTCAAAAAAACAAACTTTCAAGAAATGAAGGTCTTATATACACATTTGCAAATTCTGCGTGGGTAATAGGTCCTTTAATAGCAGGCTACTTAGCCTCCAATTCAAACGAATCAGTTGTATTTATTATTGCATCAGCACTAATATTTTTATGTCTAATAACTTTTATTGCATCTGGAATAAACGATAATAAAAAACAAAAAAACATTGATAAAAGTATATTAAAAAATGTAAAAGACTTTTTTAGTAATAAAGACAGAATAATTACTTACATAATTGGCTCTGGTCCAAGTTTCTGGTGGGCTTTGATATACTTATTCATTCCATTGTATATCTTAGAAAAAGGATTAAATGAGTTATGGATAGGATATTTCTTATTTGCAATACCAATACCCCTAATTCTTTTAGAATATAAAATGTCAAAAATATCTGAAAAAAGGGGCTTTAGGAAATTTTTCAAGTTAGGATTTTTAATAGCTGCCATATTTTCAATTGCCTGTTTCTTTATATCCAATGCATATTTTGTGCTTGTCCTCTTAGTATTAGCAAGTATAGGTTTAGCAATGTTAGAACCAACAACAGAGTCATATTACTTTAAAATAACAGATAAAAGAGTGGAACAGAGATTTTACGGTCCATATAACACAAGGATGGAAATGGGTGGTTTGCTTGGAAAGTTTATTCCATCAATAATAATCTTATTTTTCCCCCTAAACACAGTATTTCTTGTTTTTGGGATAGCAATGCTATTTTTCTTGTTAATAAGCTTCAAAGCAAAAGAAACTGCTAATAGTCAATAAACATTATATTAGCACTATGCATTTTTTTATCAAATTTAACATCAGGTAGTCTATCCCTAGAATTAATAAAAATCTTGTCTAATCCAGACCATACTGTAAACCAACCAGCTGGTTCAAGTATAACAAATAATAAATGAAAAATAAAACCTTCTCTAAGTTGATAAATAAAAGCAGCCATTAAACTAAAAACAATTCCAACTACAAACCATATCATTCCTTCAATTCTCATATTTTTTATTTCATTCTTTTTTTCAAGATAATGCTTAAGAAAATGATTCTTCAATCTAATCTTAATTTTAATTTCATCATTAATATTTCTTTTATACTTTGGAACTAAAAGTCTCAAATCAAATCCTTCATTAGTATCAGTCTTATCTCTAACAGCTCTTTTACATTCCTGCAAAAAATCATCTGATAATGCTCTTTGAGCATAATTTCTTGGATCAAAATCAGAAAATATATCATCATAAGAACTAAGTATAAGGCTTACATTTCCCTGCCTCATCTGCTCTCCCTTTTTAAGTTCAGAATTACTTTCAGTTGTATTATTCTTATTACCTGGCATAAACACCCCTTATTTTTTATTATTCCTTAACAGACAATATTTTTGTAGTTATAAAAATTCCTACAACACATATAATTGTTATTAGAACTGTTGTAAATAATTGTCCTTGAACAGGAGATGACTCTGACACTTTGTTCACATATAAAGTAATAAGGTCTTTCCAGACTAAAGCTATTAGAAAAGAAAATGCTGCAACAATTGCAGTACTAACAGACTTTCTAATTTCTTTTCTAAATTCAGTTATAGAACTCTTAGCTTTTTGAGTTGCAAGCTGAGCTGCAAGTTTTGCCTTTTCTTGGGATAATTTCAATATCTCTTTATCTTTCTTCTCAACTTGTTTTTTCTCATCCATAATGAATATAATAGTTAATTAGTTATTTTAAATCTTATGTTAAATCATCAAGCTCGTTTGCTTCGCTCACTCGCTTCTAACAATAAAAATATATTTATACTCAATTAAGAATTTAAAAAAACTACTTCAAATCTCCTTTTATTTTTAATATCTTCTCTTTTAAATCTGGAAGATCTCTCTTAATAATCCCCCAAATAATATCTAAATTAACTCCAAAATAATGGTGTATCATTTTATCTCTTGTACCAACTATTTCCTTCCATTCAATTTCTGGATGTTTATTCTTAAGACTTTCAGATATATTTTTAACAGCTTCGCCAATAATTTCTATCCTCCTTATATTCGCCTCTTTTATATCTTTATTTTTTACAAACTGATTTTTTGTAATATTTTTTAAAGATTTTTCAACATCTTTAATAGCATCTAAAATATGGTTGATATATGGCAAATCTTCGTGCTTTGTCATATTATTCTCACCTCACTTTTCAAAATTTTATCTTTCAAATAAGGACTAAGATATTTATATGTCACTAAATCCACCTTTCTTCCCAATTTTTTTTCAAGTTCAAATTGAATTCCAATAAATCCAAATCCTATTCCTTTTGGGGGCTCTACCAAAATATCGATATCGCTATCTTTTCTCTGTTCCCCATTAGCATAACTTCCAAATATTCCTGCCTTTTTTATTTTATTCTTCTTTAAAATTTTCTTTATTTTTGGAATTATTTTATCTAATGAATTAGATTTTTTTATGTTCAACTTACTATCTGCATCTTTTTCTTTTTCATTCAACCCTCTTTTTGACAAATCTTTTCCTAGATAAACTCTCTGTTTTTTAAATTTTTGACCATATCTTATACTTTTTACCCTATAATAATATTTCTTACCATTTCTTTCCTTAATTTCTGTATATACCATAAATATTATACGGGCACTATATTTATAAATATTTCTATGTGGACGTAAAATAATCTTAATAAAAATATAATGTAAAAATGCTCCCGCCGGGACTTGAACCCGGGTCTGGGCCGTTCTCCGAAAATCCCAAATCAAAAGCAAGAAAAAATCTTGCTCAACTGGAATCATCCTGTAAAAGGAAGGAGTGCAGTTGATTTTAGGATCAGGTGTATTCTTTCAACAAGTTAACACCACTGCTCGAGAGGGCCCAATGCTTGACCGCTACACCACAGGAGCTAAACATCTAATTATACTTTCAAAAAAGAGTATAAAAATCTTGCCTAAACATATTTTCAAAGATAATTAAAATTAAATAGTATAAAAATAAAAAGAGAAAGTGACTATTATAATCCCTAAAAACAAAAAAACATTGTATATTGCTTCAAATCTAGGATTCTCTGAGGGAGGAAAGTATTTTCTATATAATCAAGTTATTCCTTTAGTTGAAAGAACAGGATTCTTTGTTTTAGACCCTTGGAAACTAACTCCTGAACATCTTATTATAAATGCATTAAAAATAAGGGAGGAATATGATAGAGTTACAAGATTAAAGGAAGTAAATAATATTGTAGGAAGTAATAATGAAAAAGCAATCAGAATATCAGATGGAATATTAGCTATACTTGATGGGCAAGAGATAGATTCTGGAGTAGCATCTGAAGTAGGATTTGCATATGGGTTAGGAAAAAGAATAGTAGCTTATCGTAATGATTTTAGACTATCTGGAGAAAATCAAGGAACAAATGTAAATCTTCAAGTTGAATATTTTGTAAGAGCAAGCAAGGGATGTTTTACAAATTCACTGGAAACACTTGAAAGAGAACTACAAGAATTACATTCATTAGTATAAAATCTTACTTAACTGTTAAGTCAAGTATCAAACTTAACATTTTAACAACTTCATATATCCTTGAAAATTTCATAAATATGATGTAATATCAATTAATCTACGAAGAATAAATTGTAAATAAGGTAAAAGTATAATATGTTTTAAAAATGTTTAAAGATAAATTATGTTAAGATACAAGGTTTACTTTACAATTAGGTAAATATTTTAAATTAAAAATCATCACCTTTTATTTCAATTAATTAAATTTATTCATATATATTTTAGTAAAGATTGGAAAATCATTATACATTAACAACTTTTACTAGGTTTTATGATGGAAGTATTAATTGATATTTTTCTTTGTCAAGATAATATGGGATTATATTATTAAATGTAAAATTTTTTGGAGCAGGAGTATCATGAATCAAAACAACATCTTTGTCTTTTGCTCTTTTGCATATTTTCATTATTGCTTCTCCACTCATTCCATGTCCATATTGCCAATCTAGTGTATCTACATTCCAATCATCTTCTTTTTGTTCATCCCATGATTTTATTGGTTTATATCCTAAATCTCTTAAAAAAGGTAAAATACTATTTTTTGTTGCTCCACCAGGAAATCTAAAATATTTTCTTTCTTGATTTCTTTTTATTCCAGAATCATTATAAACTTGTTCTATAATTTCATCAGTTTTTAATATTTCAGATTTTGCTGATTCCATACCTAATTTATGAAAATTTGGATGTGAATAAGAGTGATTTCCTATTAAATGGTTTTTTTGAATAGCTTCAACTAATAGTGAATGTCCATTTGGATTTTCTTTATAATGCTGGCCTACGATAAAGAATGTAGCTTTTCCTCCATTTTCATCTAATTTAGTTAGTATTTCTTTCATATAATGGCCAGGGCCATCATCAATTGTTAAATAAACAACTATTCTTTTATCAATTTCTATTTGTTCTGGTGAAATGTATTTTATTTCAATTAGACTTGCTTTACTAGGACTTAATATCTGAGTAGCTAAAACACTTGCTACCAACCCATTTTTTAAAAACTCACGCCTTTCCATTTTAAACTTGTTTATTTTTCTGGTTTAAAAATAAGATTATTTACTAAAGTATATGTTTAGCAAATTTTAAAATGTCCTTAAAGGCTCCGTAAGAAATCCTATTCTTTCAAGTGTAGGATGAATTACGGCAATTATTTATTTTTTGAGTATTTCTGCTGCCCTGTTGGAGTTGACTTTGATAATGTGTTTTCATATATAGAAAATCAATAAGCGTCTAGGACGCTGTGTGGCTTTAGCCCATAGAGGACGTCACACCTAGTAGTTTTATGAGTAATAAAAAATTAGGTGATGCTATTAGATATCTCAAGAAGAAAAAGAGGGTTTTGTTTATTACAACTTCTAATAGATGGTCTGGAAGCAAAGATGTGCCTAAAAGTACAATATTAGCTTATTTTATTGCTGATCAGTTAAAAAATGTTAAAATAATTGATGTTACTAAGTTGAAAATATACTCCTGTGAGGGAAATAATTCTGAAGCTTCTGGAAATGATTGTGGTGTTAGAAAAGCTGTTTTGAAAGATAAATTGAAAAATCCGTCTGGATACCATAGGTGTTGGGCTTCTATAAATAATAAAGATGATGGGCTTTGGAAAATAAGTAAAGAGTTATTTGAAAGTGATGTTATAGTGTTTTTTGGAAGTGTTAGGTGGGGGCAGATGAATGCTTATTATCAGAAATTGATTGAGAGATTAAATTGGATACAAAGTATGTGGGCAACTCATAAAGATGAAAATACTATTAAAAATATAGATGCAGGACTTATTTGCATTGGACAAAATTGGAATGAATTGAATGTTGTTAAAACCCAGAAAAAAGTTTTAGGGTATTTTGGGTTTAAAACTCCAAAAGAATTGTTTTGGAGCTGGCAGTATACTAAAAATATAAATGATGAATCTCAAGAGTCTTATAAAAAAGCTTTTGATAGATTTATGAATGAGTTTAATATTGACAAAAATATATATCCTTTAAAATTAAAAGTGATAAATAATAAAAATAATATTAAAAAAATAATAAAAATTCTTCTTTACCTTATTTATTGATCTCTATGCTTCGCATAACATTCTTTGCAATAAACTGGCCTATCTTCTTTTGGCTTAAATGGCACTTCGCATTCTTTCTTACATTCAGAACAGATTGCTTTATGCATTTCTCTTGGACCAAAATCTCTTCTGAATCCTTGTCTTCCGCCGCCGCCAAAGTTTCTTCTTGGGCCTCTTCCGCCGAATCCTTCCATATTTTTCTCCTATGATTTATTTATTATATTTGACTAAGAAGAAATCTTCTTATATCACAATATAAAATTAATATAAAATATACGTTTAAAAGCTTTGCTATACCTCTTTTTTAGATTAAAATGCCCAAACCACATTTAATTACAGAGTTTTTACATGATTCTAAGGTAGCTTCTGTTAAAAGCAGTTCCCGTTTTATTTCTAAATATATATGCAAAAGAATAGATTTTAGTAAAAATTTAACTATTGTTGAATATGGGCCAGGTAATGGAGTATTGACAAAAGAGATTCTTAAGTGTATGGATAGCGATTCTAGGATTATTGCAATTGAAACTAATGAAAAACTTGCTTTATTTCTTAAAAATATTAAAGATAAGAGATTAATTGTTGTTAAAGACAATGCAAAAAATGTTGAAAATATCTTGGATAAATTAAATATAAAGAAAGCTGATTATATTATTTCTGGAGTTCCTTTTTCTATGATTAATTTAAATGATAGAAATGAAATTATTAGAAAAACAAAAGATGTTTTGTCAAATAAAGGGAGTTTTTTTGTTTATCAATTTAGGAAAGATATTGAGAAAGATCTTGACAAGTATTTCTCAAACATAAAAAAACACTATGAGATTAGAAACATTCCTCCATTAATTATTTTTGAGTGTAAGAAATAATTTTAGTTAACGAAAAGGTCCACCATGCGGACGATGATGTGGGCCTATAAGAGGATGTGGCCTTAATGGACGAATTGGTATTGGTCTATGGTGGATGTAAGGTCTTGGATTAATATAAATATTTCTTGGATGATGGTGTTCATAAGGTCTTATTATAATTGGTGAACGATATATTGGAGCTGGTTGATAAACTGGTGGATATGGGTTATAAGTTGCTGGTACAGTATCACATCCAGAAAAACCCAAACTTGCTAAGCCAATAGCTGATGCAGAAATAATTCCCGCCAGTGTTTTATTTATTTTAACCTTCTTTTTAGTGTTTTTATTAAGTGATTCAATTAT
>ERZ1292623.4780-Hain-H51-01um-R1-4780-length-11016-cov-8_pt1 | contig 11016 bp, 19 predicted proteins | sample MGYA00564398_ERZ1292623 | MGnify/ENA primary metagenome ERZ1292623 (study PRJEB36523, sample SAMEA6512633) | groundwater metagenome | collected 2019-01-07 | study: AquaDiva: Metagenomics assemblies of 32 groundwater samples
AGGTTTTTTTATTTTCTCACTTAGTTCTATTACTTTTAAAAAGACTTTTTTCTGCTCTTCTATTTTTGAATTTTCTATAGAGTTATCCAAGCCCACTTCAGAAATTGCATTTATTTTGTCTTTATTTTTCTTAATGAACTCTAATTCTTCGTCAACATTAAACTTTACTGGTTTTCTGCCAAGGTATTCTTCATCAGTTTGTATATCTACAGAATCAAATGGGTACATACCTAGGGCTGCTTTAACAACGTCATTATATTTTTTACTAATCTCCAAAACTTTCCTATTGGATTCTTTATTAACACCGCAACTAATAACCAGAACATTATTTTTTCTGCATCTTTCTATTACTTTGTCTAAATCAAGAGAGTATATCCTATGGTCAAGATGTGCGTGACAGTCTGTTAACATAGAATTAAACTAAACATAATTTGGTTTATATTATTTACTAAAAGATCAAACCAATAAGAAAGCTGAAAAATTTTGATATCCAAGGTAATAATTTAGCTAGCCATGGCAATAAGTTTATGAATATTAATAGTAGAAGTATGAAACTTACAAAAGACCATATTTTTCTTGATTTTTTTTCATCTTTTGTTATGCCAAGTAATAAAGAATAGAACATTCTTCCGCCGTCTACTGGTCCTAAAGGAAGTAAATTAAACAAGCCAACACCAATGTTAACCATACCTAACCACATTATTAATAACTGGAACCAGTTGAAAACTTTTCCCAATGATTCATTATATCCTTGTCTTATCTTTGTCTGTAAATTTATATTAATACCAATCAGCCCCCTATTGCTTTTTTCATCTTTTACAGCTTTAATTATAAACTCGCCTTGATCTGTGTTTAATATTACTGTGTTTTCAGGTTTGATTTCATTGAACATTTTTTCCAGAGAATTTATACTAGAACCAACTACTTTTTCTCCATTTAAGCTAATTATTTCAAAAGGGAGTTTTAATCCAGAAGATTCTGCCGGAAGCCCGGCTGTAAAATTATCTACTGTTAATTTATCAACAACAAATAAATTTCCTTGAATTGGGCTTATAATAAATAAAAACAATAATGAAAATAAAGCACCTAAAATTAAGTTTGAGTAAGGACCTGCTGAAAACATGCTCAATTGTGCTGTTTTGCTTGCTTTTGAGACTTGTTTTTCATCAGGTTCAACAAAAGCCAACAATATAGGGCCAATGAATCCAAAACCAGAGCTCTTAACTCTTAGTTTGTATAACCTTGCAATAACTCCGTGAGAAAATTCATGAACTGTTGCCACTATGAATATGGCAATTACCCAGTGCCAGAAACCTAGAACCGGTAAGCCTGGAATTTTAACTCCTGGCAATACTGGTGCTATTTGCGGAACTGCACCTTCAATGAAAATTAATTCAATAGTCCATTTCACCAATGAAAAAGCTATTAGCAACATTCCGGTAAAACCGAAAAATATTCCCGTATAACCAAAATATTTCATAAATCTGGGAAATCTATTGGCAATCTTATCCATTAATTTTAATCCAATCTTGGTTTTGTAAAGAGCAATTATTCTTGCCTGCACTTCCCATTTATCACGTGTTTTAAAAAAAATTAGAACTATGACACCATAAAATAATATTGCAAATAATAAATCTAAGTTCATTATCAACCTCTTATTAGCCCTTTTTGGAAAAGCGTTAGCGGAAAAATACTTATCAACCTTAAACTAAGTTGGGCCTGCTTTTGTCACTCCTTTCTTTATTGGCCTGAAATTTCTTTTACCGCATTTTTTACACTTTAATTCTTTTAAGTTAATCTTTTTCGGAATGCTCCTCATTTTAGTATTACAGCTTCTACATACGTATACATTATGGAATAATCTTTTTGATGCTTCTGGAAACTTAACCATATTTATCCTCTTACTTCTTTCATAACTTTATCATTCAACACAATCCAGTATAATATTTCCTTACCTTCTGTGACTTTGTCTTCTAATTCTTCAGGAATTTTTAAATCAAAGGTTTCGTAATTCTCGTTGTCCATTACATTGGCAATATCATCATGAACGCTTAGAACTTGGGCATTTTTTTTCTCTATTATAGGAGAGAATAATTTTCCATGACCAGGCAGAACTATAATCTTTTTTTGCCCCTGTATCATCCCAACTGCTTCTATTCTCACTTTGGAATGGCCGTGTTTTCCTGGTTTTGATGTTTGCACGTCTCTAACAACACAAGCAATATCATCAATAATCACGTAGCTGCCTTTTTTTAAACTAGTAGCTATCACTTGTTTTGTTTCTGACATAGGTAATAAGGTGAAAATTTTATTTATAAGACTTTTGGTTTTTTAAATCAAAAATTTTAAAAACCAAGCAATAAAAGTTATAATGATGATTTTAAAAGAAAAAGATTTTATTGAGCTGGATTTTGTAGCCAGAGATAAAGAGACTAAGAAAATATTTGATTTAACTGATGAAAGTTTAGCAAAAAAAGAGAAGCTGTATAATAAAGATATGAGTTACGGTCCTGTGATAATCTGTTTGGGAGAAAATCAAATAATAAAGGGAATAGATTTCTTTTTGATTGACAAAGAGATAAATAAAGAGTATAAAGTAGAAATCAAGCCAGAGGATGGTTTTGGAAAAAAGGATACTAAATTGTTGAGATTAATACCATTAAAGATATTTAAAAAACAAAACATAGTTCCTTTTCCCGGACTGCAAGTGAATATAGATGGGTTGTTTGGAATTGTGAGAACTGTTTCTTCTGGGAGATCTATTGTTGATTTTAATCATCCTTTGGCTGGGCATTGGCTGATATATGATGTTAAAGTTAATAGATTAGTTACAGATGATAAAGAGAAAGTTAATTCTTTATTTAAGTTCTTCTTAAAAAATCCTGAAATTGATTTTAATGAAGGCAAGCTAGTGATAAAATCAAAAATAGTTGAGCCAATACAGAAAATGTTAGAGGAAAAGATAAAAAACCTTGTTCCTAATATAAAAGAAATCAAATTTGAGAATACGAAGGATAAAGTATAAATAAGTTTAAATATGTATAATATATTAGTTTTACTATGGTGCTACCTACAGATAAGAGGAAATCAACTGAAGAAATTGATAGAGAGCTAGAGGAGATATTAGCAAGGCAAAAAGCTAAGATAAAAGTTGTTGGTGCTGGCGGTGGTGGAAATAATACTATAAATAGGATAACTGAAGTTGGCATTATAGGTGCTGAAACCATTGCTTTAAACACAGATGCGCAGGACTTACTTTATTGCAATTCTGATCAGAAAATTTTAATTGGCAGAGAAGTTACTGGGGGATTGGGTGCTGGTTCTATACCTGAAGTTGGCGAGGAAGCTGCAAGAGAAACAGAGCATGAAATAAAATCCAAACTTCAGGGAGCTGACATGGTTTTTATAACTGCTGGAATGGGTGGCGGAACTGGAACTGGTTCTGCTCCTGTGATTGCTGAAATAGCTAAAAAACAGGGGTGTTTGACTGTTGCAATTGTTACTATGCCTTTTGAAATGGAAGGGGCAAGAAGAATTGAAAATGCTGTAAAAGGATTAGAAAAATTAGAGTCTAATGTTGATACTTTAATTGTTATACCAAATGATAAATTATTAGAATTAGCACCTGACTTGCCTTTGCAGACTGCTTTTAAAATTGCAGATGAGATTTTGACTAATGCTGTTAAGGGAATAGCTGAGCTAGTAACTAAAGCTGGTTTGGTAAATTTGGATTTTGCTGATATAAGAACTGTAATGGGAAATGGAGGGGTTGCTTTAATAGGCGTTGGTGAATCTGATACTGATAATCGGGCTGTTGAAGCTGTAAACAAAGCAATAGGAAATCCATTGTTAGATGTTGATATTTCCGGAGCTAATGGTGCTTTAATTAATGTATCTGGAGGACCTGATATGACTTTAGAAGAAGCAAAAAAAGTAGTTGAAACTGTTTCTAATAAATTATCTGATGAATCCAGGATAATATGGGGTGCTCAAATTTCAGAAGATTTAGCTAATACAATAAAAGTTATGCTGATTGTTACAGGTGTTTCTTCTCCGCAGATATTCGGGGCTAAGCAGAAAAGATCACAAATGCTGAAGAAAGAAATGGAATCTGATCTAGGGATTGAGTTTATTAACTAGAATGGAATCTATATATAAAGTAGGAGCAATTATTCTTAATGATAAAAAACAACTTCTTGTTGTAAGGAAAAAGTTTAAAGATAGAACAGAATATATAATACCAGGCGGGCGTCAAGAAAAAAATGAAACTGATCATGAAACATTAGCTAGAGAATTATTAGAAGAACTAGGAGTAAAAGTTGTTTCTAAAGAGTTTTTTGGTAAGTTTAATGAACTGGCAATATTTGAGAATATTCCGTTAATAATGAGTGTATATAAAGTGGAAATAGAAGGTATACCTAGGGCACAATCAGAAATAAAAGAATATGTCTGGATTGATAAAGATTATGAATCAAAAGGAATTTCCCTTGGTACGGTATTATCTAAACATGTAATCCCAAGACTTGTTAAAATAGGTGATATGTAATAAGAGTTAATCTAATTGAAGTTATCAAAAGATTTAAAAGAAAGGTAACGCTTTATTTATTATGTTTAATTTAAAAAAATTAATTATAGGAGTTATTATTTTAGTTATAGGTCTAATTTTAAAGTTTCCTAGTAAATATGAATCTTTACCACTGCAATATAGAATCTTGGGTTTGGGTCCGTATTTATCAGAAGCACAATACAACACAGTAAATCTAATTTCTTATATTCTTATCATTTTATCACTAGTTTATATCATATTTATAATATACAAAAAATAGTTAGTTCTAATCTTATTTTTTCTTAATCTTGTTAAGCTCTAATGATTCTCCTCCAATTGCCGTGATTCCTTTATCTCCTGTCCTAATTCTTATACAATCTTCCAAAGGCAAAACAAAAATCTTACCATCCCCTATATTTCCGGTTCTAGAACCCCTTATTATTGCTTTAACAGTACTATCAACAAAACTATCATTTACAGCAATTTCAATTTTAACTTTCCTTAACAGATTTACTTCTTCAATTACTCCCCTAAACTCAATTGGATATCCTTTCTGTTCGCCTGCTCCCCGAACATCTGTTACAGTCATTCTATATATCTTCTCGTTCCATAGTGCTTTTTTTACATCAGGAAGCTTTTCTGGCCTTACGATTGCAATGATATATTTCATTTCAATTATTTGCAGCAGATATTGGAAAGTCTGCATATGCTTCGGTATTATGCTCAGACAAGTCCAAACCTTTCAATTCCTCCTCTTTACTTACTCTTAATCCTATTATTAAATCAATTAATTTAAAGAAAAGCAACATAGTAACAAAAGTCCAAATGAACACAGCAATAACACCAATAAATTGACTTACTAATTGGGCTGTACCGCCGCCAAAAAATAGTCCATTAATCCCACCAAATTCTTTTTGTGCAAATAAGCCTACCGCTAATGTTCCCCATACACCATTTATGGCATGGCAAGAAATTGCACCAACCGGGTCATCTACTTTTATTCTGTCAAAAAAACTTACAGAGAAAACATATAATATCCCAGCTATACCGCCTATTATTAGTGAACTTAAAGGACTTACATTTGCAGTACCTGCAGTAATTGCAACCAATCCTCCGAGAGTTCCTCCTAATGTTAAACCAATATCTGGTTTCTTATACTTAATCCAAGAAGTAATTAATGAGCCTATTGCTCCAGCACAAGCTCCTAAAGTAGTAGTAACTGCAATTGTAGCAATACTCCAATTAGTTCCTGCAACAGTAGAACCAGGATTAAACCCATACCAACCAAACCATAATAAAAATACACCTAATGCTGCTAATGTTAATGAATGTCCTCTTATTGGTTTCATACCACCATTCACATATTTTCCTATTCTAGGTCCTAATATAATTGTACCAGCTAAAGCAGCCCACCCGCCAACACTATGAACAACAGTAGAACCTGCAAAATCAATCATAGGAACTGATAATTTGGCTAACCAACCACCACCCCAAATCCAGTGACCCACAACAGGATAAACAATGGCGCTTATCAATATTGAATATAGGATATAACCAATAAATTTTATCCTCTCTGCTACTGCTCCAGAAACTATTGTAGCAGCTGTTGCAGCAAAAACAACTTGAAACATCCAATAAGCATATTGCCATAGATCTGAACCATTTTTCGCACTACTTAGGAAAAATCCTTCTGTACCAAAAAATAGATTTCCAGCACCAAACATTATAGCATAACCTACAGCCCAAAAAGCAATTGCACCAAAACAAAAATCTATCAAATTCTTCATCATAATGTTACCCGCATTTTTAGCCCTAGTAAATCCTGTTTCAACCATTGCAAATCCAGCTTGCATCATAAAAACCAAAAAAGCAGCTATTAATGTCCAAACAAAATCAATAGATTTTGCATTATTTTCTGGTGTTGCTTCATAACCGAAAACTAGATTTAAGCTAAAAATTATAAATAAAAGTAGTAAATAAATTTGTTTAAGTTTCATTAACAAGATAAAAAATACAGTTCTATATATACTTTTCTTGATTTTTATTAAACATTTTAATGTTTTTTTAGAAAAATTTAAATATTTGTTTAATTTCAATGTATTTATTATATCAATATTAAACAATTAGAAATGAAGAAAGACCAATTAGACAAACAGATTTTGAATATTTTACTGGGAAACTCTAGATTATCATATAGACAAATAGCCAAAAAAATAGGGGTTTCTGCGGCTACAATAATGAACAGGATTAAATTGCTAGAAAATAATAATATAATTAAAAATTATACTGTATCTATTGACTATGAAAAAATGGGTTATGATATTGAAACTATTATAGAGATAAGAATTTCAAAAGGAAAATTATTTGAGGTTGAAAGAAAAATAGCAACACATCCTAATGTTTTTGCTGTTTATGACATAACTGGTGATTTTGATGCTATAATTTTAGCTAGATTTGAAAACAGAAGAAAAATGGATACCTTCTTAAAAAAAATACAAACCTATGATTTTGTTGAGAGGATTTTTACCAAAGTTATATTGAATACATTAAAAGAACAGCAAATAAAAGTTTAAAAATCCAAAACATTTAAAAAAGCCTTTTTTAAAGTAATTTATATGGTTACTCGTTTAATAAACTATATAAAGGAAATTGTTAGGGTTTTTAAAATAACAAAAAAGCCCAATAAGCAGGAATTTTCCGTTGTTGTAAAGGTTTCTGCTATAGGAATAGGATTAATAGGATTAATAGGCTTTATAATATATATAGGCTGGGAATTATTAAAATGATATTCACAATTAGGACAACTGCAAACAGGGAAGATCAGGTATTGGATTTTATTACATCTAATGTTCAAAAGAGGAATTTAAATGTTTATTCAGTCATAAGACCACATGGTTTAAGGGGATATATATTTATAGAAGCAGAAGACAAGCAAGCAGCTGAGGAAGCTTTTTATGGAATACCTTATGCCAAAGGTTTATTGCAAAGCCCTGTTGATTATAAAGAAATTGAAGCTATGTTAGAGCAAGTGAAGAAACAGGTTAATATACAAAAAAACGATATTGTTGAAATAATCTCTGGGCCATTTATTAGAGAGAAAGCAAAAGTTACAAGGATAAACCAGCAAAAAGAAGAAGTTGTAGTTGAATTATTGGAAGCAGCTGTTCCAATACCAATTACTGTAAAATTGGATGCTGTGAAAGTTATTAGAAGAGAGGAAGAGGAAAAAACTGGAAATGAGTAATGAGACTATAGATTTAATGATTGATGGAGGAAATGCTAAACCAAATGCTACTATTTCACAAAAGTTAGGGCCAATGAAGATGAATATAAGCCAAATAATGAGTGATGTTAATAAAAAAACAGAATCATTTAAAGGAATGCAAGTTCCTGTGAAATTATTTGTTGATACAAAAACAAAAGAGTATAAAATTGAAATTGGAACTCCGCCTACTTCAGAACTAATAAAAAAAGAAACAGGATTGCAGAAAGGATCTGGAACACCTGATAAACAAAAAGTGGCTAATATTTCTATTGAACAATGCATTAAAATTGCTAAGATGAAAATGGATGGAATGTATACTGATAATCTAAAATCTGCTTTGAAATCTGTTGTTGGTTCCTGTAATTCTTTAGGTGTTTTAATAGAGGGCAAGATTTCAAGCCAGATAAGAATAGATATTGATAACGGAGTATATGACAAAGAAATTAATTCTGAAAAAACTGAGGCTTCTGATGAGAAAAAGAAATTATTACAAACACAATTAAAAGAAGTTCAAGAAAGAATAACCAAAGAATTGGAAAAGTTAAAGGCTGCTGAAGCTGAGGCTGTGGGAGTTAAAGAAGAGAAGAAAGAAGAAGTTGTTGAGGGAACTCCTAAAGAAGAAGCAGCTACTGGTAAAGCTCCTCCGGGTAAAGCAGTTTCCGGTAAAGAAGCTAAATCTGCTGAAGTAAAAAAACCAGAAACAGAAAAAAAGAAATAAGTTTATAAACTATTTTCTTGCATATTCTTTGTATAGGGGCTGTGGTCTAACTTGGTCAGAATTCGAGGTTTGGGACCATAAGCAGAATACCTCGCGATCCAGGAAGAGTCTTTCTTATGAAGAAACGCTCGCGAAAGAAATTTTTCCCGAGGCTTTTTTTAAAAAAGGCTCTTGGAAATTCAAATCCTGGCAGCCCCAATTTTCAATAAGAAACATTTAAAAATACAAAATCAAGGTTGGTTCATTATGGCAACAAAGAAAGTCGGGTCTACTGGAAGATTTGGAGCTAGATATGGTAAAACTATAAGGCAAAGAATTTTAGCAGTTGAAAAGAGACAAAAGAAAAAACAGCTTTGTCCCTATTGTAAAAGATTGACTGCAAAAAGAATTGCTTTAGGAATCTTTTTATGTAAAAAATGTAATTCAAAATTTACTGGATCAGCTTATCATGTTTAAGGGGTGAAGGTTTATATGATAAATTATAAATGCATAAGTTGCGGAAAAAAGATTAAGGAAGAGTATATAAAGAAGAAGATTAGATGTCCGCATTGCGGATCTAAAATAATATATAAAACTAGGTCAATAACTACAAAAGTAAAGGCAATTTAAAATGGCTGAGGAAAATAAAGAAATGGAAGAGAAAATAGCTGAATTGCAAATGATTGAGCAGAATTTACAACAGCTATTATCACAAAAACAAAGCATACAAGTGCAGCAAATAGAAACAGAGAATGCTTTAGAAGAATTAAAAAAACAAACAACTAAAGAAGTATATAAAATCGTAGGCCAGATATTGATAAATTCTGATAAAAAAGAAGTAGAAAAGGATTTAAATTCCAAAAAAGAAATCTTTTTACTTAAAATTAAGAATATTGAAAAACAAGAGGAAAAACTAAGAGAAAAAGCCAAGGAAATCCAGAAAGAAGTCTTAGAGAAGATGAATAAAAAATGACAGAAGAAAAAATAATCATTGTTTTGCAAAGATTGTGTCAAATTGAGGAAGATGTTTCTGTGCCTAGAAATGTCAGGTGCAGAATAAAAAATGCGATTGTCGCATTAGAAGATAATAACAGGCAGACAGATGTAAAAATAGATAAGGCTTTGGAAGAATTAAGCGAAGTTGATAATGATCCAAATATACCGGTTTATACTAGAACTCAAATTTGGAACATAGTTTCAACACTTGAATGTAAATAAGGCTTAAACTTAGGTATTTTTATACTACTGGTTAATTTAAAAAAAGCGAATAGAAATATTTATATATTGGTTATAGCTTTTTATCTATAAATAAATGTGAGAACTTCAAAATGGGTACATTTTCGAGAATTAAAAACAAGATTTTGGGCACTGATATTGATTATTCTGAGGAATTTACAGATGATTATGTTGAGATTGACACTAAAAAAGATGTTGGCAGAAAATCAAAAGTGGTTGTAAGGCCATTTATTATTGGTGAGTTTACTGATGTTAAAGAAGCTTTAGATGCATTAAGAGAGGGGTATACTATTGCCTTGATCAATATAAAACCAATAAGAGATAGGGACATAGTTGAATTAAAAAGAGCAATTAATAAATTAAAGAAAACCTGTGATGCTATTGAGGGAGATATAGCTGGTTTTGGTGAAGACTGGATTGTTGTTACACCAAGTTTTGCACAAGTGTATAGAACTTCTGAAACTGAAGAAGTTAAGGAATAATTTCTTAAATTTTAGTAATTTAGAAAATTATTTAAGCAAAGTTATAGTTTGCTATTCTATGATAATAACTGTGTTGGGTACTGGAAGTCCTTCCAGAGAAGAGTATGATGAAGCTTATGAATTAGGTAAGAAAATAGCAAAAGGTGGTCACATATTAAAAAATGGTGGTTATGCTGGAATAATGGAAGCAACGGCTAAAGGTTGTACTGAAAACGGAGGAAAGGCAATTGGGGTTTGCATAAAGGGACATTCAATAGCTTATGCAAAAAAACCTAATTCTTTCTTATCAGAAGTAATAATTAAAAAAAATTTAACTGATAGATTAAAAGAACTATTAAGATACTGATCTAATAATTGTTATGCCTGGAAAAATAGGTACCTTAGAAGAGTTTTTTAAAGCTTGGGTTGAAGCAAAAATTACAAATAAAAAAGGAAAACTTTATGTTGTTGGTGAAAAAAATAAAAGGCTGATAAAAATTTTCTTAGCGATAATAATTTTATCAATCCTGACGAATTCTTCTCTTATATACGATTAGTAGATAGTATTGATGATTTAGATTTTTTAAGAAAACATTAATATGTTAATTGATGTTTCTTGTATTGGATTTTCTTAAACAAAATCTTTTTAAATTTATTCTATCTAAATCTTAGGTATGGATAAGTTAGAAAATCAACAATGCCCGATATGTTTTAGCAAGAATTTAACTTTAACAGAAGATGAATCTGAAATACCATTTTTTGGAAAAGCATATCTATTTTCTATGGACTGCTCTGCATGCAAGTATCATAT
>ERZ1292623.4781-Hain-H51-01um-R1-4781-length-11016-cov-5_pt1 | contig 11016 bp, 13 predicted proteins | sample MGYA00564398_ERZ1292623 | MGnify/ENA primary metagenome ERZ1292623 (study PRJEB36523, sample SAMEA6512633) | groundwater metagenome | collected 2019-01-07 | study: AquaDiva: Metagenomics assemblies of 32 groundwater samples
ATCGATCGTCGGCTTGGGTGGCGAATTGCATTGCGCCGCGACGAGCAGCGCGGCAATCGCGCAGGGCGCCGCTCGGCCGACCAGATGCAGCAAGGGCTGCAGGGCCAGCACGCTGGCACCCAGCAGCAGACAGAGGATCTGCCACGTCCGCCGCAAGCGCCGGAGATCGGCCGTCTCGGGGGCCGCCATCGGCGTGCGCAGCATGTCGAGCCACAGCGGCATCAGCTCGGCCCCCCTGGCTTGAGGACGACCTCGGAGACCTTCATGACCTTGCCCGCCTGGGCAACGACCGCGGGCGTATGCTCTATGCCGAAGCGCTCGGTGAGCTTGCCTTGCTGGTCGAAGTAAAAGCGCCGCTTCTTCGCCGTCATCTGCTCGACCGGCGAACCGGCAACGAAGATGATCTTGGCCTTGATGTCGGAATAGCGCGCCGTGGCCCAGGCCAGCTGTTCGGCATCGTCGCCGTCGATGAAGACCAGGTCCTGCCGGATAGAAACGAAATCGAGGGGGTTGATCCGCTGGCCCTTGGCGGCGATCAGATTGCCCTTCTGGTCGCGGATGTCGCGCTCCATCGTCACCGAGGGATCGAACTCCCAGCTGCGGGCGGTGCGCGCGGGCGTGATACCCGACACGGGATCGGGCCGGCGCACCTTGGCCTCCACCCGCTTGGCGAACATCTCGTTGGTGCGCGCGAGCTCGCCGCTTGCCTCCGCCCGCTTGAGACGGTTCTCGATGGTCGACAGCAGATCCGGCTCGATCACCGGGAAGGCCTGCGCCGCCTGGCCATAGTCCTTGGCTTCCGAGCGCATCGGCCCGATCACGACCAGCGCCCCGACCGTCGCCGCCAGCGCGAGACCGCCTGTGACAAGCATCCTCATAGGATGGGCTCCCCGGTTCCGATGACCTGGCGCGCGCAGACGAAGCCGATCTCGGCATAGCGGCTGTCGAACCCATCCTTGTGCGGCGTCGCGGCGAAATAGCATCCCGGCGGCACGCGCCCGGTAATCCCAGGCGTCAGTGGCTCGCCGAACCGCGTAAACGGTTTCAGCCTCGCGACCGGGCGACCGTTCACCGCGACCTCACGGCCGGCATGGCTGATGGTGTCGCCCGGCATGCCATAGACGATCTTGCCAAACATCCGGGGCTTCGCGCCGAAATGGCGGCGTAGGAGCGCGCTCTGCGGCGGGTCGAAGAACAGATAGTCGCCGCGCGCCGGCAGCTTGTGCCGCTGGATCAGAAACGCCCAGTTAGGCAGCGAGTCCGTCGTGTTGATCAGCAGGAGATGGTCGCTGCGCCAGACAGCGATCGCGCTCAGGAGAATGCTGCCCACCACGAAGAGGCCGAAGAGCCGCCATAGGCGCGTGCGCGGCCGCCAAAGCGGGGCGAGCTCACTGGCGGGCTTACTGGCCGCCGCTGCCATCGGGGCCTCCAAAAGTGGATACCTGTGCCGCGGGCGGCGCATATTGGGGAGCCGATTGCTCCTGCATCGGGGGAACCATGCCCTGTGCCGCCATCATCGGGTCGATCGGCGAAGGGGTGCCCGGAACCTGGCCCTGCAGCTGGCCGGACACTTGGGGGCCAAGCTGCGGCGATGCGGCCGCCATCGCCTGGGCGTTCAGCCGCTCGAGTTCCTCGGCCGACGCCTGGCGCGGCCGGGGCACGCCCGAGGCATAGACGGCACTCTTCAGGCTGTCGGTGATGTCGGGAACGTTCTTGGTCAGCACGGCCTCGCCCACGAGCACGATCTGGCCGCTGGCGCTGCGGCGCTGCAGTTCCTTGTCGAGCGACGCCATGAACCCCCGCATCTCGGCCTCGACCTGCGCTGGCGGCGACGTCGAGCGCGCCTGTGCCTGCACATATGCACCGACGATCGACGACAATCGGGCCGAGACGATATGATCCTGCTTCGGCGTGACCAGTGTCTTGGTGACCCACATGCCCCAGACGACGGCGATGAGCAGGATCAGGCCGCCGAGGATCTGCATCCGGCTGAAGCCGGCGAAGAATGTCCGTCTTGTCCGCGCCGGTGCCGGCGGCGAAGCCGGAGGCGCGGGAAGGTCGAGTTCGGGTTGCTCAGCCATTGCGGGGGTCTCCCTGCGATCGGGCCGGCGGCATGATCCTGTCCCGCCGCAGGACGATGAGCGCGGCGGATAGGATGAGATGGGCCACGGCGAAGATGGTCTTGAACGAGGCCACGCGCGCCGAGGTGGCGATGACGTAGCGGGTGGTGAGATTGTTGAGCTGGTTCATGAGGCCGTCGAGCGAGAACCCCCCGATCGCGAGGAAGAACAGCGCGAACAGGCCCCAGGTCATGAGCAGGGTCGAGACGAGGAAGCCTGCGAAATGCAGCCCGAAGTGAAGCGCCGCCCCCAGATCGAAGGTCGCTGCGGCCCGCCCCGCTTTTCCCGCCGCTGTGCTCCTGGTCGCCATGATCTACTCCGCCGCCTGCGCTAGCTCGGCATCGCCATGCGAGGCCCATTTCTCGGGATTGTCGGGGAAGGCGATCCGCTCGATCGCCTCGTCCATGGTCAGGCCCTGCGCGACGAGGCCCTCGATGGCGGCATAGACAGCGGGGCTGGACGAATAGACCGTGGACGAGAACGGATCGAGCACCAGGCGGCCGACCGCCAGCGTCTCAGGTCCTTTGATCAGGATGTCCGAATATTCGCGGCCGTTGATCTTGAGCGAACGCAGCAGCGCGTCGGTATAATCATCCATCTCGAAGCGGTCGTGCTTCTTGAAATCCGCGATGGTCTCCGGCTTCTGCTGGAGGATCACGAACCAGTCCGAGTTCTCGAGCGCGGCGACGGAGCCTGCCGATTTGTAATAGTCGTTGAGCGACTGCGTCGCGGTGACCAGCGACGCGCCATATTTGCGGCAGGTGCGCGCATAGGTCTCGATGAAGTCGGCCATCGCGCCGCCGCGCAGCATCTGCCACGCCTCGTCGAGCAACAGCGCCTTTGGAATGGCGCGATCGATCTTGCGCATCATCTGCTGCGACATGAACATGATCGCGGTGAGCACGACGCTCCGCAGTTCCTCGCGCGACGACAGGTCCGAGAGTTCGAACACCGTGAGCTGGGCCGACAACTCGAAGGACACCTCGCCCTGGAAGAAGCGGCCATAGGTCCCGCCCGACGAGAAGGGCCGCATGGCAATGCCGAGGTCGCTCGCCTGGTGGTTGCCGGTCGCATCGAGCGCGGCAATCACATCGTCGATCGAGCCGCCCCTGCCCTTCTCCTCCCAGACCGCGTTGACTGCGCCGTCGATCAGGCCGCGCTCGGTATCGTTGAGGCGGTCGATATGCCGCGACATCTGGTTCACGATCGCTTTGAGCATCGCCATGCAGTCGAGGAGATAGTCCTCGTCCGTCTTCGCCAGCTCCTCGTCGATCATGCTGAAGGGGTTGAGACAGAAGCCCGAGGACATGGTGAACTCGACGAAGGCGCCGCCCTGCAGCTTGGCCGAGTGCTCGAACGAACGGCCGTCGTCGATCACGACCACGCGCGCGCCGGCACCGCAGAGCGAAGCGCATAGTTCCTGCAGCGTCACCGACTTGCCCGAACCGGACTTGCCGACCACCGCGACATTGTGATTGCCCGCCTTGTTCTCGAAGGGGCTCCAGAAATAGGGCTGGCCGCGCCGCCCGATCAGCATCAGGTGGGGCACATGGCTGCCGAGAAATTCGCCCTGGATCGGCGCGAGATTGGCGGCCGTCGTGGTCAGCAGCGTGCGCATCCGCTTCATGCGCTCGAGGTCGCGCGCGAGGCCATTGGCCATCGTCATGGGCATCGCGCAGAGCAGACCCATGATCTGGAGATAGCGGTCGTCGAGCAGGTCCCAGCCCGCGGCCCGATAGACCGACTTCAGGACCCGCTCGTTGGCGTCGCCCTTGCCCTTCGGCGAGAAGGAGGTGACGCTGAAGAATACGCGCACGAGCTTGCGGCCCTGCCGGATCTCCTCGTTCACATAGCGCCATTCCTGGCTCTGGTCCCTGAGCTGGGGAAGGAAGCGAGACGACTTGGAGTCGGCAAGGCTCGTTGTCCGCATGAACTTGAAGCTGGCCTTGTTGCTCGCAGCCATCGGGTCGGGGAACTCGACGCAGAGGTTGGTCGCAACCGGGCACGGCATCCTGAGCTTGTCGGTGAACATGTCGCCGATGAGCCGCGCGACATCCCAGGGCGCCCAGCGCGCCGGCAGGTTGCGGACCGAGAAGGAGCGCACGTCGAAGACGTCGGGCAGGATTTCGCCGATCTCCGGCGCTTCGTCGACCGTCTTGCCGGTCGGGCGGAAACGCTCGGTCCTCAGCAACATGCGGTCGGGCTCGACGTGGAGCTCGACATCCCGCCGGACAGCCTGGTCGGCGATCGGGTCGAGCGGATTGTAGCTGACCACGTCCTCGCCCGCCGCGGTCGTGGGCGAGGTGATATCGTCGATCCAGGCGATGAGCGCCGGCGGATCCATCTTCCGCGCCGAGACGTTGATCGACGCCAGCGCCGAGATGAGGCCGTCCATGACCGCCACGATCTCCTCGACCGTGACGCTCGAGCTCTCCGGCGTCGAATAGGAGATCGCGACGCGGTGATTACGCAGCGAAAAAGGCGCATCGGCCGAGAGCGATTTCCAGACCCCGTCGGTCAGGAAATCGACCCGGTGCTTGGCCATCCGCTCGTAGACGCCGCGTGCCGAATAGCGCGGCAGATACCATTTCGAGAGGCGCTCGCCGATCCGGGGGCTCATCCATTGGTGAAACTGCAGGCAGCCCGGCGCCGGGATGGCTTCCGACAGGAATTGCGTGAGGATCTCGCCGGTCCGCTCATCGGCGCCGACGAGCGGTGCGGCTTCGATCACGAAACCGCGCGACGCGCTGTTGTAGAAGATCCCGGTCTTCGGATCGTAGCTGCGATAGGGCAGCCAGTGCGCCAGCATCGGCACGCCAAGCTCCGGGCGCTCGGCATCCGGCCGCTTGGCATCGCCGAGAATGCCGGACAGCAGGCTTTCGAAGAAGCCGCCGGCCATCTCACTTGTCCTCCGGTACGGCCGCCGGGAAGTTCGCCGCCTTCACCGTCGCGCCGATCGCCGCGGTCGCGGGCTGCGCGCCGGATTGCGCCGCGGCATCCCGCGCGCCCTTGGCCGCGCCGTTCGCGACCTCTTGGTAGCGGGGATCGGCCTTCACGCGCGCGACGGCGCCCGCGCCAGCGCCGGTCGCACTGGTCGCCCGTGCAGTCGGCGTCGGCCCGGGCGCCGGTGAGGCCTTCGCCTGGGGGCTGCCGCCCGTCGGTGCCCCGGAGGGGGGGGGGAGCACTGGCGAGGCGGCAGCCGGCGGTGTGTGGCTCAAAGCCGCCGCCGTTCCCGGGCGGGATGCCGCTTGCGCCTTGGGAGCGAGGCGCCCCCTGACATCCGCCTTGATCGCGCTGACCGGATCCGGGGCAGGATCAGGCTTGCGCGCCCGCGCGGCTGCGACCGCCGCCGGATCCGGTGCATCGGGATCGGCGAGCGCGAGACCGTCGATCGGCGGGTCGATCCGGTCGACCGCGTGGGCCAGCGATTCCGTCATACCCTGCGCGGCCGCCGAGCGCCGCGGCGGGATGGCAGCCTCCATCAGCGCCTGCTGCTGCCACTCGCCGAGCGCGACCACCGCATGGACCGCGCTCGCTTCGTGAAGCCGGCCGCGCTCGTCGATATAGGGCTGAAAGACGATCCGCAGGACCTTCTCCTGGGTGCGCCCCGGATCGGCCGCGGCCAGGCGCGTCGGCTGGCTCACCTCTGCCCGGTTGATCCGGCCCCGAATCGGCTGCCGCACATTGCCCGTGGGCAAGGCATCACCCTCCGAGGGGTCCGAAGAGATGAGCGCAAGCGCCCGGTCGTCGATCGTCGAACTCGGTGCGCAAATCCCGTCGGGCGCTGCGCAGGAGAAGCTCCCCCGCACATTGCCGCCGAGGGTGGCGCAGCTGCTGAGCGCAAGAAGACTGGTCATCCCGAGCGCGCCGGTGAGCCACAGGCGCCGCCGGCCGCTGCCTTGCGTCGCAGGCCGCCGCGTCACGACTGTCCTCCCTTCAGCCAGTTCTCGAGGAACGCGCGCGGCCGAAAGCCCTCGATCACCGCGCCGTCGCCGCGCACGATCACCGGCGTCCCGCTCAGACCATGGCGGTGGGCGAACGCCTCGTTGGCATCGAGACCCGAGGTGTCGCAGGCGGGGCCTGCCTTCAGATCTTCACCCGCATAGGCCGCATGGAGAGCGACCTCGCGGTTTTTCGCGCAATAGACGCGGTCGGCCACGTCGCGGCTTCCCAGCACCGAGATCGGCCGTTCGACGACGCGCACGTTCATGTCCTTCAGCACGCTCGTGAGCGCCCGGCAGTAGCCGCAGCGAAAGTCGGTGAAGATCGTGACCGTCTGGCCCGACGGATTGCCCCAGACGATCGCGCCCTCACGCGGCAGCTCGGCCAGCGAGAGCTTCTGCGGCACCTCGGGGCGCGCGAGCTTCTCGCCGCGCCCCGGCGTCACGGCCGCGAGTTGGGCGGTGTCGTCATCTCCCCCGGCATTGGCGGTCGCATTGGCCTTCGCGGCAGCGCCCACCAGCATGTCGGGGTTCATCTCGAGGAGCCGCGCGGCGGTGATGTCCTGCCTGGTCTGCATGTCGTAGACGCGGCCGATGACGAGGAAGCGCGCGCCGGTATCGACGTAGAACAGGTTGGCCCCGGCCGTGATCTCGCACAGGCCGCTGATCTTGCCGCAGTCGATCGCGGTGACCGGCGTCTTGGGCAGCCGGGTCTTCAGGAGAAGCCGGACCCGGTCTTCCGGGCTGTTGGTGTCGGCCGCGAGCGCGATGCCGGCGACGCTGAGACCAAGCAGCGTGGTGATGACAAGACGCGACGGGCGCGCCAGCGAACGGATGCGGTCAATTGCGGACATAAACACCCTCCAGGAAAACGATTTCGACGTCGATGCCCGTCGGCATCTCGATCACCGGCTGGTATTGCTCGGCGCGCTCGATCAGATATTTCGAGACCATGTCGCCGGTCTGGGCGACGCCTTCGCCGAAGCCGCCTTCGAGGATGTCACCGGTCGAAAGCTTCTGGCGCTGGCCGTTGGTGGTGATGTTGGTTCCCTGGAAAACCGACTGGGCGTTGGCGGAGAAGCCGCGGCCGAATCCGCCAGCCAGGCCTGCGAGGAAGGCCTGGGTCACGAGCGAACCCTCGCGCGAGACGACACGGCCGCGCACGCCGGTCTTGCCGCCGAAGGCGATGAAGCCCTTGACCTCCGATACGGCGTATCGACCTCCCGGCTGCGGGCAGGTCATCTTCTGAAGCTTGACGTAGACCTTCTCGCTCGAGAGATCGCCGCGCGCCGCGCCATTGATGAGGCAGCCCTCGATCTTCGTCGTGAGCAGCCGGCCATTCTGATAGACCGAGCGCGCCGGACCCGTCACGCGCAGCACCACCGGCAAGGGATCGCTCTGGCTGGTAACCCCGGCGCTCGCGTCCACCCCGACGATGACCTTGGCGCGCGCGAAGCTGTTGGGTGGAAGATAGTTGACGCTGTCGGTGTAGACAGTGTTGCCCTTGGCGACACGGGTAGCGGTGCCACCGTCGGCCGTGGTGAAGTTGACGAGCTTGACCTCGGCGGGCGCGGCCACCGGGGCCGCCCCCTGCGCACCGCCTTGCCCATCGGGGCGCTGATAGGCCTGCGGTCCATAGGGGCCGTACATCGCGGCGGGTCCGGGCGTCGGCGCGGGCGCCGTCCGGCGATCGGCTACCTGGCGGCGAAGCTGCTCATTCTCGGCCTGATAGGCCGATAGCACGCGCTGACCGTCAGCCTGCATCGCCTGGTTCTGGCCCTTCAGCGCCTCGACCTGCGCGGTCAACATTTCGAGGCGATGATTCTGCCCGTCGATCGACTTCAACTGGTTCTCGGTCGACTGAAAGCGGTTCTCGGAAAGCGCCATCCACTCCTGCTGGGAGAGGTTGCGATTGACGAGATCCTTGGTCGAGACGTTGACCTCGCTGACGCCGTCGTCGGCCAGCTTGGACTTGTCGCTATCGCCACCGAAGATCCAGAAGGAGGATATGACTAGCCCCACGCCCGCGGCTCCGGCCAGCAGCAGTCGCTGGCGGCGGCGGACCGCATCGTTGCCGCCAAGGTCTCCCGAGACGGGCGAGACACCCTCTTCGGTACCCCCGTCGAGCGGGCGGCGCTTGCGGTTCAGGAAGTCGGAAAGAGCCATGGCCTCACCTTCCAGTCTGAGAGAATGGGCCGGTCTGCGAGCCGGAGGCGTTCTGCGAGACGAGATAGGCCGTCGTGACCTTGCCCGGCGCGAGCTTGGTGTCGGCGATCGAGACGGCGAGCGCGCTCGACGGCGCGACCATGCTAGTCGTGAGCTCGATGCTCTGGTCGCCCTTGTTTTCGATCCGCAGCACCTTGCCGGTCAGTTCGGACCCGCGATATTCGGCGATCATCTGGACCTTGAGCGTCCCGACATAGACCGGCCGCAAAGCGCGCTGGCGCATCTCGTATCCGTCCGCGACGGCGTTGGAGTACATCGCCTGGACAAGCTCGACCGCTGCATCCTGGGGTCCAAGCTGGTTCGTGGGACCGTTTTCCGCAGCCCGCTCATTGGCGATTGCCGGGTTCGATACGAACACCTGGGCCGCCTGGTCGCCGCTGATACGACACACGAACTTGTAGACATAGCCGCGCTTGCTGGTCGCGAAGAAGGAGAGCGCGGGGCGACCGAAACCATCCGGCACGGAGAGGTAGATGTCCCCGCGGACCGGCTCGTTGACGACCGAAAAGTCGTCCTGCGGATTGCCGGTCGATATCTTCGAGACGCTCGCGAACTCATCCTCGACAAGGCTGATGCGTGTCAGATCCTTGGCCGACGCGGTGCAATCGACCTGGGCGCTGTCGCTCGCCATGATCGTCTGGTCGGCGAAGGCCGGCTCGGCGATCAGGAATACCGCCAGGGCGACGAGGCCCGCGCCGATGAAGCGGCTGGCGTGGCAATAGACACGGCTGAGGAAGGCAGTGCCGAGCGCGGCACTCCCGATGGCATAGACCGGCATCATGACTCGTTCCCCTGTTGATCCTTGGCGGGGCCGGTCGTCACCATTCCGAACCCGACCAGTTTCAGCGACAGGCCGGAATATTCCCAGTCGTAGCGGAAGGTGCGGTTCTCGTTGGAGATGACCTTGTTGCCGACGATCGTGTGAAGCTCGCCGGTCACCTCCGAGCGGAGGTTCCTCGTGTCGATCTCCATCTTCTGGATCGTGAAGAACTGCGAGATCGAGGAGCCGCGCTGTTCATTGACGATCTTGAGCAGGTCGGCCTTGATCTTGCCTTGCGTTCGCGGGCTCGCAATATCGAGCACCGCATTCATCCAATAGTCGAGGTTCTGCGGACTGCGATCGAGCGTCAGCACGACGGTGTCGCGCGTGATCATCTCGAGATATTCGCGGCTGACGCCCGCGGAACTGATCGTCAGCGGCGAGCGCAGCACAGGCTGCAGCACGACCTCGCGGTCGCGCGACAGGCTGACCGTGAAGAGCAGCAAGGTGAGCGCGCCCAGCGCGGCCGCAGCGACGGCCAGGATGTTGCGCTGGCGCAGGATCCGCTGGCTGTTCGTATGGCTGTATGAAAGGTCCATATCACCCCGCCATCAGTCGAAGATATGAGGGTGGCGTGGCTCTCAGACCGGTGAAGCCGGCCGGAAGATGCCAATAGGCCAGGTGAAGCAGCCAGGACGTCGCCCGGCCTGCCTTAGCTTTTCTGAGACCCCACCAGCCCGCACCCGAAAGAAGCATGCCGATAAGGATGTGCTGAGACAGGATCCCCCAGACGAATGGAATGACCATCGCCAGGAACTCATCCAGCGTCCACAGCCCGATCAGCTCGGGATCGTCCAGATGAGTTGGAATGACGTACTTGTCTGCGGCCATTGCACCACCCCCTCCTTGTGCCCGGGCGGAGCTGCTACTCCGCGCCAGGCCTCGGATCGGTTCAGATCGTCGCGGTCACGGTCGAGGTGACGATCGGAATGCCGGTGCCGGCGCCCACGCCGACGCCGACGGGAATCGCGATCTGGCCCATCGAGAACCGGCCGGACGCGAGCGCGACGATGCCGCCGGCAAGGCTCAGCACGGTGATGATCTTGCCGCCGGACCCCTCGAGGAAGTCGGTGAACTTGGTGAGCGCCGTGTTGAACGTCGTGTCGGCGCCGGCGAACGCGGGCCCCGCGAAGAAGAAAAATGCGAACAGGAGTACGGCGAGGGCGAGGATCGCCAGCTCCGCGTGTCCGCTCTTTTTGAGCACAGACTGCATGTGGATTTCCTTCGATTGGAGACGCGACGAACCGCGCCCAAGCAAAGGGTGGCCGATCGGCGAGCGGCCTGGCAACCGGACGTCCGCACAACTGTTTACGAACCGTAAGTATTTTTGTTCGGGGCCGGTATCCGACCGCTTTTCCAGGGCGTAGCGTCCCCGGTTCAGGGCAGTCTGCCCCAGTTGTGGGGCACCGTGCCCTCGTCCCGGCGTAATCTGCCTCAGAATTGCGAAGCGCGTTCAATCGCTATAGATTCGCTGCGCGGGACTCGCGAGCTGTTGACCATTATCATTTCATAAAGCTTCCGCAGCGCCCGACGATTACCAGGCCCTTTCGATATGAGGCTAATCAGAACGTGGGCAGAAGCAGCGCTGACATTCCAGGTTTTACACTCGACATCTCCGAGCACCTCTTTCGCCTGACGACGGAAAGTCTTCGACTTAGATCCAACGAGACGAAGTCCTACCAAACCCTCGAGTGCCTCCTGGAAGCCCGAAACGGAAGTCTGTCACGGATCCGGGATCGCGACATGGCCACATTGAAAGACCATCTGGTTGCGATCCCCACACAGGGTGACATCCGCATCGAACTGAACATTTCACAGGTGAGCGCTGATTGCCTGGATGAGGTGAAAGACCTTCTCAGAGCCTGATCCGAAAGTTGTTGAGCGATACCAGTATGTTATGATTCACCCG
>ERZ1292623.4782-Hain-H51-01um-R1-4782-length-11016-cov-4_pt1 | contig 11016 bp, 11 predicted proteins | sample MGYA00564398_ERZ1292623 | MGnify/ENA primary metagenome ERZ1292623 (study PRJEB36523, sample SAMEA6512633) | groundwater metagenome | collected 2019-01-07 | study: AquaDiva: Metagenomics assemblies of 32 groundwater samples
TGCAAACTTTATGCTCCCATCAGTCCATCTATTCTTCACATCAACCTGTGTTCTTAGAATTGGAGCGCCATTAATAGAAACTTGAGGCATCGAGCCTTGAGGAATTTCCCCCTCAACAAATGGTCTTCCAATCATAACTGGATAATTAGTTACTATGAAATTATCTTTATTAGTAATTGTTAATGTGTCCTGTGCTCCTCCGTCCAATTCAAAAACTTGATACCCAGTAATCTGCTTATCACGCAAAAAGAAAACAGCTCCCAGTAAAAATATAAAAAACAAACTCGCTAAAATAATCTTCACACTCTTACTCTGCATAACAAACATAGAGAAAAAGACTTTTTAAGCTTGATTATAGAATTAGCATTAGATAAGATTCGCCTGGAAGTTAGAAGGTGCAATCGGTGCATTAAGAGAACACCCTTCATCGACTTGTCCATTACAATTATTATCATAATTATCACAAATTTCATTTCCATAATTAATTGGATAATTACAAACCCACTGCAAAGTTTGAGTATTGCATACAGGAACCGTTCCAGCACAAACTCCTTGCGTCAAACAACTGCCAGTTCCTAAGCAGTTTGGTGCCGGCTGTCCCAAAGCAGCAAGCTCCCTCTTAAAACCAACCTCGCTATTCCCCCTGTGCCCTGCAATATCCGACTGCTCTAAAAACTTAAGAACAATATCCTTATGAGCTTGTGTAACTCCAGTAATGAATGGAGCAACATCATAAGTTCTCAAAAGCGAAGCATGTTGTTGGTTTCGTACTTTAACCAAATCAAAACTAATAGAGTTGGTTGCTAAATTGTAATTGGCGCATAAATTAGCATTTCTAATTATTCCTCCTTGATCATCATTTCCGGTAGGCGTCTGTCCAGAAGGGAGACCTGTTCCTACATCTTTGAAAGTCAATTGAAAAGGAGCGACAGTGGTTATCGGTGCAGAAAGAAGTTCAACAACAGGAAGTACATGCGCTAGACTATTTATTGGTTGAAAAGATTGTGCCTCAAATCCTAAATGTTTATCAGTTACATAACTTCCCTGCGTAGTGGTAGGCCAAAATCTCGGATCATTAAAAGCAAATAGATTATTTGAGGAAGTTACAAATAAATCTGTATCTGCTAAAATTTGCCCAGTTAATGCATCAAAAACATACCGTCCATTAACAACATGTGGTCCTCCTGGCAATCCTTTGACATATCCCAATGCAAGTTGTTGAGCAGCATTCACAGAATCGCTTCCCCCAACCGTAGCCCATAAAGGCGTTAAAGTAAACACTCCATTTTGGTCAATAGAAATTCTTCCTGAAACAGTTCTTGCTCCCTCGCCATCCCACATTATGATCATTCTATAATCGGGGTTTATTTCTGTTCCGGCATTAAAAGTTAACACAGTATCAACATGATCGTAAGTAGCACCATTTGGAAAACAAATTGTAAAAAGTCCGCCTTGAGTAATAGGAATAGTCTGCCCATCGTAATCGTGCCATGAGCCTATTTGTGTAACAGTTCCATCAGAATTAATTTTAAAGAAATCATTATTAAATAAATATTCGTCATAAATTTCTGTGCCAACTCCATTAGAATTAACTCTCTGTAATTTAACTTGAAGCATAGCATTTCCTCGATGGGCACTTGGACAATTAGGAAGACCCTGAGAATTAACACTGCACGTTGAGCCCCCTCCAGCACAAGCTGGTTGTTGTGCAGGATAAACAATATTGCCAACTTCTCCGGTTGAAGTCATGCTAATTGTTCCATCAGAAGCCAATAATAATCTATAAACATCCATCGTCTCAAAATTCCTATCAGATGCAGTAACAAAAACTGGTTGGTTAGGTTTCAAAACAACATCGCTCGAAGTTAGCCAATAAATATAAGTCTGGGAACATATGCAACCTGGAGGGCTTTCACGAATACAAACACCATCTGGGCCAGGAGAGAAATTACAAATCGGAAAGTTTGTATATGGTAAAGAAACAATCTGCTGTCCAGAATTATAAACATTAAATGAATTCAGAGCATAAACACCAAGAGCGCGATGAGCATACCAAGTAGGACAAGGATTTTGCGAGCAAGACCCTTGCGAAGATTTAACAACAACATATTTATTTTCATTTGCAGAGCCATCATCAACTCTAAAAATCAAAGCCGCACCATCGCGAAATTGAGTTAATCCTCTCCCATCAAAATAAATCAAATTTTCATTATTCGGCCCAATTGCTCCAAACCTATCACCATTATAAAAATAAAATTCCTCTTCTCCATCAGAAGGGCCTTGCATATTTGGACCAAACAAATCAGCACAAATTCCAGAAGCACCATCAAGAGGATAAACTGTCTGTGATAAATATCCGCTTGTCAAAGCAGCAGCTTGAGAAGTTATAGAAAAGCTCTTAACATGAGAGACAGTCGAAGTGCCTATAGGGGGAGAGAGCGAAACATCCCTACTATCAAAAATAAAGTTAGCAATAAAAAAACAAATCAAAACAGCCAAAACAACTATTCCTAGAATCAACCCAGCAACTAATCTTTTTTGATTTCTCATATCTAAATTACTCTATAGACACTAATTATATAAACATAGACAATTCCCAAAAATTTGCTACAATCAAAGGAATTGTCTTAAACTCAACGAATTAAATCCCTCTGTGAAGGTTTTTAAACCCTTTTTATCAACATACAATCATGCCATTCAAAGTAAATATATCCCAAAAGGGAAAATCATGGAAATTGGAGTCTACTAGTGAAACAATCGCAGGAAAAAAGCTCGGAGACACAATCGAAGGCTCTGATGTTTCAGATTCTTTGGAAGGTTACACTCTAAAAATTACAGGAGCTTCAGACATTTCTGGATTTCCCCACAAAGCAGATGTTCAAGGTCCTGAAATGAAGAGAGTCATGTTCACATACGGATGGGGAATGCACAAAAGACCAAGAAAAGCAGGGAAAAAAGCTCGGCAAAATATTGACGGTCTAAGACTAAGAAAAACAGTCCGTGGTCAGCAAATCTCTGAAAAAACAGTTCAGCTAAACTGCATAGTTGCAAAGCAAGGCTCAAAACAATTAGCAGAAATTTTCCCAGACCAAAATCAGCCAAAAGCAAAAGCAGAAGTAGCAGTAGCACCATAATTGTATCCACTTAGCTTTCTGAAGTAAATTCGGTAAATAATTATTCTACACATAGGATAATATTCTGGCTTGCAATAATTCTCATAACTTTGAGCTACATGTTAATCGACAGTCCAATTATAATTAATTATCTTAGTCTTTAGACACAGCTCAGATAAATCTTGAGCATAAATCTATCAACCCCTAGTCTAGGATTATTAACAATTTTATTTATCCAACAGTCCTAGAAGCTAAAATCCAACGAATAATTATGTAGGATAAACTCCTTGAATCTTATCTAATTTTCTTAAATCGACAAATGAAGAGAAAGTTAAATCATATCTATAAAAATTTCTAGAACCTATTGCTAATTTACGTAAAGACCATTCTCCAGAAGGTTCTTTTAGGAAATCGAAAGAGTCATCATTTATGAAATAATCATTCGTATGATTTCTTGCCCTAAATGTCACTGAAAAAGCAGATAACTCTCTCTCTCCTTTTCTATTAACTGTCTAAAAAATGCATCCCTATCTTGTTCCATTAAAATTCTAGACTCTCCTGCACCTCTATCAAATGCGTGCACTCCTCTAAAATATTCAGAGATGCTTACTTTTTCGATTAACTCTCTTAAATTAGGATATTGAACATGATTATTAATCTGAAAATATTTAGTAGGCCGATCTTTATTTTTGTAAGGAATTTTCAATTCTCTTATAAATTCATCAAATTTTTCAAATGAAATTTCTGTTAAATCGAATTGCATAAAAAACAATAAACTACTAATTTTTAAAGATGACTACTATCAAAATCCAAACATATAGGTAATTTTATTGATTAGGCTTCTAGTTTTTCCAAATCAAAAAAACGATAACTATTAATCTCATCTTGCCCAATATTACTCGACATAGCCTTTCACACAACTCTTTAAAAAGCCACAAACTCCATAAACATATGCAAGACCTAGAGACTTTAAACGTAATAATCGCCGGACATATAGACCACGGCAAGACAACAATCCTATACAAACTAAGCAGAAAATGGACAGACACTCACTCTGAAGAACTAAAGAGAGGAATCACAATAAAATTAGGTTATGCAGACATAACAATTTCAAAAGACGCAGAATACAACATACACAATAAAGGCAAAGCTCAAAGATACATTTCATTTATAGACGCTCCAGGCCACGAAATGCTTATGGCTACAATGCTTTCAGGTGCGGCAATAGTTGATGCGGCAATTCTAGTAGTAGCCGCAAATGAAGGAATAAAACCCCAGACAAGAGAGCACCTAATGGCTCTTCAAGCAAAAAACCTAAAAAACATAATAATAATCCAAAATAAAATAGATTTAGTCTCAAAGGAAAAAGCATTGGAAAATTACAACATGATTAAAAAAGAGTTCAAAGGCACAATAGCAGAAAACGCGATAGTAATCCCAATTTCAGCACAGCAAGAAATAAACATAGAAAAAATTTACGAAGCATTATGTGAAATTCCAATTCCTCAAAGAAATAAATCAGACACTCCAATTTTCTTAATAGCAAGAAGTTTTGACATAAACAAACCTGGGACAAAACCAAAGAATCTTCACGGTACCGTCTTAGGCGGAACTCTCAAAGCCGGCTCTCTAAAAATAGGAGACGAGATAGAAATAAAGCCAGGTATAATGATTAAAGAAGCAAATCAATTTAGATATAAAACAATCAAGACCAAAATAGCATCTATTTTCAGAGGATCTAGTAAACTAGAAGAGCTCACACCAGGAGGAAGCGCTTCAATAGAGACAGAGTTAGACATGAGTATGGGAAAAACAGATGCCTTTTCAGGCTGTATTACTTCAATAAAAGGAAAGCTCCCAGAGATAACAACAAAGCTCAAAATAACTTACGAGCTTTTCAAAGAGCTTGAGGGGATGCCTCAGATAACTCCGCTAAAACCAAGTGAGACGATAATGCTTTCAATAAACACTTCAGTTACAGTAGGCATGATAAATAAGCTAAACTCAAAAGAAGCAGAGTTAACTCTTAAAATTCCAGTAGTACCATTCAAAAATGCAAAGCTTGGAATAGCAAGAAACGTAAACAATCACTGGCGTCTTATAGGTCAGGGAGAAATTATCTGATGAATACACCTCTAAAAAGAGGTGAGGATTATATTTTTAAAATAATGCAAGAAGTAAGAATATATGGCTTAAAAGCATGGGAAGAAGAAAGAAAAGAAGATTATTGGAGAGAGACAGCAAAGAGATGTTGGAATGCAGGAAAGGATAGAGAATTAATAAGTTTATTTTCTAGCCTAGAATTTAAAGAAGAGGTTGGAGAGTCCCATATATTTTCTAACGGATTAGATATACCATTTAGTGAAATAGACTACCATTATAGAACAATGCGTGCTGGCGCAGCGCATATTTTAAGAAGAATGAATCCGGAGATATTCCAAGAACTACCGGTTAAAGCAGAAGCAACATAATTAAAGCCAGCATCTAAATAAAATTAATGCAAAACTCAATGTCAATGAATTACCTAACAAAAACATCTGGTCCATGTGTTATTCTTGCTGGAGCCGGAACAGGCAAGACTCACAGTATTGTAGAGAAGTTAAAATATTTAATCGATAAGAAAATTTATGCGCCTGAGGAATTAGTCTGTCTTACATTCTCAAACGAAGCAGTAAACACAATAAGGCAAAGAATTTTCCCATTCTTAAAAAGTAATCAGGAGCCGATAGTAAGAACGTTTCATGCTTTTTGCGCAGACATTCTAAGGAAGCATGGTGAGAAAATAGGAGTAAAGCAAAACTTCAAAATAATTCTGCCAGACGATGGAAAAATATTGCTTCACAAGTATTTCAAAACTCATCCGCAGCTATGCACAAAGTACATTGATGAAATAAGCATCGCAAAAGACTTAGGCTACTCCGTTGAGAGGCTTGAAAAGAATGTCAAGACTAGTTTGGCAAGTATTGAAGAGCTTTCCAAAGAGCTTGATGATCTAAAATTCAAAGTGAACACAGCTCATTTAAAGAAAATAAATGCAGAGGAGTCAGACAATCTTAAATCAAGAAAAGAAAATGTAGAAGAGGAAGTAAAGCAGAGAAAGTTCATACAATCCTGGAAGTCCTATGAGAAAATAAAGTCTATAAAAAATGGTTTGGACTACGCAGATTTAAACCATAAAGCATTAGAACTATTAGAAAAATTTCCAGAAGTTGCTGAAGAATACAAATATTTAGTAATTGACGAATTCCAAGACACTAATAAACTACAATGCGATTTAATAAAGTTCATAACACCTCATAGAAACATAACAATTGTGGGCGATTTAAACCAGTCAATATACCGTTTTCGTGGGGCTTACAAAGACAATTTCAATTACATAAAAAAAGAGCTAGATATAGAAGATTCAGACATATTCAAATTGGATAAATCATACCGCTCAACAAACAAAATCCTCTCAATAGCTCATGATTTAATAAAAAACAACTACAAAATCCAAAGCGAATGTTTCGAGGTAAAAAGCGCTTACAACGAATCTGGAGAAAATGTGCAAGTATACGAGTTAAAAAACGCAAATGAGGAAGTAAGAAAAATAATTGAGTTGATTAAAGAGGAGTTATCAAAGCAAACACCCTTAGAAGAAATATGCGTTATCTTCAGAACTCATCAGCAGGCAAATGCTTTGAAAAAAGAGTTAGATTATCAGAATATACCTTTCATAAATCTAAACAAAGAATCTCTGCTCAAATCTCCGATAATCAAACAAATCAGAGCATACCTAACTCTAATCAACAAATATCAAAATTCTACTAATGGGGGCGACAGTGCTTGGTGGGAACTAATGCATTCTTCATCGTTGAATAAAACGGATGAAATTCAATTCACTAAAGCATTAAGAGAACTACAAAAAGAAGAAAGTATAACTAAGAAAATAATAATCAATGGTATAAAAGATATTTCAGAGCAGGCAAAAGCCAAACTAAATGCAATAATCAAAATAATATTAGAATCCTCAGAAGAAAAAGATACTGTAAGCATAATGAAGAAGCTATATCAATTACTAGGTTTTCAGGTAGAAAGTTTTAAGGAGAACCAGCAAAAATTACTAGCTTTAGAAAAATTCAGCACATTAGCCAAAGATTTTAGTGAGTCAGATTCTACGGAACTAAGTCTTTTCGTCCATCATCTAGAGACTCTTGATGCTCTAAATGTATCAATAGAATCTCCAACTATATCAAAAAAGGGAATAAGAATAATGACAAATCATGCAACAAAGGGTCTTGAGTATACTGCTGTAATAATGTGTTCATTAGTCCAAAAGAAATTTCCTCTTGAGCACAGAAGTTCAAGCATAATCTCCATGGAAGAGTCAAATGATGATGAAAGTCAACTTGCAGAAGAGCGCAGATTATGCTACGTCGGCATTACAAGAGCAAAAAAAAGACTATACCTAGTCTATGCAAAAGAATATGCTAAAAGAGAATTTGAGCCAAGCCAGTTTCTCAAAGAGATTAACTATCAAGAAAATAAGAATATTAGTTTCATAAAAGATGAATCAGAGTTATATCAAAAAAAGGAAGAAAAATTAGAGATAAAATCAGCAGACAGACTAGAACAAATAAATATCTCTTTTTCTGCAAGTTCGCTTCAGAAATTTGACGAATGCCAAAAAAGATACGAGTACAAGTATATTTACAATATGCCAGATCCAACCCCTCAGTCATGGGAAGCGATAGCTCTAGGTAATTTCGTCCATCGTGTTCTTGAAGAAGGAGTCTCAAAAGGCTTCAAAACAATAAAAGAATTCGAGGACTGTGCAAAGACCATCCAAATGGAAGAATTCAAAGATTCTAATTTAGAAGAAGCAATTCCAATGATAAGAGTATTTGTTGAGAGAAACAAAAGTAAGTACAATGAAAATTCTTTGGTAGAACAGCGACTTTCAATAAACCTCGATGACCTTCATTTTAATGGATATGCTGATAGAATAGACATAAGCGACACAGGTGATGTAACAATCGTAGACTACAAAACTGGCAAGTCTGAAGTAAAACCAAAATATCGAAACTGGCAACTCGGTTTGTACGCATTAGCATCAAGAGTTTTTGGGAATCCAAAAACTCTAATCTTAGAAATGCTTCAAAAAGACCACCCAATAGAATTTAGTTTAGACTCGAGCGGAATAGCAAAAGAAATCCACAGCTTAAGAACTCAATTCTCATTGCATGAAATAAGACAGGAGTTAGTAGGAACAGCAAAGGCAATCATCCAAGCAAAACAAACAGGTTTCAAGCCCTGTCAAATCGAGAAGAACTGTGAGTTTTGTCAGGAATGGATTTACTGACTGGCAGTTTTTATAAAAATCAAAAATAAAATATTTAGTTTAACCGTAGGCTTGTAAAAAAGCTTGATAAGCTTTTGCTACACTTCCAAAGCTACTTCTATTAAAAGCATTCTCTATTGCAGTTACAAAATGCTGTTGAGATAAATCTCCAGGCAATTGGTCTACTGTCGCAATAGTTATTTCTCCATCCCACCCCATATGTGGAAATAGCTTTCTCAAAGGAGGAGCCACTAAATGCCCATCAAAACTCGTATATTTGGAATCGCCTACAGACTCTACTACAGTCCCGCGTATCTCTCCCTTAGAAAATTTAACAGCGAGGTTCTCACCAAATCCTTCATAATCTCTTAATTTTAGAGAAGGACGAAATAAAATACCACCTGTCAGCCCATAAGCTATACTCTCGGTAGTTACAGGAAAAAGCCCACCATCTCTTTTTATCTCAAAATTCCCCCAATCTCTAAGCTTTAACAGAAACTCCAAATTCACAGAAGAGTCTATGCGAGAGTCATCTTCATGAGACATAAACCTACGTCTTCCAAGACTATCTTTCATTTCCTCTCCTTTGCGTAAGTCATACAAGTCAATTGATAACGAATCAGGACTTTTCTCTGTATGTTTATACATTTTTCTCATTACCTCCTTTCAGCGCTATAACTATGAAAATCATTTTTTGCAGTTTTATTAGTTCTTTCATAGTAGTTACATAAAATTAAGCTATATAAATCATTGTGGTGGTAATTACCACCAAAAGCAAAAGGAATAAAAAGCTCAGTTGCTCAATAAAAAGATGCACGAAGAAATATTCAAAGAAGCTGGGTTAAGTATTAATGAATCAAAGGTTTACGAAGCATTGCTTAGAATAGGAGAATCCTCTGTGCAGAACATATCCATAAAATCTAAAGTTCACAGAAGAAATGTTTATGACAGTCTTGCCAAGCTACAAGAAAAGGGTTTAGTTTCAGAATCATTCATTAAAGGAGAGAAGTTCTTCAAACCAACAGACCCAGAAAGACTCCTAGACCTGCTAAAAGAAAAACAACAAAGAATGCAATCTGCTCTTCCAATGCTAAAAGAAGAATACAAAAAAGTCAAGCCAGAAACAGAAGCATATTTCTACAAAGGAGTTGAAGGTTTCAAGAACTATCTTGCAGATATACTAAAAACAAAAGAAACGGTCTACTTTATTGGAGCAAAAGCCTTCTGGCTTGATCCACGTTTGGAGCATTTTCTGCACAATTTCGAGACAGAACGCAAAAAGCTAGGAATTAAATTTAGGCATATTTTTGATTATGAAATCAAAGAAAAGAAACCAGAAATATTAAAGTTAGTCGGAAAACCTTACAAATTTCTTCCTAAAAAATATTCTAGCAACATAGCAGTAGATATATTTGGCCCATATGTAGTGGCATTCGTAGGAGTTAAGCCCGGAGAGCTTCAAGAAGAGCCACTACAATTCGTAATTAAAAATCAATATCTCGCAGAGGGTTACAGAAAATTCTTTCAGTTTATGTGGGATTTCTGCCCTGAAAAAGAAATATAAACAATAAAACCATTAAAGCAAGATGAACAAATCGATAAAAATTATTTCATTTGTATCCATAGGAGCGATAATTATCTTAGCCGGAATATATTTCATAGGCTATAAAAATCTAAAGTCGGAATACCAACAAACTTATCAGAAATGTTTACAAGACTTGCCATATACACAGCAAATAAATAATTCTCCGTTCCAAAACCTAGCTCAACAATGTATAGATAATGGAGGGTGTTATCTTGGTTGCGGAAGTGCATGCGAACCATATAAGAGTTCGGGCTACACATTTAGTGAAACATTTTACTCCTTAGTTCCAGCAGGATGCAATAAGATGTGTAAATCTGTATGTTTATATCCTTGAACAAAAAGATATAACTCTAAAAAATATAATTTTAATTAGTAATTTGCCTATCAATTGCAATCTCGCTCAAAAATCTAAATATCAAAACCGTAGCGCTCATTAAATTCTTCCATAGACTTCTCTAGGACTTGCCTTGACACGTCTAAAATTTGTGCAGATTCATAATAAATTTCTATAATTCTATAATCTAAGTCTCTTTTTACTCGGGGTTTTTTGCTACCCATCAAAATAGCCACCTTAAAGATGCCCTCTGGAAAGTTCTCTCTAATTTGTCGGCGAACGTTTTGAAAATTCCCAAATGTCACAATTTCTCCAGTTCCTCGATCATAATAAAATCTAACACCTGCGCAAGGAAAAGATTCCCAATAGCCAGCATTTCCTCCGAAACTCTCTGTTCCAAGCTCGCTAACCATTCCACCTTCTGTCCAACTTATCATTTTACTAAATTTCTTTCAACTATATTGTCCATAAAAATGCACAAAAAAAGGGCTTTTTAAATCTTCTTCCAAGTCTGGCTTATGATTGTAAAATGAATCTAACGCGCCAAGCAATATAATCACTTAAACTTATCAGGAACTCTATACTCTGCCCAGTTGACTTTCCCGTTCAAAACAGCGTCTTTGACACTATTCTCAGTAGAAGTCAGCCTAGATTTCCCGCTCTT
>ERZ1292623.2673-Hain-H51-01um-R1-2673-length-15723-cov-18_pt3 | contig 11014 bp, 11 predicted proteins | sample MGYA00564398_ERZ1292623 | MGnify/ENA primary metagenome ERZ1292623 (study PRJEB36523, sample SAMEA6512633) | groundwater metagenome | collected 2019-01-07 | study: AquaDiva: Metagenomics assemblies of 32 groundwater samples
CATTAAGTACCAGTTCATCTACAAGCTCGAGTACTTCTACATCAACTAGTACTACTAGTTCAACTACGACTTCAACAACAACCTTAGTACCAGAATGTAATGATGGTATTGATAATGATAATGATGGATTTGCTGACTTTGGTAGTGATATAGATTGTGGTTCTTTAGAAGATGATGATGAATCCGGAAGTTCACAAGAATGTATTCCTGGGCAAACAAGAAACTGTGGTGTAAGTGATGTTGGTGAATGTAAATTAGGAAAACAAACTTGTGGTAATAATGGATTATTTGGTAGTTGTGTTGGTAATATCAATCCTGTTGTTGAGTTATGTGATAGTTTAGATAATGATTGTGATGGAAGTAGTGATGAAATCTTTAGTAATTTAGGAAATAGCTGTAGTATTGGTGTTGGAGCATGTAGAGATAATGGAGTATTTGTATGTAGATTAGACGGTTCTGGAACTCAATGTAATGCTGTTCCTGGTATACCTAGTAATGAAACATGTGACGGAAGTGATAATGATTGTGACGGTAATGTAGATGAAGGTGGAAATAATTTATGTAATAATAGGTTATTTTGTGATGGAAATGAAATATGTAGAGGTGTATTAGGGTGTCAAGATGGTACTGCTCCTAATATAAACGATGGAGTTTTATGTACTATTGACAGTTGTAATGAGAATACTGACACAATTGTTCATACTCCTAACAATAATTTATGTGATGACAATATAACATGTACAGCAGATATGTGTACAAATTCTGGATGTGTAAATGAAGAAATAGATAATGATAATGATGGATTTTCAATATGTAGTAATCTAGATTGTAATGATACTAATCCTAATATAAATTCTGGTGCTAATGAAACATGTGATAGTATTGATAATGATTGTGATAGTATAATAGATGAATTTGCATGTCAATGTAATGATAGAACAGATAATGATGAAGATGGATTTATTGACTTAAGTGATCTAAGTTGCAGTAGTCCACTTGATAACGATGAAAAAAACCCTACTCAAGAATGCAATGATAACATAGACAATGACGATGATGGGTTTATCGATATGAATGATGCTGGCTGTACGACTTCACAAGATACTACTGAAAGAACACAATGTCAAGATAGAAAGGATAATGATGGTGATGGTGCAGTAGATATGAATGATTTTTCATGCAGAGGTGTACAAGATGATGATGAGAGATTCCCATTAGCACAGTGTCAAGACAGGATTGATAATGATAATGATGGACGTATAGATTTAGATGACTTTCAATGTACAAGTCAACAAGATAATAATGAGAGTATTCCATAAATTAATAATTTAGGAGGTTAAAATGAAAGAATATTTATCAAGTATTAAAGAAGCAGGTAGGAATTATCTTACCAAGGGAGTGGAAATTGCAAGAAGCACTTCTGAAAATTTGAGTAGGAGTATAGACTATATTTTGAATATGTCTACAAGTAAAAAGATTAAGGCTGGTTTGTCTGCTGCTATTTTTGCATCTCAAGTAGCAAGTGTGAATCTTAATAAGGATGGAAATTATACAAGAGCTGGACTAGGGCCTGCTGGTGGATGTCTCTTTTTGTTAAACGAAGGTGGACAATGGGCTCTTTTGGGGGATCATGACGCTACTATAGGAGAACCGCCTGTTCTAACAAGTAATTCTCCTTTACCAGAAGCTTTTCTTCTTAATGGTAACTCAGATCTAAGAGTTTCTATTAGTGTAAGCGATACAGATGGTGATTTCGATAGGTTTGTTCTTGAAGAGGAATTGTTGTCTGGTCAAGGTCCTGTTGGTGCATTTGTTGCTTATCTGGGAACTAATCAACCTGTAGAATCACATGATCTTTCTGTAGGGGAATATGATCTAGTTATTCCAGGTCGACCTGAACGAGAAGCAAGGGTTAGTATATATGGTGTTGATTTGAATAACAATAGGTCAGAAGAACCACTAGAGGTTAGATTAGTTAATGGTGCTGTGCCTCCAGCACTGCCTGATACAGATGGTCAAGATGGTGATACTAATGGCGATGGTGGAAATGGAGATGGAATTTCAAATAGGGCTCCTGTTGCAGACCCTCAAAGTGTTCAGGTTGATGAAGATAGAAGTTTAGATATTTTCCTAACTGGAACTGATCCTGATAATGATCCTTTAACTCCTAGAATTATCAGAAATCCTAACAGTGGTAATTTAATTATTGAAGGTAGGGGTATTGTTAGATATGAGCCTAATTCTAACTATAATGGACCTGATAGCTTTGATTTTGTTGAGAACGATGGAATAGTAGATAGTGAAGTAGCTAGAGTTAATATAGATGTAAACCCTGTTAATGACTCGCCTGTTGCAAGGCCTCAAATAATACATGGCACAGAAGATACCCTGGCTCCTGGATTATTTACAGGTAGTGATGTTGATAACAGTAATTTAGAATTTAGAGTTCTTAGTGGACCTAGTGATGGAACTTTAACTCAAGTTGATGATCAGTTTACTTATAACCCTAATCAGGATTTCAATGGACATGATAGCTTTGCTTTTATTGCCGTAGATCCTGAAGGTGCTGAAAGTGAACCACAAACTGTGGAAATGGATATTGCAGCAGTTAATGACAGACCCATTGCTAGAGATGTAAATTTAACTGTGGCTAGAGGTGGTAGTTCAACTGTAAGATTGAATGGTTCTGATGTAGACAGAGATACATTAATATATCAATTAACTACTCCACCTAGAAGTGGTGGGATGATTATTAATAGGGATGAAGTAACTTATGAACCATTTGAAGGGTTTACTGGAGATGACGAAGCATTTTATAGGGTTAGTGACGGACAGGGGTGGAGTGAACTAGCAAGGATAATAATTGAAGTGACAAATCAATAATTTTTTCTTTTTTATTATATATTTTCTAATATATTGTTTTTAATCATAATAATCTTTATATACTATTTCTTTGCATTTGCTAGTCTCGAGTGGTAATTTATTTGATACCACTAGGTAAAGGTATCACTGGGGGGGTATGATTGAATAAGAAATTATTAGTATTATTTTTATTGTTAGGAATCTTAATTGTTCTATTAATTAAATTTGCTTTAGCACAAGGTGTTACTGGAGCAATAGGTAATCCTATAACTGTAATTCATAGGCAAAATGTTACTGAAGGAGAAGAAGTTGTAATTGATAGAGAATTAATTGTTATAAATAAAAATGATTTTCCAGTTGATGTAACTTTAGAGCCTAGTGTTGAAATTGAAGATATAATTGAATTATTAGATGAAGAATTTACAATAGAAGCTAATCAAGAAAAAAGAGCTAGATTTAAAATAATATTAGAAGATAATTTTATACATTCTGGAAAAATAATTGTTAATTTTAAATCACCAGAAGGGGATAGGATTGGTCTAGCCTCTAAGATTACTATTTTAGGTGATGATGTGGATGGAGAAGATCCTGATGAGGAAAATGAAATTGATGAGGGAGAGGATCCTGAAGAGGGAGTAAGTTTTGGTGGAAATGGTTCAGCTCCTAGAACTCCTGATAATAATTCTGATGGAAATGGTTTAGGGATCACTATTTTAATTTTAATTTCAGTTTTGATTATAGGATGTATAGTTGGATTTGTAATTTTGATTAGGAGATAAAAAATGAAAAAAATAATTATATCCTTAGCTTTAATTTTACTAGGTATTAATTTTGTAAGTGCTTATGAGTTATTATGCTTAAGCGAAGGTCAAGAAGTAGTGACTACTACAGGTCAGACTATTTATACTTGTGGTGCAACTATTTGTCAACTTTGTGTTAATGATGATCATTTTCAAACTAATCCTGTAAATTGTCAAGGGTTAAGCTGTACTTATTTAGATGGTAATGGATCTGGTGGTACTGGGGGTGGTTCTGGTGGTGGTAATGAAATTCCTGGCGGAATACCTAATTTAGATAATTTTTTATTTGATGTTGCTTATGTTGTAAAAGATTTAAGTTTCGTAGATAATGATATTATCAAAGTTTTAAATGATTTAGTTTTAGATTATGAAGTAATTGTTGAAGCCGATGTTTTAACTACTGATTTTAATGATTATGCTATGATATTAGTTAATGATAATTCTTTTAGTAATGCTAAAAATATTCCTGTAAATGCACATAACTCTATGGTTGTTGGTGGTAGATATGTTAATGTATATAAAATAGCTGATTATGCTAGAACTGAAAACCCAAGAAGAACTGCAAGGATAAGAATACTTCATGATATTACTAAGGATATTATTTCTCCATTTAATATGTATACTACTATAGTTGATTATGATAGATTGCCATTAATTGGTGAAAGGGCTGATGGTCTTAGAAATTTGGTTGGTACTGATAATTCAAGAGAATATCCAATAATTGGGATAGTTGGAATTGATAAACAACTTAATGATGGTTCAATATCTGGAAATAGATTAGCTTATTTTGGTATTACTGAGAGTGATTTTTGGACTCAAGATGCTGAAGATATGTTTTCTAGAACTATAACTTGGACTTTAATTGGTGAAGATAATGATAAGGATGGATTTTATGATTCTGTAGATTGCAATGATAATAATAAGGATATATATCCTGGTGCTCCTGAAATTCCTTATGATGGAATAGATCAGGATTGTAATGGGCTTGATTTAGTTGATAAAGATGGGGATGGGTTTAATTTTGATGTTGATTGTAATGATAATGATCCTAATATAAATCCTAATGCTAGTGAAATATTAAATGATAATATTAATCAAAACTGTATAAATGATAAACCTTTTATTACTGGTACAATTCCTAATTTAAATTGGAATGAAGACACAAATAAAAGTATAGATTTAGATCCTTATTTCCATGATCCTGATGGTGATGTTTTAAAATATACTGTTAATACTGTCAATATAGATTATACTGTTAGTGGTAGTGTGATTACTTTAATTCCAGATCCTAATTGGTTTGGTAGTGAAACAGTTAAATTTACTGCTAGTGATAAAGGATTTAGTGTGGATAGTAATAGTGTTGTGTTAACTGTTATTGATACTTTTGATCCTGACGTAATTGCTCCAGTTGTAACTTTATTATTACCTGTAGATGGTCATTTTAGTGTTGTAGATGAAATTAATTTTAAATTTAAGGTAACTGATGATAAAGCTAATGTTCTAACTTGTGGTTTTTATACTAATGCTAAAACTGGTGTATTTGAGTTATTAGAAGGAGAATTCCAAGTTAATAATGGTACTGAGAAACTTGTGAATGTGTTTAATATTCCAGATGGAAGTTTTGAATGGAATGTAAAATGTGATGATGGAACTAATAAAGCATTTGCAATAAAAAATAGAAAGTTTAGTGTTGATGAACCTGATGCTCCTGTAATTCAGAATATTAACAATATTACTGTTAATGAAAATGAAAAAGTTGTTATAACTGTTGTAGCTAGTGATGCTGATAATGATAATTTAATTTATTCTATAAATAGTGCTAAGTTTACTCAGAGTAATAATGTTTTTACTTGGATGACTAATTTTAATGATCAAGGAGTTTATGACTTTGTGGTAAGTGTTACTGATGGTATTCTTACTAGTACTAAAAATGTTCATGTTACTGTTAATAATGTAAATAGAAATCCTGTGTTTAATGGTGTAATAGGAGATCAAGCTTTTGAGGAGGATAGTAATAAGAATATAGATTTGAGTTTATATTTTTCAGATCCTGATAATGATAAGTTTAGCTATAGCTTTGAATTGGGTGATAATGTAGATGTTAAATTTAATAATGATGTTGCTACTATAATTTCTGATCCAAACTTTAATGGACAAACTCAATTAAGAATAGTTGGAAGTGATGGTAAGGTAAGTATTAAGAGTAATATATTTAATTTATTTATTAGTCCTGTAAATGATGCTCCTGTTCTAAATCAGATATTAAATATATTTGCTGATGAAGGAGATTTAGTTAAGATTAACGCTACTGCAAGTGATGTTGATGGAGATACTTTATTATTTTTATATGAGTTTCCATTTGATGTGAATGGAGAATGGCAAACTGATTTTGATGATGCTAGAACGTATGATGTCGAGGTTAGAGTTACTGATGGATTTTTATTTGATAATCAGATGATTAAAGTTTTTGTTGAAGATGTAAATATACCTCCTGTTTTAGATCATATTGATGATTTTGAAATTGAGGAAGACTCTGACAACCAAGAGGTATGGATTTTAAGGGGCAGTGATCCAGATGGCAGTGTTGTTAATTTTATAATTTCAAATGAAAAAACAAACCAAGTAGATTGTAGTATAGAACAAGTTGATGGTCCTTTATTTAGTTTATTTTTAAAACCTGCTAAAAATTTCTTTGGAAATGCTACTTGTACTGTAAGAGTTCTAGATAATAAAAATGGTTTTAGTGAACAAGTTGTAAATATTAAAGTAAATGGTCTTAATGATGGTCCTGAAATTGTAAGTGTAATACCTGCAGGAAATGAATTAAAGATTAATAAGGATAAATCACAAACTTTCATAGTTGTTTGGAATGATGTTGATAATGGCGGTGTAACAGTTGAGTGGTATGTTGATAATGTTTTGAAAACTAGTGGAGATATATTTAGTTTTAATCCTAATGGCGTTGTAAAAGATTTTAATGTTAAGGTAGTTGTTAAAGACAGTGGATTTAGTGATGAGCATAGCTGGTTAGTTCATTCTGTCGATACAGTAGAGCCTCCTGTAGGAGATGGGCAAAGTTGTGGTCAACTTGGAGGAGATATTTGTTCTAGTAATGAAGTATGTAATGGAAGTTTATTAGATGCTAATGATAGTAATATTTGTTGTAGTATCCAATGTGTTTTGAAAGATGAACCTCCTGTAAATGGTGGTTTAGATAATTTGAAAGAATTAGATAGATGTAGTGCTGGAGTAATTGGAAATATAGAAGTGGATATTGAGGAGCCAGATGAAAGTGATGAATTTGGTCCTGAGGAGACGATGGGTATTCAAATTACTGTTCAGAATGATGGCGATGATGATGTGGATGTTAAAGTTCATGCTATATTGTTTGATGTTTCTAATGATGAGGAGATTGAAAAAGTTAAAAGTGATAAATTTGATGTAAATGATGATAGTGATGAAGAAATTGAATTAGAGTTAGAAATTCCTGGTGGTGAACTAGATGAGGATGATGATTTTATTTTATTTGTGAAAGCATTTGAATCTGGAAATGAAGATAAGCAATGTGCTGAAGACTTTATTGATATTGATATTGAAAGAGAAGAAGATGATGTTGTAATAGAAGACTTGAGTTTTAGTCCTAGTGCTATAACTTGTGATAGAGATTTAAACATTAAAGTCGGATTAGATAACGTTGGAACTAATGAGCAAGATGTTTATGTACAAACTAAAATATTAGGAACTGATTTGATTAGTACTACTGAAACTTTTACTTTAGAAGATTTTAATGATGACGACCATGATATTGTTAAAAATATAAAAATGAACGTTCCTGAAAGTGTTAAATCCGGTGAGTATGAATTAGAAGTTACTGTATTTTATGGTTCTGATTCTGTAAGTGAGAGTAGGAATTTAATAATAAATGGTTGTGAAGATGTTGAGCCTGTATTTATACCAACTACAAAAGGATTTATAGATACTGATGCAAGTTTAGGGGCTGTATTTAATAAGGATAGGGGAGAAAAATTAGTTATTCCTGTTGCTATAGAGAATCAAGCAGATGGGTTTGTGGTATATAATTTAAATTTAGAGAACTCTGTAATTGATTTCAAATCTAAGAACATTTTACTTGGTAAAAATGAGAAAAAAATAGTTAATTTAGAAACTACTGTAGATGAGAATGCTAGATCTGGAAAACATATGGTTAAGATTAATGTTTTAAGTGATGGGCAAATAGTCGGAAGTAAAGATGTTTTGTTAAATGTTAGAGAACCTGTAAAAGAAGGACTTGGATTGTTTGGAATAAGTTTAATAATATTGAATGTATTAGCCTTATTGATAATTATTTATTTTATTATTATATTTTAGTAAGATTTATATTTAATCTGGTATTGGTTAATTATATGGAAGAGCCACTTTTATTACAGGAAGATGATTACCAGCAGAGACAATTTGAACATATTATAAGTTCGGTATATAATAGACTAATAAAAGATGAAGATGCTGTTGTGGAAAGGTATCATAGATTTGTTTCTCCTAAAAATACTTTCCAGGGATTATGTATGTTCATTTATAATCATGATAGGTTAGCTAAAATAATAGCTGCAGAGTGGGTTTTGGAGCAGAGAAGGATTGAACAAAAGATTTAAAAATTTGGGGAAATCAGTTTTTAATAATTGCTTCATCTAATCAAATAGAGTTTTCTTTTATCTTCTGGAAATTTTTCTATTGAGTAACGCAAAGTGGTTCTAGACATTTTTTTATGATGTTTTTTTAAAAATAACTCGAGAGTTTTTTGATCTTTTTTTCCTAATTCGCGAAGCATCCAACCAACTGCTTTATGTATTAAATCATGTTTATCATCTAATAATAATTCTGAGATTTTTAAAGTATCTTCGAATTGATTATTTTTTATGAAATGAAAAGTTGATATTATTGCTATCCTTCTTTGCCATAAGTTTTTTGATTTTGCTAATTTATACAAGATGTTTTTTGATTTGTTTATTAAGTAGGGACCAACTATCTTATCTGCTGTTAAATCTACTAAGTCCCAGTTATTTACTTTTTTTGAGTTTTTTAAGTAAAAATTATAAATTTCTTTTTGATTATTTTTGAACTGTTGTACCAAGATTAATAATGCTGCTAACCTTTCTTCATGACTCCTTGAATTAAGTAATATTTCTATATCTTTTAATTTTAGACTTGAGTATTTTATTGCTATCTTTCTAGTATTTGGCACTGTTAATCCTAGAAATGTATCTCCTTCTCCGTATTGTCCTGGTCCTGTTTTGAAAAAGTTTTGATATATTTTTGCTTTTTCTGGGTTAGCTTGTTTTTTTAGATCGTTTTTTAATTGAAATAGCATTTTTCACACCGAAGAACCAATGTTTCTCATTATCATGTTTGGGATTGCATTTCCAAATTTTATTAAAATACTTTAGATTGTATTTATGGTTTTTTCCAAAATATGGATCATAAAAATAAATAAATTTAGAATCTATTTTTTTTAATATTGAGTAATGTCCTATCTTTTCTTTAGGATAATAATAACAGATTATTAATATATATCTTTTTTTACTGAAATGTTTTAAATCTTCAATTGTTGAGTTTCTTTTAACAATGTAATTTAGTTTATATTGTTCAGCAACTCTTGAAAAATCTTTGTTGCTTGTACCTTTTATTTTATTGGTTTTAAGAATTTTAATTAATTGTTTTTCTGATTTTTTTATTCCTAGTTTTTCTAAGGACATTCTCATTACAGCTGGTCCGCAAGTCCATACAGTTTCTTGTTTATAGAATGGAAAAGTCATGGATCTAATAAATGTTATTGGTTATATAAATATTGTTAATGTAAGTTGTGTTATATCTCTCATTATATTATAGATATGAGACAAGAAACTATTACAATTCCAAAAGAAGAATATGAAAAATTGAAAATGAAGGCTGAAATAGCTGATGATGCAATCCTACAGTTAAAACTAAGTTTAAAAGATCTTAAATATGGGAGAGTAAGTGAGTTTTAGAGTCTTCTTAAATGTTCTAGAAATTCTTCCATATTTTTTTGAATAAAATCTATGATTTTCTGTTGATCTTTCTTGGGAACTCAAGGAGTTGTGCAACACAGAAAGTAGAACTGATAAGCAAACTAATCACTTATAATATTGACAGAATGTAATATTATTTATTGTTTATTTATGAGGGTTGCACCAAAGCAGAAACCCGAAAGATTTTTATAGTATATAAACTAGAATTAATGTATAAACTAAGATTAGTTAATATACAAAATGGCTACATTTACAATTTCAATAACGGAAGAATTGAAGAAAAGAATAGAGGAACATCCAGAAATAAACTGGGCAGAATACTTAAAACAGAGATTGGAAATTGTACTAAAACAACTAAAAAGAGTTCAGGAATTAAGGATTAAGGGAGAAATATAAAATGGCTTCTATAACTTTGTCTGTTAGTGAAGAGTTGAAAAGAGAATTAAAGAGTATATCCTGGGTTAATTGGAGCGAAATAGCAAGAGAAGAAACAATGAAAAAATTAATTTTTGAAAATTATATGAAAACAGGAGAGATTTCTGATGAAGAATGGGAGTTTTGTGATAGGATAGATTGGCATCCTGTAGATGAATTGCCTCTTAAAGAAGATTTCATAAAAAAACTTGAAAGTATAAAAAAAGAGAAACCTATAAAAGTTAAATCTATTTCTGATATATTTAAGAATTTAAAGTAAAATGTACAACACAGAAATAAAGCCCTCTTGCTTAGAGAGCATAGAAAAGCTTTGTAAGAAAAATCCTGTTCTGCGAAAGGCACTTGAAAAGAAAATGAATGAAGTCGTGCAAAATCCTTACCACTACAAACCTCTAAAATATGATTTAGCTGGAGAAAGGCGAGTTCATATAATGAAAAGTTTTGTTTTAAAATTTGAAATTGACGAAAACACTAAAACAGTTACATTTATCTTCTTCGGGCATCACGATGAAGCATATAAGAGATAAAAAGAGAGTTCTCTAAAATTGAATATAATCAGTGTTAGTTTCTCCTGAATACTTGGAAGGGTCGAGCGATAGCGAGAAAGTTTCTTCGCAGAGAAATTGAATATAATCTGCTGTTGGGAGATTTTTCTTGAAAAGAAAAACACGAGCTGACGCACTAAGCGTCCTCGTGAGTAAAAAATTATCTTTTGGTGGGGCGGAGGTGGAAGCTCCGCCAATAAATAGGAAAAATTATCGTACTATTTTGAGAAGTTAGGGTTGGGCGTACATTGTAAAGTTAGCGGTTGGTGAAAGCTTCAAAAAGCGAAAGAAGTATTGAATCAAATAGATGAAGATTTGGAAACAATAG
>ERZ1292623.4783-Hain-H51-01um-R1-4783-length-11014-cov-4_pt1 | contig 11014 bp, 13 predicted proteins | sample MGYA00564398_ERZ1292623 | MGnify/ENA primary metagenome ERZ1292623 (study PRJEB36523, sample SAMEA6512633) | groundwater metagenome | collected 2019-01-07 | study: AquaDiva: Metagenomics assemblies of 32 groundwater samples
ATCTTTACCGCCTTGATTACCTTTACATCTTTAACGCTAAGGGTATTCTTTAGAAATTCGGTAGCAGTCTTTCTGACATCTTCTATATTTCTCATCTTCACACCTCCTCTTTTGCTATTCTAATAGCATCTAAACGCGCCATTAGTTCCTTTTCTTGCCTTGTATATTCTTCCTCGCTGATTTCATCTAACTCAAATCTTAACTGTAGTTCCATAAGCCTTTCTCGGATATAATCCTCGTCGGTCAATTCCTTCTCTGCCAGTTCATGAATCTTTTTGAAAATACCGATAAATCCTTTAACTGGCAGTAACAACAGATCATCTATTAAAAGCACTTTTAATATTCTCCTACATTTATTGTTAAGTTAATAAAATTAAATGGCGGCAGCGCCCCCACATATCTGAATCTTATCTTTTCCTCATGTTTTACGCCAAGTTCATTTACCTTTTGGTCAAATCCTGCCTCTCTTTCTTTCTCTACCAGAAAGGCTGCATTGATAATCATCCGTTCGCCATAGGTATTATTGACCTTTACTTCTAATGCCAAAGGCGATAGGGCATTTAAAATATCCTCTTTATAAAGCCCTTTTTCTTTTTGTAAGGCAGCCTCAACTCTCCTTCCTATTTCCATACGCTGGTAATATGTCTTCTCAGGAGGCAATGCCGCCGCCTTTTCTTTTAATGCCGCAATATCTTCATATCTATCTAAGATATCCTTATAAATAACATCCTCTTTAAATACCGCCTTTAATCCGAGTTCTTTCTTGCCTTTAACATTTTTTAATAAATCTATAAATCTATTATGCTCTCTTTCCAATATCTTCCTGACCTTCTCGTCATCTTTGGCAATTGTGCAAAATCTAACCGGCAAAACTGTATGCTTCTTCATTGCCTCCTCAATTGCCTTTTCATGGGCTATCATATTTTCCCTTGATACAGGATAATTTATTATTGGGGAATTGCTAACCACTGCCGCTAAATAATTAAAACAAACAGTATAAAGTTCATCTCCCCTGCCGCCGATTCCCAATGGGCCAAATGTTTGTGTCTTGCCGTCGTCTATTATGCAATATATGTATTTGCCTTCTTTTTCCATTAGCGCCTGTTCAAAAACTCGCTGTCTCTAAAAAATCAAGGATTTTCAACTTGCCGCATATGCTGCTCTTTTATCTTTACGATAATGGCATTTTGACCGAGGTGATTCTCGCTTGAAAATTCCCCTAAATTATTTTCATCAGCCTTTGAGTCGTTATGGCGCCTGTTCGCTTCATTAAACAAATCAGCATCCCCATCGGAGCATTCAAGAAGTATTTTATATGCCCGGGATATTTCATTAAATTGCCTCTCTGCATCCATGGAGCCTGCGTTCTTATCCGGATGATGCAAGTTGGCTTTATTCCTGTATGCTTTTATAATTTCATCTTTTGTTGCCATGTTATTGAGGCGCAATTTTCCCCTTGCCCATTCTATATCTTCAAAAGATATCTTTTTAACCTCCACAGTATAAAAACTATATGTTGGCAATGGCCCAACACATCTAAAATCTATTTTTTTATCGTATAGTTCGTTCAGATCATCTAACCTTCCCTCAAATTCAGCCTTTTTGTCTTTATCTATAAGAAAGGCTGCATTAAAAATCATCCTGTCATCAATAAGACCATGCACCCTTGAACCTATACTCGCCTTTCCCAAAATATCCCCTATCTCAGAAGCGAGTTTCTCCCTGTTTTTATCTAAGATATTCTTAATAAAGCCGCCTATCTTTATCTGGTCTTCAAGAGATACGCCTTCGGATTTGGATATCAGTTTTTCTTTAAGCTCTTTAATCTCCTGCCCTTTGCCAATCTCTTTTATTACTGAGTTCAAATCATTCCATGTTGCCACTACATCCATTTCAATCTTGTTGTTAATCTTCATAAGCATATCTTTAAGCGTCTGGTATCCCCTATTTAGAATCTCTTCAACCTCTTTGATATTAAAGGCATAGGTGCCCAGCTTCATAGGGATAATGGTGTAAGAATCCATAATCTTCTCGATTACCTGCTGGTGGCTGAGAAGGTATCTGGCAATCTGATGCTTAGGAAGGTTAGTATAATCTACAAATTGGGAATCACTTATAATCGCAGAAATATCCTGATAAGGAATCGTATAAACCCCTTCACAGATATTGCGCCTATATGAATTGAACAATCTTTCTTCTGGAGCCGCAATAATGCCGTAAATATATTTAGATTCTATCACTCTACGCCTCCATGGCCGAGAGACTGACCTTTTACTAACTTAATGGCTTCTTCAAAACGGCTCTTTGAAATCTTAAGCTCTGACTTCTGACTTATATATTCCCTTATAGCCAACATAGATGCCTTTCGGCAGATAAACTCAATATTCGAACCAGCCATGCCATCCGTTTCTTTAGATAGTGTTTTAAGATCAACATCTTTATCTAAGGGCTTACCATTTGTATGAATCTCAAAAATCCTGAGTCTTGTCTTCTCATCAGGAATAGGCAGCTCAAGCAAAAGGTCAAATCTGCCGCTTCTTAAAAAGGCAGGATCTATTAAATCTATTCTGTTGGTAGCCGCTAAAACCACAACACCTCTTAATTCCTCTATACCATCCATCTCAGTAAGAAACTGGCTTACAACCCGTTCTGTCACCTGAGAATCAGAGCCTGCTGCACCCCTTTTTGGAATAAGGCTGTCAATCTCGTCAAAAAATAGGATTGTGGGTGACGCCTGCTTTGCCTTTTTAAATACCTCACGGATTCCACGCTCGCTTTCACCAACATACTTTGAGATAAGGCTCGGCCCTTTGACCGATATAAAATTTACTCCGCTCTCATTAGCTACTGCCTTGGCTAATAAGGTTTTTCCTGTTCCAGGAGCTCCATATAACAATATCCCTTTAGGTGGTTGGGTATGAGCCTTTTTGAAAAGTTCAGGATATTTTAGGGGCCATTCAATCGCTTCCATCATATCTCTCTTTATATCCTCCAATCCGCCAACATCATCCCATTTGACATCAGGCACCTCAACAAAAAACTCCCGTATAGCAGAAGGTTCTACCTCTTTCATAGCCTCTAAGAAATTATCCATAGTTACTTGAAGCTTCATAAGCGTCTCATAAGGTATATCTGCCAGTTCAAAATCAATCTCGGGTAGAATTTTTCTTAAAGCCGACATCGCTGCCTCTCTGGCTAATGCTTCCAGATCCGCTCCAACAAAACCATGAGTAATATCTGCCAATCTCTCAAGAGTTACATCTTCTGATAAGGGCATCCCTCTTGTATGGATATGAAGTATCTCGAGTCTCCCATTTCTGTCCGGTATGGGTATGGATATTTCTCTATCAAATCTCCCCGGCCGCCTCAATGCCGGGTCTATAACATTAGGGATATTGGTTGCAGCTATCACTATGACCTCGCCCCTTGATTCTAATCCATCCATCAGGGCTAAGAGCTGAGCCACAACCCTCCGTTCAACCTGTTTTTCTCCGCCCATCTCCTCTCTTTTAGGCGCAATCGCATCTATCTCATCAATAAAGATTATTGCGTGTGCATGCTTCTTAGCATCTTCAAATACGCTCCTTAATCTTGCCTCAGATTCACCATAGAACTTGCCCATTATCTCTGGGCCGCTTATGTTGTTGAAATATGCTTCTGTTTCATTGGCAACAGCACGGGCAATCAAGGTCTTACCGCAACCGGGAGGGCCATACAAAAATACCCCTTTCGGTGCATCAATCCCCAGCCTTTCAAATACCTCTGGATATTTAAGAGGCAATTCTATCATCTCCCTGATCCTCTGAACCTGCTTGCTTAAACCGCCTATATCTTCATAAGATATTTTTAGCCCCTGTTTTTCCTTGCCGTCCTTTACTTCCATCCTGATAGCAGTAAGAGGATGAATTAAAACTATCTCATCAGGCACAGTATCTGATACCTTAAAATCACAAGGCCTTGCCCCGAACAGGATAGCCCTGACTCTATCTCCTTTCATCATGGGGAGACCCTCTAAAAGACGGCCAATGTACTGGCTGTCTTTTTCACCTCGCAGGCTGCCTATAGTTATAGGCAAAAGGGTAACTCTTGAAGCAGGCTTAAAAGATACTTTTTTAATTGTTGCCTTCTCATCTAGTCCAATCTGTGCATTCTCCCGGAGAATGCCGTCTATTTGAATAATCCCCTTGCCTCTATCGTCCAGATAACATGGCATTAGCTTTGCCGGGGCGCTTCTCTTGCCGCTAATCTCTATAATATCGGCCACTTCAGCTTCAATCCTTTTCATATCTTCAGGATCTATTCTGGCTATTGCCCTCCCCACATCCTTTGGTAATGCCTCTTTTACCTTCAGGGTAATTGCATCTTCTTTCTTATTCATTATAACCAAACAGAACCTCCTTAAATTTTTCTAATCCTTTAATCCCATCAATTTCGCTGGATTGTAAAGGCATAATCGTTGTCTTTAAATAGCTAAATTTACTTCTTATCTCCTTGATATGCTTCTCTTGCATCTTCCTTCTTTCCTTACAAAAATTGCAATCGCTTGATTCCACAACATTATTAATAATCAACTGCTTCACCTTCATCCTATATTGATTCAGGCTTTTTATTAGCCTTTCTGTCTCTTTAATCGCCATATCCTCTGGTATGGCCACAACAATGAATTCACACCTACTCTGATCCTTCAGAAGACCTTCAATATTTTTAACCACCTTTTTCATGCTTATAAGGAAGTCATCAGCGCTGTCAGTCCTATATTTCCCGGCAAAGCTCGCAACCATGTATCTGTATTTCCATCTCATCTTGGCCATTACCTTTATCCAGTCATCTAAAAGTTCAGGCAGAGTCAGAAGCCTCAGGGCATGGCCTGTTGGGGCTGTATCCACTACATATTTGTCAAACTTTCCCTCCTCAATCAAATCCACAATCGTCTTAAACCCCATTACCTCGTCTATCCCTGGTATAGGCAGTTCAAGTATGGAATCTATGTCATCCTCATCTAAATAAGTACTCGTATCAAAGAGTCTCTTTAGCTCATCTTTGTATTCTATCTTGAATCTTGATAATGCCTTCTCTGCGCTTATCTCTAATGCATTTAAATTCTCAACACCGTCTACTTTCTTTATCTTATCCCCTATTTTCTGTCCCAGACTATCCGATAAAGAATGTGCGGGGTCAGTGGAGATCAGCAGGGTATCCTTATTGTTATTTGCTAAATATAGCCCGCCACTTGAGGCGCAGGTAGTCTTTCCAACACCTCCCTTTCCACCAAATAGAATCAGCTTTAATGATGGCTCTAAGAGCCCGGTTAATGCCATTTACTTTTTAATTCTAACCTCTAAAATCCCGTTCTTATAAGTATAAGAAAGTGTTTCTTTCCTGACCTGCGATGGGAGAAGGACTTCTTTACGATACTTCTTTTCCTTGCCAGATGCTGAAATTTCTAATATATCCCCTTTTAAATCTAATGATATGCCTTCTTCATTAACTCCCGGAATTTCAGCTATTACCACGGCCTCGCCATTCTCATCAAAGACATCAGTTAATGGCTCTCTTTCTTCTTCTACAACAGGTCCTTCGGGGGTTTTCCTGATATTGCCAAATGTTTCGACAACCGGCTTTCCACCAACTGCTGTCTTGATAGAAAAGCCATATACCCCTTTCATGCCTTTTTTAAGATGGCTTAAATCAATCTCGCCTTCTTTCTTGATTTCGCCGCCTGCTTCTTTCAAATCTGCCGCCAGATCAACTAATTTCTCAATGCCTTTAAATAGACCTCCAAGACTTAATTTGCCTATGCCAAAATCAATATCTAAACCTTCGCCTTCCTTCTTTCCCTTTGACTGTCTTTCTTTTTCCATTTTTCGCCCTCTCTTTACTAAATTCTTCTATCAATAATTTATAGCCATTGTCTTAAGCGGCCTTGTGTGTATGTCTCTGCAGGTTTTAATCTTTTGATCTTCGTTGTGCGCTTCTTTTTGTAATCTTTCAATTCGCTTGCTGATGCCGTCCATCTGCCTATTTGCTGTGTTTCTTTTTTTATCTAATGCAAAGATTTCTTTCTCCAATCTATCCTTCTTTCTTCTAAGCATATATAATTCCAGATAACTTGTTGACCTTTGAACCTTTGGGATAGACCGCGCGCCTATAGATTGTATGCTTTTTATATTTCTAAGGCATGGCATTTGTTGTATTCCTCTCATTTAACTTGCCTCCTAACTATGCTTTTCAACCAATTTCTTAACTATCTCTTTTACTTTATTCTGATTTGTCTTTGAGCCAACCCTGCTTGTTTCAGAAGCCAGGATATCCTGACACATCTGTGTAAAGCCGCCATTGGCGGTTGCAGGGGTCATGCCTTGAACTTTCAGTGTCTTTGCGATCATAATGCAGCCGCGAATAGTTGGCGTAAACTCACACTTTCCAGATTCTCTCAAGCCCCTTACAATATTGACTATCGTCTCAACATGCTTTTTTGATAACCTGGACTTTGCCTGTGTTATAGCAAGTTCTGTCTCATAATCAAAATAGTCTAAATCCATGGTTATCATCCTGTCGCGAAGCGCATCCTGACTTCTGTGCACGCCGGCATATTCTTCAGGGTTAGATGTAAAAATAGCGGTAAAATTTGGGTCTACCTTTAAATATGGTTCCTCACCGCCTCTTCCTACTGGCAAATCCATCATCTTTTCACTCAGTATGGAAAGCAAGATATTATTTGCCTCGGGCCTTGAACGGGTAAATTCATCATAAATAAGTGTAAATCCGTATTTACAGGCAACGGTTAGACGATTATCCACCCAACGTTTTACCATATCCTCCTCTGTTTTTAATACCCTTGAGATAAATCTGTCCACCACCTTTCTAATCCTATAGCCATGTTCGCCACCAACCAAATCAGAGGTGGTAAATTCTTCATCGCCGTGGATCATCACCACCGGCCTTTTAATCTTACTTGCTATGTGCATAGCCAGTGTTGTCTTGCCAGTACCTGATACACCTCTGAAGTGAACAGGGAAGCCCGCCTTGATATAGGAAATTGACCTATTGGCAATATCCTTAATATACTTTGTCTCCACAAAATCTGGCAAAGGACTTGGCTCAAGTACTGTAGTCATCTCATCAATCATTTTTTTCACCTCCCCAAACTGTTTAAACTATTTAAACCGTTTATATCTTCACCTCAAACCTTCTCTCGATTACTCCTTTCCCTCTACAGGCAATGCAAGGAAGGCTGCTTTCAAAAGAACGTCCGCTTCCTTTACAATCCTTACATACCTCTGTTTCTCCTCTGACTGTAACCATTCCCTTGCCATTACAAACAGTGCATGTGATTCTTGCTCCAAAAGGGGAAACACCAGCCCCCAGACAGTAGGCGCATTTTATATAGGGCTCTATAATCTCAACCTCGCCTCTGCCTCCGCAGACCTGACAGGAAGCCAATTCTGAGAGGAGATTAAAAGGATCTTTTCCTGTGCCTTTACAGAAGGCGCACTTTATCACACTCATAATCTCACCTCACCTTCTTTTCTTCACTCTCTTACAGCGGAAAATATAGTTTCTCCTCTTTTTTGACCTTGCCTTCCTCTATTAGTCTCTTGGCTATTAGACCCAATCTCTTTCTGTCAACCCCGAGGGGCTCCTCCATATCGCCAACCTTCACCCCTTCAGGGTGTCTGTTAATAAGTTCCAGCACCCTGCCTTCCAAGTCTACTTCAACCTCTTCAAATGCCTTCTCTGCCGGTTTTACCTTTGTCTCTGCCTCCGCCTTTGGCGTTGCAGCCATGCCCTTTCTTCTCTGAGCAAGGTATTCAGACATATCCTCCCATGCATTAGCTGCCTCATTCAAATCCGAGCTATATTCACCTAACAGCTTCTTGGTCTCACTGACGATACCTGCTGCATATTTAGACAGATCATTTTTAAGTTTCTTGCTCATATCAGCGTGGCTATCAGAAAATTCCTGAAGTTTATTTGAAACATAAGCCTCTATGCCCTTTATATCTTTTTGGATATCTCCCATCATAACCTTAAATTCTTTAAGTCTGTCTGTTTCGCCTTTCTCTAAGCCTTCCTTAAGATTGTTAGCCATCTCTTTATGCGCCTTATGGATGCCTTTTATCATATTCCCAACATTCTTAGTCAAGTCTGCTACAAAATCTGCTAAGCCCTTTGCCTGCTCACCGCTCATCTGTTCGTGGTTCCTCCGGAACTCTTTAAGCATACCTTCTACTTCTTTACCCGTCTTTTCCCGCTCCTGAGTAAACCCTTTTAGGGTTTTTCGGGTATCAGTCACTAAATCACCGAGAGCCTTTAACCTTACATCATAGGAAGTAACAATGTTTTCTGTAATCTCTTTCATGCTGTCAGCTATTCCCATTTTATCTCCTCCTTTTTTCATCCATATTTTTTACTGAATTATCTTTTTAGTTTTCTGCGCTTTCTTTAAGCTATTTTATCTTGAACAGCCTACTGCTTCCTTGCTGCTTCTGCTCTTTCCTTTTTAATGTCATTAAGCATACTGTAAACCTCTTTTCTTCTTTCTTCCCGCCGGGCTGCCCGCTCTTTATTTTGGGCATTTAATTCTTTAAGCATTGATTTAAAATCCTTTATCCGGAGCTCCCTTCCTTTTGCTAAGAGTTCTTTGAGCCTTTTTATTATTTCCTGCTGTTCCTTTTGAAACTCTTTTAACTTTGAGATTACCTCTTTCTTCCTCTCCTCCTGTTTGGCAAGAATTCCCTTAATCAATGCATGGAATCTTTTGACCCTTTCAGCCTCGCCTCTGACAAGGGCGTCTTTAAACCTCCCTAAGTTCTCTCTCACGCCCTGTGATATATTCTTCTGATCATTAAAATAATCCCTTAGTAAATTACTTGCCTCCTTTTCTCTTCTATCTTGAGATGACAAGATGCCATTCATCATGTTGTTAAAGTCCTTTTTCCTTAGAGATGTATTCTTGGCAAGAACATCCTGCAGCAGGATATTGATTTTTTCTCCTTCATGTTTTTTATTGAGGATTGATTCCTGAAATTCGCTAAGAATTAAGGGGGCAGCGTCAATGGAAGCTCCGATACCTTGAATTAGGCCCTCATAGGAAGCAACAATATCTTTAACGACATTATTATAAGCTAAAACTTCCAGCATCGCGCTCACCTTTCTTTATGTTAGGAGAAAGAAGGAATTTCTTGGCAAATCATGCCCTTGACATCTTCTATGTCAAGTATGTCAAGGTCAAGGGGATGATCCAGCAAGAATCCCTTTGGTTGAGAACCAAATTTTATGCTGCTGTTGCTGATACAGTTAAGCCGATAGCCTCAGCATATTTCAGATAGGTCTCAACCGATGCCACTACTACCCTGGCCTCAATTGCGAGCAATTCAATGCCTACTAAAGAGACCCTTACCCATGCGTCAATAACCACGCCCTTGTCCAGGATTCGGTCAATAACTTCAACCAGGCTGGATGAACCTATTGCCTTTTCTACTGCCATAGTAATCACCTCCTTTCATTTTAGATTCAGCGAAAATCTTATTTAAGAATCTTCTTTTGGTCTAAATCAATCCGCTCTATTAGGGCATTTTTCATTATCTCTACCAGCCTCTCTATATCAAAAGGCTTATCCAGAAAGGCATAGGCCCCTAATTCTTTGGCCTTTAGCCTTACAGATTCGTTTCCAAAGGCAGAAATCATTATTGTTTGTAGAAATGGTCTTATCTGGCGGATCTTTTTCAGAACGGCTAAGCCGGATAATCTTGAGAATTTATAATCTAAAACTATCATATCGTACTTGCCCTTTTTAATCATATTTAAGGCAGACTCTCCCTCATGGGCAATATTTACACTATAACCTTCTTTTCTCAGAATAGTTTTTATCACCCAGCACATGTCTTTATCGTCATCTGCAACCAAAATCTTTGATTTAAGCATTACTACTCTAATAAATAAGCAACAACTGTGCCAAAGGTTGTTTGGATAAGATGAAATAACTGCTTAATTCAAATATCTCTTTTAATTTGAATTAGTTAAGAAAAATGAGGGATTTTAAAGTGGGGGAAAATGGACAACGGATAATTCTAAAAAATGGGACATATTCGGGAAGAAGTGGACAAAACTATCCCAGATGCAAACCTTTCATCCTGCGATAAAGCGCCTTACGATTAATTTGCAGGATTTCTGCTGCCTTTATCTTATTGCCGCTTGACCTTTCAAGCGCGCCCTGAATCAACATCCTCTCAAATTCCTGGGTTTTTTCTTTGAATGAGGCAGAGGGATTTAATGTCTCTTTTTGATCTGGCATGCCTTCTGATGCGGCAATATCTAAATTGTCTATAGAAATATATTCAGCATCGGTTAATAGGACAGCCCTTTTAATAACATTCTTTAACTCACGAACATTCCCTTTCCATGGATAATTCAAGAGAGATTTCATTGCCTTGCCAGAGAATCCTTTTATCTTTTTATTAAGTTCAGAATTTGCCTTATCTAAATAATACCTGGCTAATATAGGTATATCCTCTTTTATTTCTCTAAGCGGCGGAAGCAAAATGCAAAATTCATTAAGTCTATAAAAAAGGTCATGTCTGAATTTGCCGGCTTTTACAGCCTCAGAGAAATTAGTATTTGTGGCTGCAATAATCCTGATATCTATTGTTATATTCTTGCATCCGCCTAAGTGCTGTAGTTTTCTTTCCTGAAGCACTCGTAAGAGCTTCATCTGAATACTATCTGATAAATTGGTGATTTCATCTAAAAACAGGGTGCCGCCATTCGCCTGCTCAAATTTCCCCTCTTTTTGCAAATCTGCTCCAGTAAAAGCCCCTTTTTCATAGCCAAGGAGTTCGCTTTCTGCCAGGTCTTTAGGAATAGCGCCGCAGTCTACAGCCACAAATGGCTTATCTTTTCGCAAGGACTTCTGATGGATCATCTGGGCAATTAATTCCTTTCCTGTTCCGCTTTCACCTTGAATTATCACCGTAAAATTGGTAGGAGCGATTATATTTACATTGTTTAAGGC
>ERZ1292623.4784-Hain-H51-01um-R1-4784-length-11012-cov-4_pt1 | contig 11012 bp, 12 predicted proteins | sample MGYA00564398_ERZ1292623 | MGnify/ENA primary metagenome ERZ1292623 (study PRJEB36523, sample SAMEA6512633) | groundwater metagenome | collected 2019-01-07 | study: AquaDiva: Metagenomics assemblies of 32 groundwater samples
CCTCTTTCTGCATTTGGCGGTGTGCATGTTTTTTCTGGAACAGTTGGAGCGTCTCTTGCTGAGAAACTTTTAGAGAAAGGGCGCAATGCAGAAGTAGTCTATGCCCTTGATTTTAGCCGTGACGCACTTAGTGTCTTTCAAAGGAGAAAAGACTTACGCGTAGTTCGTATGGGGCATGTCAATCCTGCAGATGACGGCGGACTCGAGTATAAGCGTGTTACTGGAGGAATGCTCGTGCAACAACGATTTAGAAGCAGAATTAATTCGTCTCGTGATTTAACCTGTGTTTCTGAAGCGCAGCCGACTACTGATCAGTATGCCTCTGCTATTTTTAATTGGAATGTTGCTTGTTTTACGCGCTCAAACGCAGTTGTTATTGGCAGTTATTTTCAGACGCATGGCATTGGTGCAGGACAGCAGAGTAGAATTGATGCGGCTTTTATGGCTGTGCGGAAGGCGAATGGGCGTGATGGGTCATCAAAGGGTCTCGGCTCTAATGGAACGTTTATGGCGTCAGATGCGTTCATGCCGGAGCCTGATGTTGTTGAACTTGCTGCAAAACATGGAGTACAAGGCATTGTGTATCCGCTTGGGTCTAAGAAAGATCAGGAAGTTATTGATGCGGCAAATAAGCACGGGCTTGTGATGCTTGTAACCGGGCGTCCTGAACTCGATCCTGCATACGAGAGGTGCTTTTCACATTAACATGGGACTTGAAAATTTGGCTTTAGTAGACACAGGTAATTTATCTATTCGTCATGAGGGAAGGGTGCATAACGGTAAAGTTAGGTCAGTTTATTGGCTTTCGCCAAAGGATAGTGCTGCTTTGATTGAAGGGCGCAGGTATGATAATGCACATCATGCTGACCGCCTTGGCGTAATGGTTATTAGCGATAGAATTACTGCGTTTGATGTTCAATGGAAAGGAGAAGAAGGGTTGGAAGGTATTCCGGGAAAGGGGGCTGCGCTTAATGCTATTTCACAATATTGGTTTAACGCATTTAGTAAGGCAGGCATTGGGAGCCATCATGTTCTAGATGTTCCTCATCCCCTGGTCTGGCTTGTAAGAAAAGCCGAACCTGTGAGAATAGAAGCCATTGCACGCGAATATATTACTGGAAGTATGTGGAGGGCTTATGAAAGGGGCGCTCGACAATTTTGTGGTATAACGTTGCCTGACGGATTAAATGAGCATGATAAACTTCCTAATTTACTTATTACTCCTACAACTAAAGGGGTATTGCGTGGGGTTCCTGGCGTTCGTGAGGAAGAGGACACACCCATAACACGAAAACAATTAGTTGAAAATTGGAAGGCTTTTGGTTTTAAACATCCTGAAGATGTTAAGGTATATGAGCGTCGTTTACGTGAAGGATTTGGTTTGATTAGTTCTCGTCTTGAGCGCGCAGGTCAATTGTTTGTTGATACAAAATTGGAATTTGGTTACGCAAATTTTCCGGAAGTTGTTCAAGGTCCCCCAGAAATGATTTATATTGATGAAGTGGGAACTCCGGACTCATCGCGGATGTGGGATGCTGCTGAATATCGGGCGGGAAGGGTCGTTGAAAATTCAAAAGAAGAGTTTAGACGGTTCTTGCTCCAAAATTTAGACCAAGATGTACTTTTAAGAGGCAGTCGTATGGAAGAAAGAAGAAATCTGGCAGCAAACTATCGTGTTCCTGTTGATGTGATGATGGCAACCTCAGCCACATATACTAAGATGGCTGAGCTTATTACAGACAAACCTCTTCCGACTATTGGAAATACTCGTGAGGGAATAATACAGGTCATGAGTGAGTATGGCTTATCTGTCTGAAGATGAAGGAAAAAATTCTTGATTTAGTTAATGAACTGAGCGCTGTAGAGATTGCTGATTTGCGACATCGTCTTCGGGCAATTTCTCCTGATGACGGCAAATACGCTGAAGGTGCAAATGAGCTAAGGCATTTTTTGAGTCCTGAAGCTGAATGGCTCGGATGCGCTAATTTTCAACTTCTTCTTTTGGATACGAGGAGAGAATTTGGACAGGCTGAACAAGGGCATGTTGATGAGGTGCGCGCCGCGTTGGACAAGATTGACCCATTGAATATGGCTTTACTAGAAGAGCGGGTGACTAGACACGACCAACTTGCTGTTATCGAGGAGATTGGCAGGTTTGTCAGCCCAGAAACAAAAGCCCTTCTGCATCCTGGAACTACTTCTTATGATATTCTTGATAGCGTGCGTTCTTCATTGTTTAGAGAAGCTTGGAGCAGGGAGATGCGACCGCGAGTTAAGGATGTTATAGCTCAGTTATGTGGTCTTGCAGAAGAAACTAGGGGAATTGTACAAGTTGGAAGGACACATTTGCAATATACGTCTCCTGTTCTATTTGGGGCAACGATAGCAGGTTATGCTGCTCGAATTGCTGAACGCACTCAATTTCTTGACAGGGCTTATAATGGTTTGCGCGGAAAAGTTAGTGGTATTGTTGGAACTGGAGCAAGTATTGAAATGGTTGTTGGTGAAGGAAAATCTCTTGAGTTTGAGAGAGTTGCGCTTGCTAAACTTGATCTTGAGCCAGACTCAACAGCAACGCAAATTGTTCAAAAAGAACGATTAACTGATGTTGGGCATGGGCTTGTAACTCTTGCTCATGTGCTGGGAGATTTTGCCGGAGATATGAGAATTCTTTATTCACAGGACGTGCAGGAAGTGACTTCCAGAGATGCTGCTAATCGCCTTGGGGGTTCTAGTGCAGACGCTTCAAAAAATAATCCTATTAATTGGGAGAATATTGAAGGAAAGGTTGCTGTTGTTGAAAGCGGCATGCACATCCTTTATAGAATGATACAAACGGATTTTCAGAGAGACTTAAGGAGCTCGGTTCAAGCCAGATACCAGCCCCAAGGCATGATGGTTGAAGTTTATGAAATGTTTGGACGCGCGGGCAGAGAGCTGAAACAATTATCCCTGAATCAGGACCAGATTGCTGAGCACCTTCGGAGAGTGCGTGATTTTCCGAGCGAGGCCATGGTGGCGATTTTAAGAGGTGAAGGATGGGTACATCCTGAATACGGAGAAGGACATGAGTTTGTGAAGGCTATTTCTAAGCGAGCTAAAGCAGAGAGACTGCCGTTAATCGAAGCAGCGTTGCAGGATTCTCATTTTCAAGCAGTTTATGATTCTCTTCCTGATGAGAAGCAACACATTTTAAGGGGAGGACTTGAGTTTTATTTAGGACATTCAAGAGAGCGCGCAGAGGATAATATTGCATTTGCCCGCTCTATTTAGTTGAGCAAAGTTTTAAAAACCTACTTTCTTGAGGGTGAGTATGAACATTGAGATTGTAAACACAGAGAAGGATGATATTGAGTTGAAGATTGATAATCCTACTATTGCTGAAGTTATGCGCGTGTATTTGAATGATGCGGGCGTTAAGTTTGCGGCATGGCGAAGAGAACATCCGAGCAAGCCGGTGATTATGCGCATTCAATCGAGTTCAGGAACTGTGAAGAAAGCGGTTGCGGATGTCGTGGCTGCAATTCACAAAGATATTTCTGCGATTGAGTCTGCGGTTAAGAAGAAGTAATCCCCAGCAAGTTTATAAGGCTGGTTATTTTATGGAGCATGAGGAGGTGACTATATGTGCAAGAGTTGGTGTGAATCTATTTTAGCCATTATTATTTTGGTGTTTGCGCTATGGCGGACAATGTATTCCTGGTGGATTGTTGTTACTACGGCGATTATACTGCTAATACACTCTTTTATGTGTAAGAAGTGTTTTGTAGGCGCGCGCGGTAATATGGCTGCAGCAAGAAAGAAGCGGTAGCGCTTCATTTTTATTTTTTATTTTACTCTTTTTGTCGGAATATCCCCCGATAGGGGCGTTGCCTTATAAATTCTGAAGCAAAATCCATCTTATGTCCTCTGATATTTCTATTTCCCGGTTTTGAGGAGTTTTTAGTGTGACGACTTCATATCCTACGGGAATAACCCTTGTAGCTCCCCGAGGAGAATTGTTTATGAATTTTTCAATTTGGGTTTCTATAATGCCCTCCATTTTATTTGCTGCGTGTATTACTGTTCCTTCGCCTGTAACTATACCTACATGACCTACACCATCTTGAGAATTTGTCAGATAGTAATCTATGTGTCCTGACGTAAATAAAAGATCTCCGCGCATAACTTCCTCAGGAGAAACTCTTACTCCGTGTTCTCTTTGCTGTATACTTCTTCTCGGTATCCATATTCCTTGCTGCGCATATAGCCATTTGGTTAGTGAAGAGCAGTCTAAAGTATCTGGTGCTTCATACATGCGTGCTCCTCTCTTATAAACCGAATTTCCAATAAGTTTCCGACCTAAAGCAATAATATCCACAGTTAATCTTTCAAACCCCCTTTGGGCAAGCATCTCCAGGGCTTTGTTTTGACTTATTGGTAAATTTATAGAAGGAAAATGCACTGCACATCTGTCTCCAACGGCTCGGTATGAAACCATTCTGGTATTTCTGCGTTGTTTGGTTTTAAGGATTGTTGTGTTGTTTTATGCGGATATTGGGCAGCTTTATATATTGGCGATAGATGGAATTTTATGGGTAAAATATCCGCGGGCAGTTATGACCTTAATAAGTGGCTTTACGGCGGCTACGAAACCGATATTATCACGACGATTTACGGACCTGCCGGAAGCGGGAAGACTAATTTTTGCCTGCTTGCTGCTGTGTCTCAGGCTCAAAAAGGAAGCAAGGTTTTGTTTATTGACACTGAAGGCGGATTTTCGGTTGAGCGTGTTAAGCAGTTAGCCGGAGGCGACGCAGGCGAGATATTGAAGCATATTATTCTTCTTAAGCCGACAACGTTTTCTGAGCAGAAAGAGGCGTTCAAAGAATTGCTTAAGCAGATAACTAAAGACCATTTCAGTTTGATTATTGTTGACGGCATGACTATGCTTTATCGTCTGGATTTTGGAGAGGCGCGCGGCAAGAGCATGGATGAACTGCAGGATGTGAATTCAGAGCTGGCGCGCCAGATGAGAACACTTGCGGAGATTGCGAGAAAGAATAATCTTCCTATCGTTGTTACTAATCAAGTTTATGGCTGGGATAATGAAACTAAGATGGTAGCCGGCGATATTTTGAAGTATTGGAGCAAGTGCCTGATTGAGATAACTTGCGAAAACGGCAAGCGGACTGCTCATTTGCGGAAGCACAGGAGTTTGCCGGAGAAAAAATTTGATTTTCAGATAGTGCATGAAGGGATTAAGAAGAGAGGGTGGCTGTAGTTATTAAGATTGTAATCAAAGGTTGTTACAAGTGTAACCAAAATATTTAAATAGGTGCTACAAGTGTAATTGTAGATTGTTACATTTGTAAATATGAAGTTGGAAGAACACGAAAAAGCTTATGACGAGCATGCGAGAAATATAAAGAGAATTGTAGAAGAGGGTGTAGAAGAAAACCAGCGCAATTTAGCATACAATATTTCGCAGGGTTCTATAGAGCTATTCGCTATTTATATGCACACACTTCATTTATGGGAAGGCTCTGGGGACCAATTAGACCACCGCGTTTTTAAGAGCAAAAACTTAATTGAGATGAAAATCCCTTCTGATTTTCCTTCGCGAGGCAAGATATTGGATTTAATGCGTTCTATTGAACTTGAAAGAATCGCTTTGTGCTACGGAAACAGGAAACCGAGAGCACGTGTTGAGAATCTAATTGTGCATTTTAATGAACTAAGGAGGTTAATCAATCTTAATTTACATGAGTCTAAAACAAAATGAACTAATCGCTTATGCTATGGACTTTGCTTCTTATCTAATCTCTAAAGTAGATGGAATACATAGAATTATCCTGCACGGCTCAATAGCAAGGGGAGATTTTGATGACGAGTCAGATATAGATTTGTTCATAGATGTTTCAGATATCAAAATGGAAAAGAAGATAAAAATTATTGAGGAAACTTATTATAAAACTAACTCTCACAAGGAATTGGTGCTGAAAGGAATGAGAAACCCCTTATCTCTTGTTATTGGGAAATTGGATAGCGATGAATGGAAAAATCTCAAGAGAGCGATTATGAATACTGGAATTATTCTTTATGGAAAATATACTTCTGAAAATAAGGAAGCTAAGCATTATGTGCTCTTTTCTTTCGAGAACCTAAAACCAGAGAGCAAACGTGTTGGATTTTTCAGAAAGCTTTTCGGGTTTAACTTGGGAAAGAAGAGGTATTCTGGATTAGCTGAAAAATTCAATATACGGAGGCTTGGCAAAGGAACTATTCTTGTTCCTATTGAGCATGTTAGCGAGCTAAAGAGATATATTTCAGCTAATAAAATTCAAGCCAAGCTTTATGATGTCTGGCTTGAAGATTGAAACTATAAGTATCCCTCTGCCTGCAATCTGAATAGATTTGCATACTGCCTGTTTTTTCTCAGAAGCTCGCGGTGGCTGCCTTGTTCTATTATTTTGCCTTTATCAATAACAATAATCTTATGCGACATCCTCACTGTTGAAAATCTATGAGAAATGAGAATCGTTGTTTTGCCCTTTGTAAGATGCTCAAACTTTTGAAATAATTTATATTCTGCTTTTGCATCAACTGCTGCTGTTGGCTCGTCTAAGATAAGCATTTGCGCGTCTTTGAAGAACGCTCTTGCCAGCGCAATCTTCTGCCATTGTCCTGTGGAGAGTTCGATTCCTTCTTCTTTTAACGTGCGCCCCACATGTGTTTTATACTCTCCCTTTAGTTCTTTTATGAATTCCCATGCTTCTGACTTTAGCGCTGAATTGTGCACTTTAGTTTTGTCCTGCAAGTCTTCTATTTTTCCATAGCCAATATTTTCAGATATGAGTGCTTCATATTTCACGAACTCCTGGAAAATGATTCCTATGTTTTCATAAAGAGATTGTATCGCGTATTCTTTTATGTTAACACCATCAATTAATATTTCCCCTTCTGTTACATCGTATAATCTGCATAATAGTTTGACGAGCGTTGTCTTGCCCGAGCCATTTTCTCCGACAAGCGCGACGCTTTCACCAGGTTTGATAATGAGGGAGATATTCTTCAATGCTGGTGTTTTTGCCCCCGGATAATAGAAGGTTACATTTCGGAACTCAATGCCTGTTTTTATATTTTTTGGAAAAGGTCTTGCATTTGGTTTTTCAATTATTTCGGATTTGAATTCTTTAATTTTAACTAAAGGTGTAACGAAGTTAGCAGTCTCATTTATTTCTCCAATCATGCGAACCATCCATCTTGTATGACCTGCAAACTGGAACAATATTGCCCAGAAGAATGTTACGCTGCCAATTGATATTTCGCCTGCAATAAATGATTTTACGACCAGCCATGCGGCGAATACCGCAAATATTCCTTCTATAAGCCCCATAAAAACCAAAAGCCCTATTTCTATCAGAGCTGCCCTTTTTTGTTTATTGATGAAAGAAGTGAACAGGCTGTCGAATTTTTCCAGAAAATGTTTGCGGAGACCGAATAATTTTATTTCTTTTATCGCTTCCGGACTATCAGTCATCATCCTTTTGTAATAGTGGGCTTCCTTTCTTATTGGAGAGTAGAAGTCGAAGGCGCTCCAGACAATATTTGTTTTTTTGAATGCAAATATCAATGAAGGCATTGCCCCCGCGATTACCAGCAGGACCACTATGGGCTTGAATGAAAATAAGGCGCCAATGATGACGACGCTGCTCACTACCTGACCGAACAAGAAGGTAACTTGCCAGAAAAACTCATTGACGCGCCAGATGCTGTCGCTCGCCTTTGATAATGTTGTATGATACTCGGGCTTCTCAAAATATACTGCATCTAACGAGGAAATCTTTTCCATTAAAAATTTCGTGATTGTTTTATCGAGAAGCTGAGAATGTATGCGCTTAATGACTGTTTGAATGTCCCAGAATATGCTTTGGGTGATATGCGCCAGTCCGTAGAGCACAAACACGCTTCCGATTCCCAAGCTTAGTTGTGTTATCGCTGCAAGTTCTTCGCCAGCGACTATTTTATCTAAAATTATCTTAAAAATAAATGGCTCGACGATTCCTATCAATCCGCCAACAAATGTAACTGCCAGTATTGCGAACGCAAGCAGGGGCGAGGCCTTATATGTGTGGATTACTGCGAATTTCAACGCGTCCAGCTTTTCTTTCCACGATATTTTCTCATTTTTCTTTTCCATTGCAGTTTTAGCATTTGAAGACTTATAAACTTCTTGGCATATAGTAATTCTGAACAAAATATGACAAAATTATCCGAATTCTCTAATGGATAATTCTTAAAAACAGATAATCTAAGCAAGGGAATTATCCACAACTATTAAATATTCTAAAATTATAGACATTGCATGCCGATTACGATTTTCAGTGTGGCGTCTATATCAATTGCTTTAATTATTTTCTTAGGTTGGTTTGTGGTTTCTAAGCAATGGTCAAATAAGAAAAAATTAGTTGTTTTTTTGGTTGCAATTTTTGCTATTATTCTTCTTTTTGGATTATTCGTTTTACTTACCGTAGCTGGAGGAAGTTGGGAATAATTGCTTTTAAGAAGGGTTAAATATCTCGCTTATTTCTCAGTTGCATGAAATACTTTGAGCTTGTTTCCTTGTATGATGCTTTAAGCAAGACGACGAAGATGCTTGAGAAGACGCGGCTGCTTGCAGAGTTTTTGCCCCGGCTTAAGGAGCGAACAGAATGGATTTATCTGCTTCGGGGGAGAGTGCTTCCGCATTACGATGTTAGAGAATTTGGCATTTCGACGCAGTTGACTATCAAGGCGATTGCGAAATCCTCTGGGCTGACTGTTGAGAAAGTTGCTGGTATGTTCAACAAGATTGGGGATTTAGGAGATGTGGCTGCTGAACTTGCTGAAAAGAAGAGACAGCATGCGCTTTTTCATGCTGAATTGACTGTTGACAAGGTTTTTACGCAATTGCAGAAGATTGTGGATATTGACGGCAAAGGTTCTGTAGATAAGAAACTTGATATTATTGTGGAACTGCTTACGCATGCGCGTGCTGACGAAGCGTGCTATTTGATTCGAACTGTGCTGAATGACCTGCGCGTTGGAGTTGCAGACGCTCTGCTGCTGGATGCGCTTGCTCTTGCGTTTTTGGATAATGAGCCTCGTTTGAAAGAGAAACTTGAGGAAGCCTATGATTTGTCAAATGATTTTGCGCTGGTGTTTGAGCTCTGCCAGAAAGGCGAGAGAGGATTAGCGCACGTGCGCATCAAACCTGGGAAGCCGATTAATGTGATGCTCCCTGTGAAAGTGACTGATTTGGAAGAGGCGTTTCGCATTTGCGGGAAGCCTGCCGCGATTGAGCATAAGTACGATGGCTTTAGGATGGTTATCAGCAGAGATAAAGACGAGATTAAGCTTTTCACGAGAAGGCTTGAAAATGTGACTGCGCAATTTCCTGATGTGGTGGCTTGTGTTAAAGAGCATGTTAAGGGCTCGAGTTTTATTCTTGATTCTGAAGTTGTTGGTTATGATTCTGTGAAGAAAAAATATATGCCTTTTGAGTCTATCAGCCAGAGGATTAGACGCAAGTATGATATTGACGCGTTAATTAAGAAATTGCCTGTTGAGATAAATGTATTTGATATTGTATATTATGAAGGAGAGAGCTGGCTGGATAAACCTTTTTTTGAAAGACGTGCGCTGCTTGAGAAGATTGTGCGTGCTGTTGCATGGAAAATCAAGCCCTCAAGACAGTTTGTCAGTGGCGATGAGAAGAAAGTTGAGGAGTTTTACAAAGAAGCTTTGAAGTTGGGCGAGGAAGGGATTATGATAAAAAAGATTGATGCGCCGTATCGCGCTGGCAGACGTGTTGGATACATGGCTAAGCTGAAGCCTCAAGTGGCTGATTTAGATGTGGTGATTGTTGGTGCTGAATATGGTACGGGTAAACGCGCTGGCGGGCTGACTAGCTTTATTGTGGCGTGCCGTAATGGCGCGGTTGGTGAGTTTTTGGAAATTGGGAAAGTATCTTCTGGCTTGAAGGAGAAAGCAGAAGAAGGCACGACTTATACAGAGTTGAATGAACTGCTGCAGCCATTGGTGTTGAGCACAAAAGGAAATACTGTGCGCGTGAGGCCGAAGGTTGTGGTGTCGTTAACGTATCAGAATATTCAGCACAGCCCTTCTTATAGTTCGGGATTTGCGCTGCGGTTTCCTAGAATAACTCATTACAGACCTGACAGAAGCACAAAGGATATTGCGACGCTTGAGGATATTAAAAAGGAAGTTCTGCGGGGGCAGAGATTGCGGAAGAGGGGCGTTGGGTGAGTTATTATGAGCGGATATGAATTTGATTTTATTGTTGGCTCTGGAATTGAGAAGCATTCTGGAGTTTTTCTTGAAACAGGGATTGAAACGCTGTTGAATGGTTATCTGGGCGAGGTTGAGATTGCTAAATTGGGCGGGGCAGCCAAACCCGAATATGTTAATGCGCGAGATGGGTTTGCTTTGTTAGCTTTAGCAATTCAGCCGAGGGATGAATTAAGATTCAGAATCAAGGGTAGCTGTGAAGAAGCAGGAAAACTCGCTTCTAAAATTAAGGAAGCAATATCTTAATGTCCCAAACGTTAAAACCTTGCCCCTCAGGGCAAGGCGTTCGTGACATAACCAAAAAACCTAAACCGATAACCTTAAATATCACTTGATAATTAATAATATCAAATGGAAGCAAAAAGTATCAAAGACAAGATTAAAGAATATTTTTTTGTAAATCCCACAGTAAAGTTAAGGGTAAGGCAGATAGAAAGGGAGCTGAAAAATCCACTGCCCTCGGTAATCAGATACACAAAAGAATTAGAGAAAGAAAAGATTTTAAAAAAATCAGAGATAGGAAATGTTGTTTTTTATTCTGGGGATAGGAGCTCAAAGAATTTTTTATTAGAAAAAAAACTATTCAATATTCAAAGTTTATACTCTTCTGAGATGATTGACTTTTTGATAATGGAGTTAAGCAACCCCGCAATTATTGTTTTTGGCTCTTATGCCAAAGG
>ERZ1292623.4295-Hain-H51-01um-R1-4295-length-11731-cov-5_pt1 | contig 11007 bp, 11 predicted proteins | sample MGYA00564398_ERZ1292623 | MGnify/ENA primary metagenome ERZ1292623 (study PRJEB36523, sample SAMEA6512633) | groundwater metagenome | collected 2019-01-07 | study: AquaDiva: Metagenomics assemblies of 32 groundwater samples
CCAATGCCCCAGAATCCCCAAGTCCGCGCATCCCAGCCCGTTCGACTGCGGCGCTGCGCTGTCGCTGAGCACTCCGCTGCAAGGCGAGCGACTGGGCATCAATGAGCGGTTTGATGCCAGGATCGGCAGCACTCACCGGGGCGGTGGCTTGTCCGAGTTGGCTCATGATCTGTGCGCGAATCTGTGCCCGTTCTTGATCTTGCCGCTGCCGATCGGAGCTGAGCTGGGCCTGCTGCGCTTCTAAGAGGGCGACAAGTCGTTCCGTGGCTGGGTCACGCTGTGGCGTCAGATACTGCTGATAGGCATCCCGAGGATCGCCAGTCCGGCCATTCGAGCGCCCATACGGTGGTTGATCGGAAATATGGAGTTGCTGGCCTCCGGGCGTGTTGTTCGTGCGCGATCGCTGATCGGCCAGATAGCCCTCGTACGTATTGCGTCCAGAGAGGAATGATTCAAGGTTGCCTGGATCATTCAACCCGAGTTGCTGATTCAGCCGTCGCGCTTGTTCTTCACGGACGCGGCGGTTGGCGGCTTCTTGCTCACTCCCTGGGCCTTGTCGGTCACGTGTGACATTCGGATATTCATTCGGCTCTGGCTGGTCCCAGCTATTCACCTGTGTTGTGGCGCGCGCCTCCGCTTCGGAGCCGTCCCCATAGTCGTATTCGTTGCCGTAGTCGTCAACGTAGCGTCGTCGTGGCATGATTACAGCTTCTTGAGATACACAGCGATCCCATGCAAGAGACTCGTGTTGCCAATGTCTGAGGCCGGTTTAATCTGGGACGTGCCTGACGCCGGAGCATCCTCGTAAATCGTGGCGTTCGTGGAATTCCGTTCCACCAGCCCCCCCACCGTCGTCGATGCGATCGTGAAATTCGCCCAGTACGGCGTATAGATAATCCCAGGCGCCGGAATGTCTGCTGAAGTCACTGGCAACCCTCGGATCTGGGCATCCCCGCTCACCGTACCCACCCCGGTCAACCACACACGAAACGGCGCGACAATCAGCCCCCCGAGATCCACGTAGTACCCAGATTGCGCCTGATAGGTCTGCCCAGAGGCGGCGGTACTGCCCCCCAGCACCGGCGTCCAGCCTTGCAGTAAAGGGCTGTCTTGGTTGGGAGTGGTGATTACTTTCAGCGCGCCGCTCTGATCTTTCACCAGCCAGGCCCAGCCTGAGCCGAAAAGCCCGGCGGCTGCGGCGGTAAATTGTTTTTTAAATTCGTCTAAACTGCCGAAAGCGTCATTTATAGGGTTTAGGGTAGAGGGTTTAGGGATTAGGGTATTGGCCGGAGCCATAATCCGCCAAAAAAAAGAGTGGTTCAAATGCCCTCCGCCGTGGTTGCGCACCGCTGTCCGAATATCCTCTGGCACCGAATCTATATTTTTTAACATCTCCTCTAACGCCTCTATCTCGGGCTTGCCCTCCGTAGCTTTAGCGAAGGAGGGGTGCTTGGCTAAAGCCTCATTAAGCCGATCCACATAAGTCTGGTGGTGCTTAGTGTGATGAAGTTCCATAGTGCGCGCGTCAATATACGGCTCAAGAGCGTCGTAGGGATAGGGCAGAGGCGGCAGTTCGTATTTCATATCTTTAAATATAAACTAAAATCCTGAATTTCCAAAAAATGTACATTTACCCCTTACCCACTGGCTCTATCCCCAAATCACGACAGATCTTTCTTGCCAAAAAAGAATCTACTTCATTATGACGAGGCAGACTCGATGTCCTTTCTGACAAAGGATTAAAAAAGACGCTATGCCGAGCGCCTTCTCTAACTAAAACGCAACCCTTCTTTGTTAAGTAACGAATAAGATCGCGTCTTTTCATTTAGTACTAACTGACAGAAAGCGACTCCCGAATAATCCCTCTTTTAGCAATAATACTTCTTCTGGTGATAAGCCGATTGGTTTCTAAAATAAGCCGGAGCGCTTCTTTTAAATTCTCCTTAGCTTCTTTCAAAGTCCTGCCCTGGGTATTAACACCGAGAATTTCCTCTACCCAGCCTAGATACCATTTACCGCTCTTTTTATAAATAGCCGTAAATTTTCTCATTATCTTTTTATTATAACACAGTCATTGTCAATTGCAATTATTTTAGAGAGGCGGCAGTTCGTATTTCATTACACTATTTCTTTTTACTAAAGGCGGCGTAGGCCAGCAAGCCCGACACTACCAAGGCCAGCCAACTCACCCAAACTGACAGTATCACCCCGCCGATCACAGCCTCCCAGCCATAGATCAGCCGCGCCCCGTGCAGGAGGAAAATCGCCAGAAAGACGATGCCAACCACAAAATTAAAAGTTTTTTGTCTCATCTTAGTATTATAGCAAAATATATAGCAAAAAAAGAGGCGCCCTAACCCAAAAGAGCGCCCCCGCCCTGTTCCCTACCTCCTTGGTTTGGGCATAGACCACTATCATTATCCAAGCAACACCAAGCGCTCACTTAGCGGAGCTGTCCAGGAGGGACAGGCCCACCCGGACACACCACAAAGTGTGTCACCCAACCTGATCCAATGCCTCAGCCACAGTGCCAGCTCCATTGAGATTCCCTTTGATGGTCTTGATGGCAGAGCAGTGAATTTGGGAAACGCGCGACTTAGAGATATTAAGGATTTGCCCCACCTCGTTCATCGTCATCCCCCAAGCATAGTAGCCGATGATCACTTTTTTCCCAAGACTGGTCAGGCCAATCAAGAACCGCGGACTGATGCCTTCAGCGGCGATCAACCGCTCGAGCGGCGTCTGGTCATTACTGTATGAATAATCATTGAGAACTGGCTGGTGGTTGAAATGAAACCCTCGCCAATCACCATCTCTTCTCCAGCCAGTACTCTCCTGCACCAGCTGGGACTGCTGATTAACTGCTGTCTCGATCCTCCCAGCTTCCTCCGGAGAGATCTCCAGATGCTTCACCAACTCTTCCTGACTGGGCCGATGACCCAGTTTGTCAATCAACTCTTTGTAGCTGGTGATCCGCCGGTAAGCTGAGCGCGACTGCCACATTTGCGTCCGCAGATAGTCGATTATTGCTCCCCGGATCCGGTTGAAGGCATAGATATCGAAATCTGAGCCTTTGTCCGGATCATAGCCATTGATCGCATCCATCAGGCCGAAGTTGGCAGCACTAACCAGATCATCGAGCTCGATTGGTTCTGGCAGATGTCGGCGAAAATAGCTCGCCATCCTTTCTACCCACCACTGGAAACCCAGAATCAGCTGGTTACGCAGTTCCAGACTGCCGGTTGCCCGATAGAGCCGGAAAAGGTTGCCTACCATGGGCTGATAGCCATGCAGGCGCAGTTGCCCCCTATCTCTGTTCCCTCCCTTTCCATTTTGTTCTCTTCTTCTCATCCTTGCCTGACCTCCTCTCCTTAAAAGGTAGGACTAATTTCAATGTTCTGCCTTTATTATAGACAATGACAGGACAGGGTAAAATCAGCTTGTGGATATCTTTTTGCCGGGGTTGAAGATATTTTTTGGATCAAAAATTTGCTTCACTTGGCGAAAGAGATCATAAATTTTCTCCCCAAACATCATCGGCAAAAACTTGGTGCGCAAGAGGCCGTCATTATGCTCGCCGCTGATTGATCCCTTAAATTCCAAAACCAGCTGATAGACTTTCAAGGCCAGTTCGTTAATCACCTGTTCAAAGTCCGGTTCCTGTGGATTCATCAAGGGAATAATATGAAAGTTGGCGTCGCCGATATGGCCGGCGATGGTGTAGGTCATTTTATTTTCGTACTGTTTCAGGATCTGATTAAGCCGCGGCAGAAACTCCGGCAACTGATCAGGATGCACCACAATGTCATCAATAAAGGGCGCGGTGCGCTTTCCAGCGATGCCCTTACGCAAGAGATTAAAACTCTCCCGCCGGACAGTTTGATATTTCTCTGTTTCCGCCGCAGTCCGGGTAAGGCGGGTTTTCAAATTAAATTCTGCCAAGTCGGCTTGGGCCGCCCGCGCTTTTTCTTCAACCGCCTCTGCCGAATCGCCGCTGAATCCGGCTAGCAGTACCAGCTTGGGAATGCCGCCGGTCAAGACCATCCCTATCTCCGGCAAAAACTGCCAAGCGAATTTAAAAAACAAATGATCAATCCCCAGCTTCAGCGTGTGGTCGTCAAAAGTCTCAAAAGTTTCCGGCTGGTGTTTTAAGACCCGGCCGATAATGTCAGCCAGCGGGCCCAGGTCTTTTAATAAAATCACCAAGAGTTGGGAATGGGCTTTGGGCCGGATCAGCCGGAATTTAATTTCGGTAATCAGGCCCAGTGTCCCCTGCGAGCCGACAAAAATTTTGGTCAGGTCAAATTTTTCGCCGTCCCAGACATTCCATAAATAATAGCCGGAAGAGTTTTTGGAGACGGTCGGCCGGGCTTGGTCTATCAACTCCCTGTTATTTTCTATCAATTGCCATAAATTTCTGTAAATTTCCCCTTCGTAATTCTGCTGGCCCATTTTAGCATCCAGTTCTTCTTTGGTCAGGGGTTTAATCAGATACTCATTAGCGTCGCTCAATACTACTTTTAACTCCTCTACATATTTCTCGGTTTTGCCGTAAGTTAAACTCTTCTCGCCGCCGGAGTTGTTGGCCGCCATGCCGCCGACAGCGCAGATATCTTTAGAACCCGGATAGCTGGGCATTAGCCAACCCTTAGCCAGAGCGGCTTTTTCAAAATCGCGGTACCAGACGCCGGGTTGGGTTATCGCATAACCCAATTCTGATCCTGTCGAAGGACCGACCTCTAGCACTCGATTAAAATAGCGGGTGAAATCCAAAATAATGCCGGTGTTGAGCGGGCCGCCGGTCATATCCGTTCCCCCAGCCCTCGCCGTCAAACTAATATTCGCTTCCTCCGAGGAAGCGAATTTGACCAAAGCTTTTATATCCTCCGTGTCTTTAGGAAAAACAACAAGTTGCGGCCGGACTTCAAACAAACTGGCGTCGCGGCTGTAAGCAGTTAAAGTCAACTGGTCATCAGCTATATCGCCTTTAAGCAACTGTTGAATTTCCTGAGGCAGATTCACTGTCTAATTTTAACATAAAAAAACCGGGCTAGGCCGCCAACATCTTCGAAGTTGTGGCGGCCTAGCCCGGGAAATTTAGACTGACTCGGGCATCCTGAACTGCCGGGCCAGCTGGGGCGGCCGGCGATCAGTGTGATCAATGGCGTAGCTGGCAGTGGCCAGCTGATCATACCATTGGTCAGGCCGCTCAACCATCCTTTCATACCAAACTCGAGCTGCTATCTGGCCGTCGTAGAAAGGCATGTCCTCGTTAACGGTAATCACCTCGAGAACCAAGGGCCTTCCCCGGCCAGCGCCGTCCTTCCCCCAGCCCCAGCCCGGGTCAATGAAACCGGCTTCATGACTGATGAAGTCGCCGAAGCGCCGATCCATTGAAATCATCTCCAGCGCCAGCCACGGCGGCACTCGTACCCATTCTTTGGTCTGAAAGAGATAGTGGCCTTCCTTGCGCAGATGAACCCGATCCCGGTCAATTCTCATCGGCCGGAAGAACTCAAGCGGGTTGTAGTGCTGGTTCTGGCCAAATTCCAAAACCCGATTCACTCCCAGACACTCCCAGCCGGCAACCTTAGCTCCCAAGTCCAATCTCAAATTAAGAGTGCCGTCGCGGTCCTTGTTCTGCAGTTCTTCATAGCTCAATGACCGATTGCCGTTCCCAAACAGCCGATCATGATCGAAGTAACGAATCAAATCATTGAGACTGAAACGGGTGTTGTGATTAAAAAAGCGGATTTGAGAGAACGACTGTCCCGGTTCAATCTTAAGAGGATAGGCCCGCGGCCTGAGAATCTGCCAAAGCCCCCCTTGATAGCCGGCTGGTTCGGCACTGTCGTAGCGATCAACGAAATCCGCCACCACTCGCGCCCGGACAAAATTCCGGCCGCTGGTAGACTTGGGGTTGCAGTAGCCATAGACATCGTTCTGCAAAGCCAGCGACTGGTTGAGACGAATCAGATAAGTCACTCCCCGCTCTAAGGGATAGGCCAGATCATGAGGACTGTGACCAATCTGCCGCAGGGTTTCCCGCACTGCTTCGTTACGGGGAGGCGGAAAACCCTCCTCTAAACGATAGGCCTCCTGACTGATAGTCAGATCGAAAGAGGCCGGAGAGATAATTACCTCCGGCGGAACACCGTTAATCTGTTTCCTCTCAATCATTTCTCTGATGGTCTGCATCGGCAGGGCGCCGTAACCCATTTTTCATCCGTCCTTTCCTGAATTAGTTGTGATTCTGGCAATGTACCGGCTCTTATGATAAGCTAGGACGGGATTATTTTCAACCCGTTCTTTGAAAGGACTAAAAAATGACGCGCGGAAAACTGATTGTCATTGAAGGCATTGAATGCGCCGGCAAGGACACGCAAGTGTCAAATCTGGCTAAAGCACTGGAGGAACGAGGTAGAGATGTGATGGTAGTTCGGGAGCCGGGCGGAACAGCTATCGGCGAAAGTCTGCGGGCTATTTTGAAAGATCCAAGGCACCAAGGTGTCATCGCTCCGCTGACTTCACTGTTCTTGGTCAACGCCGCCCGACTGCAACTGATGCGCGAGCAGATACGCCCGGCCCTTGATCAAGGCCGGATCGTTTTATCCAACCGCTCTTATCTTTCAAGTTTGGCTTATCAAGGTTATGCCGAGGGCTTGTCACTGAAGCTGATACGGCAAATTTGCACTGCGGCTCTGGACGATCTCTTGCCTGACCGCATCTTTCTCCTCGACATCACGATTGAGGAGATGCTGCGGCGGATGAAAAATCGCCCCGGAGCCGCAGCTGACCGCTACGACAGTCTGGATGCCTCTTTTCATCAGAAGGTGCGGGACGGCTATATCCAAGAAGCCATCCTTGATCCTCACTTGATCAAGATAATTGACGGCCAACAGCTAGAGGAAAAGGTCACTGCTGACCTGATCGAACGAATTCAGCCATTACTTGATCAAGGAGACAAAGCATGAGGCCAAGAGTCTACGCCGTGATCAATGTGCCGCCCGAAATCAGCGCCTATGCCACGGTCCGCTACAGCCGGTCGCCTGACTCAATGAAAGATAGTATTGCCTGGATCTATCGGAAATCAGCCGAAGCAGCTGCCAGCGGCGCCGAGAAATTTCTCGACACCTACTACTTCAATTATGGCCACAAATCCATTGCCGATTGCGGCCATGTGATTATGGCTATTGAGCGATGGTCGCAACTGATGGCTGAAGAAGTCGAGGACGAACAACTCTGGGACGGACAGGAGCAATCCACCCGTTATCAGGACTTCAGCCGGCCCAAGTTCTTCAAGCCGCGGGGTTGGCAAGAAGCAGAGCTGATGGAACTCTATGTGAAAACCATCCATCAGCTCTTTACCTCCTACCACCGGCTTTCCCAACAGGCCTTCCGCTATTACTGCTTTAAGAATCCCAAGCCAGACGAGATGAAACAGGGCGATTACGAGCGCGCCCTGCGCGCCCGGGCTTTTGATGTCGCCCGCTATCTTCTGCCGATGGCTGTCAAGACCAATGTCGGCCAAATCACCAGCATCCGGGTTTTGGAAAGGCAAATCCAGCGCCTGCTGGCCAGCCGTTACCCCGAGATTCGATTGTTGGGTGAAACAATGGCGCGGGCCTGCAAAGAGCCGGCCTACGACGTGGCCAAGGCCCAATTCAAGCTGGAGGACGTTCTGCCGGCGGTAGAAGCGGCGCCGACTCTGGCCAAATACCTCGAGCCAGACACTTATCTCGAGAACACCCGAAAGAAACTGAAACAGTTGGTAGAAAAAATTCTCCGCCTGCCCCTCCCAATCCACAACTACAGCCGGGTGGAACTCCATCCTCCCGGGAGTCACGCTGGTTACTGCGAGGAAGTGGTGACGACAGCTATCTATTGGGTCACTAACTACTCCTATCAACAATGCCTTGATTTGGTCTCCAATATGAAAGAGGAAGATCAGGCCTTAATCTGGAATGCTCTTTTTGCCGAACGCGGCCAGCACGATGAATTGCTGCGGCTCTTCCGCGGCGGCTATCCCCTGACCTTTGACACTTGCGTTGACATCGGCGCTGACCGCGATCTCAAACGTCATCGCCGCTGTATCCAAATCCGTCAGGATCTGTCGGCTGACTATGGCTATGAGATTCCAGCCGTGCTGACTGAACCGGGATTGGAAGATGAACACGACCTCTATGTGAAAGCAGTCGAGGCCGCTCACCAAGCCTATCGCCAGCTGGCTATTGTCCATCCCTATGACGCCCTCTATGTCCTGCCTCTGGGGACGAGGCGGCGCCGGCTCTATAAGATGGATCCGGCTGAAGCGGTCTACATCAGCGAACTGCGCACGGGCGTGGGCGGCCACTTCTCTTACCGGGCGGCTGCCTACCAAATGTTTGAAAAGCTGGTAGAGTGGTGTCCGGAATTCAAAGAGTTCATTGCTCCCCGCGTCACTCATCCGTCAGTGGAGGCGCCGCTGAAACGGTAACCAGAGGTAATTCTAATCTATTGGGGTTGGACCCCAATAGATTGGAGGCGGTCCGATGACATCGGACCGCCTCATTTTTTTGCCAAAATTTCTATTGTCCTATCATAAGTCTTTCTATCCACCGGATAAGGAACAGCGTCTTTTCCTCCATGAGCAAAGCTGTAGCGGGCCGGGTCTTCATAAGAGGGCTGGGCGCCGTAAATCACCTCACCTACTAAAGCTAAAGCCCTGATGGTTTTTGGTCCCACTCCGGCTGTGGCCAAAAGTTGTTCATAAGTCTTTACTCCCTGCCAGCAGACTTTTTGTAAAATCTTATCAAGGTATTGGCTCTTGCTAAAATCTTCATTAACTACCGGCTGCCAGTGAAAGTCAGCGCGGTTGTCAGCTAAATCTAAAAGGGTCAGTTGGACTTGCCCCGAGCCTGTCGAGGGGTGGGGGCCGCGCCAGTATTTCCTAAGCAACGACACCTCTTTCATCACTGTTTTGTAGCCGGCGTCCACCAGCTCCACTGCCAGATTGCGATTGGGTCGGCTTTTTTCGGCAGTTAAGTTTAGAATCTGGGATTTAGGATTGAGAATTTGCGAGACAATGCCGCTATGCGGATCATTGATAAGCTCTGTTGCCGAGCTGGAGTGCCAGTGGTACCTGCGAGCAGTGGCATTGCTCTCATTCATCCCTTGCTGGACCACGGTCCAAGCGCCCGATGGACTAAAAAAGAAAGTATGATGATAAAGCTGGTAACCGTCCTGCACCAGCGAGCTGTCCACCTTAGCCGCCATCTTGGAAGTATAGACCAGTTTCTCATCGCCGCCATGCTGTCTGATCTCCTCGGGCGCGCGGAGCGAAGTCTTCCCTTTGCCGCCGCAGATATAGATGCCTAACTTGTCTTCATCGCCGCGAAGAGATTCTTTCAAAGCGGCGGTGAGAATAGTGGTGAGGCCGGAAGCATTCCAGTCAAAAGCCAGAACTGTGCCTAATGACTGAAACCAGGCTGGGTCAGCCAACCGTCGGATGAAAGCTTCCGGCCCCTCTTCTTCCACCACTAACTCAATCGCCCGCCGCCCCAACTTCACCATCCGTTCAAAAAGCCACCGGGGGCACTGGCCGGTGTCTAACCCCATTGTCGCTATGCCGCGGTACATAAAAAATACTTACCCTACCTATTCAGACTTGACAATTAAAAGTTTTCCACAGATGATTAGAATCTCAGTTAATGGCTGTTTTAGTACCTTGGAAAGGAGAGGTTTTTATAGAAAGAGAGGTGCCTATGCGCCAGCGCAGAAGAAAACGACCGAAGGCCACTTTCGAAAAAGTACTCTCAAGAGACCATTGGGAAGTGGCCCGGGCGCTCGACCACAAATGCTTCTTTAATCCCGGTTGGTTGAGCAAGAGAGACTGGCAATGGTACGAGCCCCATCTGATTCTCCTGGAAGGAGCGGCTGTCGGCTTTGCCGCTTTAAGGCTCAACAGCAACCTGTCCCTTGAGCGAGACCGTTTCTTCCCTTCTCCCGGCACGATCTATTTTGGCCGGATCGGCATTGTGCCGCTTTTCCGGGGACAGGGCCTGGCTTCGCAGTTTCTCAAATGGCTGATTAACTGGAGTAGAGAGGGTCGTTACTCCCGAATCGCCTGCAATTGCGCAGTGAAAAATCACAGCAGCCGCGCCCTCCTGGAAAAGTTCCAGTTCAGAAACGTCGGGACTGTTGTCTGTCATCCACCAAAACCGACATCCAAGTCAGGCTTGGCGACAGCACCACCCCTGCACATCATTGTCTGGGAAAGACCACTGGCCGCAGTCACGATCCCGCTTACCTCTGAAGCCGCAGAAACGAATCCTCGCACCCCTGAAGGTGTGGGAACGAGCCTACCCCAAGCCCTTTCGGGGTAGGCTCGGTTTTTTTATTAGTAAAAAAGCTCCCTCCCCCCGACCCAGGTCGGGGGGAGGGAGAGCGTCTCATCTGACTAACTTCAGTCGCCGCCGTTTCCTTCGCTGATCCATTTTTTCCTGAACCCAGGGCGAGGGCGTCCAGTAATGATCAAAAGCAACAGCCTCGCCCAGAAGCCCAGCCAGAATTCTTATCAATTGGACCACCTCTTTGGGAAAAATACAGATTTGAGCGATGTTGTTCTCGCCAAAGTGAAACCAGCCGCGCAGTTTCAGTTTTCTTTGCCAGCGCCGGCGCTTCGGTGTCCTACTGCCAGTGACAGACAGAGGGATGTAGATGAAGATGGGGTAAGTGTTTGGTTCCATCTCCATCATGGTCACATCTCTCGGCCGCGCCATATTGGCCACATCAATATCAATCCGCAAAGACGGCCTTCTGATTTTTATCGCCACAGCCCTGCTCCTTTCTAATTCTCTTTTGTTTGCTGTCGGGGTTCCAACAAGAATTTAACCCAATCTTAAAGATAATTCAACAGGGCGTCGTAATTGATAAATTCAAATAATCAGAATTGCCGCTGCTGCCACTGCCCCGATAATTGTTTTCATCTTACCCCGCTGTCTCTTGAACCAAACAGGGGTTGCCGAT
>ERZ1292623.4789-Hain-H51-01um-R1-4789-length-11000-cov-4_pt1 | contig 11000 bp, 7 predicted proteins | sample MGYA00564398_ERZ1292623 | MGnify/ENA primary metagenome ERZ1292623 (study PRJEB36523, sample SAMEA6512633) | groundwater metagenome | collected 2019-01-07 | study: AquaDiva: Metagenomics assemblies of 32 groundwater samples
TTGAGGTCGATCCGGACCATTTCGATCGCGCCGGTGAAGGTGCCGCCGGTCGGGCCATAATCTTCCACCACCGGTTCGCCATTGTCGTGGCCGATGTCCATGAAGTCGTCGAAGGAGAAGATGGCCGGCACGGTCTTTTCGATGTGCCCCGTGCCGATCGCCTTGCCGTTCGCGGTGAAGGTCACCGTGCCGCCCTTGCCGGCGCCGCCGCCATCATAGGCGAAGTCGAGCAGCAGGTCGTGGCTGCCCTTGCCCAGCGGTTCGTCCGCGCGCACGATGAAGGTTTCCAGCCCCACCCAGTTATGGGCATAGGCGAGCACGCCGTCCTTCATGTAGAAGCTCCAGCCGCCAAACTTGCCGCCCTGGGCGATGATCGCGCCATTGGCCGGCTCCGCGCCCAGCTCCACCTTCGCGGTGACGGTGAAATTGGTGTTCTTGACGTTCGGGACCGTATTCTCGTTCATCCGGGTCATCCCCGGCAGGAAGGTCATGGAGGTGCGGCCGTTGAGCAGGTCCGGCCGGCCGGCGACGCGGGCGTCGAAGCGTTCGCGCTGGCGCGGGTCGAGCGGCAGGACATTATATTTGGCCGCCTCAATCAGGAATCGGTCCTGCAGCTTGCGCAGCATGTCGGGATTCTGGTCGGCGATATTATGCGCCTGGGTCCAGTCGTCCGGGCCATAAAGTTCCCAGGTATCATCCTCGATCTCGCCCACCGTCTCGCGCTTGTCGGGCCAGGGCAGGCGATGCATCGTCATGGCGGTCCAGCCGTCATGATAGATGCCGCGGTTGCAGCCGATCTCGAAATATTGGGTCGTGTGCCGGTCCTCCGCCTCGGCCTCGTCGAACAGATAGGCCATGCTGACGCCTTCCAGCGGCTTTTGCTGAATGCCGTTGACGAAATCGGGTTCGGGCACCCCGGCCAGTTCCAGGATGGTCGGCGCCACGTCGATCAGATGGTGGAACTGGTGGCGCAATTCGCCCTTGGCCTTGATCTTCTCGGGCCAGCGCATCGTCATGCCGACGCGGGTGCCGCCCCAGTGGGACGCGACGATCTTGCTCCACTGATAGGGGGCGTTCATCGCATGGGCCCAGCCCGAGGGCATATGGTTGAAGGAATTGGGCCCGCCAATCTCGTCGAGCCGCGGCAGGATGTCCGCCGTCGTCATGCCGATGCTGTTCTGGTACGCCAGTTCGTTGAAGGTGCCGTAAGGCCCCGCCTCCGCGGACGCGCCATTGTCGCCCAGGATATAGATGACCAGCGTGTCTTCCAGCACGCCGCGTGCCTCCAGCGTTTCGAGCAGGCGGCCGACATGATGGTCGGTATGGGTGGCGAAGGCCGCATAGGTTTCGGCCAGGCGGCAGGAAACCTTGCGATCATCGTCGGTCAGTTCGTCCCATTCGGGCAGCCATTCGGTCGGCGCGGTCAGTTCCGCATCCTTGGGGATGACGCCCAGTTCCTTCTGCTTTGCGAAGGTAATCTCCCGCTGCTTGTTATAGCCATGGTCGAACTTGCCCTTATACTTGTCGACCCATTCCTTGGGCACATGGTGCGGCGCATGGGTGGCGCCGAAGGAGAGATAGGCGAACCAGGGCTTGTCGGGGGTGAAGGTCTGCAGCGAGCCGGTCCAGTTGAGCACCTGATCGACCAGATCCTCGGTCAGGTGATAGCCTTCCTCGATGGTCTTGGGCGGCTCGATCGGGGTCACGCCATCGACCAGTGGCGGGGCATATTGATTGGTGTCGCCGCCCAGGAAGCCATAGAATTTCTCGAACCCGTCGCCGATCGGCCAATGGTCGAACGGGCCGGATGGGCTGGTTTCCCAGGTCGGCGTCTGGTGCATCTTGCCAAAGGCGCCGGTGCTGTAGCCATTATATTTGAGGATCTGGGCGACGGTCGCGCAGGTATCCGGGCGCAGGCCGGTATTGCCGGGCATGGCGGTCGCCACTTCGGTGACGCCGCCCATGTTCACCGTATGATGATTGCGCCCGCACAGCAGCGCCTGGCGAGAGGGTGAACAGAGGGCGGTGGTGTGGAAACGGGTGAAGCGGATGCCCTCCTTCCCGACTCGTTCGGCCGTCGGCATGAGGCAGGGGCCGCCAAAGGCGCTGCTGGCGCCAAAGCCCATATCGTCGATCAGCACGATCAGCACATTGGGTGCGCCGGCCGGCGGGCGCAGAAACTCCTTGGCCGGCGGGCTCTGCGCTTCCTTGGCGTTCATCGGCGTATCGTGCGGCGGCACGCGTTCCGGGATCGGCAGGACATAGCGATTGAGTTCGGGCGGGCTCTTGCGGGTCGACATGCTGCTATCCTCGTTCGCGATGGACGTGATGGAGCGAAGCCTAGTCGGGGTGGCCATATTGGCTATTGGGGTTTCCCCCGATGCCCGATGCCTGATGTCCGGTGCGCGGTTGGACGCATGCACCACTTCCCCCCATCCGCCACAGCCCCTACATCTCCCCCAATGCCGCCGGTTCTTCCCTCCATCCTCACCGACTGGTTCGCATCGCGCGGCTGGCGGGTGCGGCGGCATCAGAGTGACATGCTCATGGCGGCGCAGCGGGGGGAGCATGCGCTGCTGGTCGCGCCGACCGGGGCGGGCAAGACGCTGGCGGGCTTCCTGCCGACGCTCGCCGACCTGATCGCGAACCCCGCCGACGGGCTGCACACCCTCTATGTCTCGCCCTTGAAGGCGCTGGCGGTCGATGTGCGGCGCAACCTGCTGACGCCGATCGAGGAAATGGGGCTGCCGATCCGGGTCGAGACCCGCACCGGCGATACCCCGTCGGATCGCAAGGCGCGGCAGCGGGTGCGGCCGCCGCAGATCCTGCTGACGACGCCCGAATCCCTGTCGCTGCTGCTGAGCTATCCTGATGCGGCGCTGCTGTTCGAGCATCTGCGCACCGTTATCGTCGATGAGGTCCATGCCTTTGCCACGCAGAAGCGCGGGGACCTGCTCAATCTCTCCATGGCGCGGTTGCAGGCGATCAACCCCGACCTGCGCCGGGTGGCGCTGTCGGCGACGGTGGCCGATGTCGATGCCTATCGCGCCTGGCTGGCGCCCGATGGCGATATCGACGCGGTGACGCCGGTGCTGGGGGAGGCGGGGGCGGAGCCCGATGTCACCATCCTGATCCCGGAGGGGCGGGTGCCCTGGTCGGGCCATTCGGGCAAATATGCCGCCAGCCAGGTGATGGCGGAAATCGCCGCGCGGCAGACCACCCTGGTCTTCTGCAACACGCGCGGCCTGGCCGAACTCATCTTTCAGGAATTATGGTCGGTCAATGACGCGAACCTACCGATCGCCATCCATCATGGCAGCCTGTCGATCGAGGCGCGGCGCAAGGTCGAATCGGCGATGGCGGCGGGCAAGCTGCGCGCGCTGGTGGCGACCGCCAGCCTCGACCTGGGCGTCGATTGGGGCAATGTCGACTGCGTGATCCAGATGGGCGCGCCCAAGGGCAGCTCGCGCCTGCTCCAGCGCATCGGCCGGGCCAATCATCGGCTCGACATGGCGTCGGAGGCGATATTGATCCCTGGCAATCGCTTTGAATATCTGGAGGCGCGCGCGGCGCTGGACGCGGTCGAGGCGGGCGAGCGGGACGCCGATGATTTCCGCCCCGGCGCGCTCGACGTGCTGGCCCAGCATGTGATGGCGATCGCCTGTGCCGGGTCGTTCCGCGAGGAGGAGTTGCTGGCCGAGGTCCGATCCGCCACCCCCTATAGCGCGCTGACCGACGAGGGCTTTGCCCATGTCCTGCATTTCATCGAGGGCGGCGGCTATGCGCTGCGCGCTTATGACCGGTTCAAGCGGCTGGTGCGGGCGGCTGACGGCACATGGCGGGTGTCGCATCCGAAATTCATCCAGCAGCACCGGATGAATGCCGGGATCATCGTCGATCAGCCGGCGCTCGCAGTGCGCTTCGCCAATGGGCGCAAGCTCGGCACGGTGGAGGAGGGGTTTGCCGCCACCCTGCGGCCGGGGGACAGCTTCTTCTTTTCCGGCATGGCGCTGGAGGTGGTGCGGATGGACAGCAGCGACCTGGTGGTCCGCGCGACGAGCAAGAGTGCGCGCATCCCCAGCTGGGGCGGCACCCGCATGGCGATGTCGACCCGGCTGGCCGACCGGGTGCGCCATTTCCTGGCCGAACCCGACGCCTGGCACCGTTTCCCCGACGATGTGCGCGAATGGCTGGAGGTGCAGCGCGCCCGTTCCGCCCTGCCGCAACCGGGGCAATTGCTGGTCGAAACTTTCCCGCATGAGGGACGCCATTATATGGTCTGCTACAGTTTCGAGGGCTGGAACGCGCACCAGTCGCTCGGCATGTTGCTGACCCGGCGGATGGACGCGCAGGGGCTGATGCCGCTGGGCTTCGTGTCGAACGATTATGCGCTGGCGGTCTATGGCCTCAAGCCCGTGACCGATCCGCAGAGCCTGTTTTCCGCCGACATCCTCGACCATGAATTTATCGACTGGGTCGAGCAGTCGAGCCTGCTCAAGCGCGCCTTTCGCGATGTCGCCGTGATCTCCGGCCTGATCGAGCGCCAGCATCCCGGCAAGCGCAAGACCGGGCGGCAGGTGACCTTCTCCACCGACCTCATCTATGATGTGCTGCGCAAATATCAGCCCGACCATCTGCTGCTCAAGGCTGCCTGGGCCGATGCGCGGGCACGGATGACCGATGTCGGGCGGCTGGGCGACCTGATCGACCGGGCGGCATCGACCATGCTGCATGTGCCGCTCGACCGGGTCAGCCCGCTCGCGGTGCCGCTGCTGATCCTGATCGGCCGCGAACAGGTGGCGCAACAGGATGCCGAGGATGCACTGCTGATCGAGGCCGAGGCGCTGGTGGCCGAAGCCATGCGCGCGGATTGAGGGGCGGCGTTCGCCACCCCCTCTACTGCCGTCATCCCAGCGAAGGCTGGGATCCCACTTCCTTCTTTCATTGATGCCAAGAAAGAGAGATGCCAGCCTTCGCTGGCATGACGGAAGGGGTAAGGCTTGGACTTACTCCGGCAACCCGTTCAATTTCGCAAAGGGGTCGTCGCTGGCATCCTCCTGCCAGCGATACTCCGTCCGGTTGGCGACCCAGCGCGCCATCTCCCTGCCATAAAGTTTGGCGATGAGGCCTAGCGCCATGTCCGTCCCCGCCGAAATGCCGGAGGAGGAGATGAACTTGCCGTCCTCCACCCAGCGGGCGTGGGGGATCCAGGCGACCTTCGCCCCCTGCGCCGTCGCCCAGGCCCAGGCCATCTTGTTGCTGGTCGCCTTGACCCCGTCGATCAGCCCGGTCTTCGCCAGAAGGCCGGAGCCCGTGCAGATCGTGGCTACCTGCGGCGTATCCTGTGCCAATGTCCGCACGGCGGCGAGGAAATCGGGATTATTGACCTCCCGCCGGGTACCAAGGCCGCCGGGGATCATCACGATGTCGAGCTTGGGGGCATCGGCAAAGCCATGGTCGGCGATTGTCTGCGGCCCGGCGCCGCTGCGCACCGGCCCGGCCTTGTCGGCGATTATGACAATCTCGACCCGGTCCTTCAGCATGCCGAACATTTCCAGCGGGCCGAACACGTCGAGCAGCTCGAATCCGTCGAACAACACCATGCCCAGCTTCTTCTTGGGCCCACTTGGCGGCACCGGCGGCTGCACGGAAAGTTGCGCGGAGACCGTCGTGCCGGTCGCGGCGAGCGCGATTCCGGCGGTCAGGAGAAAGTTGCGCCGCGCAACATCGGCTTTGGGCTGGTCGCTCATCGTCACATGCTCCCTGTTTGCCGGGTTAGACGAGCGATGGCGGCGATCCCGCCTATTCGCCGCCGTCCTTGATGCCGCCGCAGCCCTTCAGCACGCCTTCGCCGAAGGAAAGCTGCACCCGGTCGGACCAGATGGCGTCGCTCATCCCGTCGCTGCACGGCCCTTCGGTGACGGTCATGGCGAAGCCATCGCCCATGAAGCGGATGGCGCGGGGATCGTCGGTGCGGGTGACGGGATAGCGCAATGGACGATGATCGGGCCGCTGCAAGGTCGCGACCGATCCGGTGACGATCACCGCCCAGAAAGGCTCGGTGCCGATCGCGCGATACTCCTCAGGGGGAGGCGGGGGAGGCGGTGTTTCACGGGAAGCAGCAGCGGGTGCCGGTTGCGCAGCCGGGGCGGGGGCCGGTTCGGGCACGGCACTCTCATTGGCGACGATCGCCTGATTGAGCGCCGGCGCGGCGTGGGCGATGACATTGTCGGCGCGATTGTCGCCCCTGTTCGGCGGCACCGGATCGCCCGAGCAGGCGGCGAGGGCCAATAGCCCTGTCACCATCGCCGTCACTTTCACGCGCCGGCCCGCCGGAAACAATGGGCGGCATGATCGTCGACCATGCCGATCGCCTGCATCCAGGCATAGACGATGGTCGGTCCGACGAACTTGAAGCCGCGTTTCTTGAGATCCTTGGAAATGGCCTCCGACAGGGGTGTCTGGGTCGGGAAGCTCTTGCCGTCGCCGATGATCGGCCCGTCGGGCGCGAAGGACCAGACATAGGCAGCGAAATCCTCGCCGGCGTCGCGCATCGCGCAATATATCTGCGCGCCCCTGATCGTCGCCTCGATTTTGGCGCGGGCGCGGACGATGCCGGGATCGGCCATCAGCCGTTCGACATCGTCGGGACCGAAGGCGGCGACCTTGTCCGGATCGAAGCCGGCAAAGGCGGCGCGAAACCCCTCGCGCTTGCGCAAGATGGTGATCCAGCTGAGCCCGGCCTGGAACCCCTCCAGCATCAGCATTTCCCACAGCATGCGCGAATCATGCTGGGGTACGCCCCATTCCGCGTCGTGATAATCCCGGTAGAGCGGGTCCGGCCCTACCCAGCTGCAGCGTGGCAGATCGGTCATATGCGCCTGATGGCGCACGGCGCCGCACCGGCCCGCGCCCCCATCCGGCCGCCCAAGAGATTATCCTGATTGGGTGGCCGGGTGGGGGTGCGGGCTGGCACAGTCATCCTTATCAGACGTCCAGGTTGGCGACGTTCAGCGCATTGTCCTGGATGAATTCGCGGCGCGGTTCGACCACGTCGCCCATCAGCTTGGTGAAGATTTCGTCGGCGACGTCGGCCTGTTCCACCTCGACGCGCAGCATCGAGCGATTGTCCGGGTCCAGCGTGGTTTCCCACAGCTGTTCCGCGTTCATTTCGCCCAGACCCTTGTAGCGCTGGATCGACAGGCCCTTGCGGCCAGCGGACAGGATCGCTTCCAGCAATTCGCTGGGCCGCGAGATGTTGACGCCCTTGGCCGACACGGCGGGCAGTTCGTCCTCGCCCAGTTCGTCCTGCGCGGCGACGGCCTTGGCGGAGACCAGGCGGCTGCCTTTGGCATAGCTTTCCGCCTCTTCGCTGGCGGTGCCGTGCAGCTTGCGCGCTTCGGCCGAACCCAGGAAGCCATTTTCGATGACATGATGGTCGGTCACGCCGCGCCACAGCCGTTCGAAATGGAAGCCGCCGCCCTCGGCGATGCGGCCGGTCCACTTGCCCTCGGGATCATGCGAGGCGATCCAGGCGACCGCCATGGCCAGCCGTTCGGCCAGCTGTGCTTCGGACAGTTCGGGATCGAGCGCGCCGGTCAGGCCCAGCGCCTCGATGATCGCCGGGTCGTAGCGACGCGGCACATAGCGCATCACCGCGCGCATGCGGCGGGCATGGTCGATCAGGCTGCGTAGATCGTCGCCGGTGCGGGCGCCGCCGGTGGTTTCCAGCGCCATCGTGTCGACGCCATTGTCGACCAGATATTGCTCCAGCGCGGCTTCGTCCTTCAGATAGACTTCGGACCGGCCGCGGCTCGCCTTGTAGAGCGGCGGCTGGGCGATGAAGAGATGGCCCGCCTCGATGATCTGCGGCATCTGGCGATAGAAGAAGGTCAGCAGCAGCGTGCGGATATGCGCGCCGTCGACGTCGGCGTCGGTCATGATGACGATCTTGTGGTAGCGCAGCTTGTCCAGGTTGAAATCGTCGCGGATGCCCGTGCCCATCGCCTGGATCAGCGTGCCGACTTCCTTGGACGAGAGCATCTTGTCGAAGCGCGCGCGCTCGACGTTCAGGATCTTGCCCTTGAGCGGCAGGATCGCCTGATTGTGGCGGTTGCGCCCCTGCTTGGCCGAACCACCGGCCGAGTCACCTTCGACCAGGAAGAGTTCGGACTTGGCGGGGTCGCGTTCCTGACAGTCGGCCAGCTTGCCGGGCAGCGAGGCGATGTCCATCGCCCCCTTGCGGCGGGTCAGTTCGCGCGCACGCTTGGCCGCTTCACGGGCAGCGGCGGCGTCGATCACCTTCTGGACGATCATCTTGCCGTGGCCGGGATTCTCTTCCAGCCACTCGGCCATCTTGTCGGCCATCAGGCTTTCGAGCGGCTGGCGCACTTCGGAGCTGACCAGCTTGTCCTTGGTCTGCGAGCTGAATTTGGGATCGGGCAGCTTGACCGAGACGATCGCGGTCAGGCCTTCGCGCATATCCTCACCGGTGAGGCTCACCTTCTCCTTCTTCAGCAGGCCGGTCTTTTCGGCATAGCTGTTGAGGGTCCGGGTCAGTGCCGCGCGGAAGGCGGCCAAGTGCGTGCCGCCATCGCGCTGCGGGATGTTGTTGGTGAAGCAGAGGACGTTCTCGTAATAAGAGTCGTTCCACTCCAGCGCGACGTCGATGGTCACGTCGTCGCGGGTGCCGGCGATCGCGATCGGATCGGGCATCAGCGCATTCTTGTTGCGGTCGAGATATTTGACGAAGGCCGCGATGCCGCCCTCATAATAAAGCTCGACTTCCTTCTTCTCCTCATGGCGCGCATCGACCAGGAACAGGCGCACGCCGCTGTTGAGGAAAGCCAGCTCGCGATAGCGATGCTCCAGCTTGTCGAAATCATATTCGGTCTGGTTCTTGAACGTGCCGCCATCGCCCGGCACCTTCTCGGTCGAGGCGAGGAAGGTCACGCGCGTGCCCTTCTTGCCCTCCGGCGCGTCGCCGATGATCTTGAGCGGCGCGGTGGCATCGCCATAGGCGAAGCGCATCCAATGTTCCTTGCCGTCGCGCCAGATATTGAGGTCCAGCCATTCGGACAGGGCGTTCACCACCGAGACGCCCACGCCGTGCAGGCCGCCCGATACCTTATAGGCATTGTCGTCCGACGTGTTCTCGAACTTGCCGCCCGCGTGCAGCTGGGTCATGATGACCTCGGCCGCCGACACGCCTTCTTCCTTGTGGATGCCGGTCGGGATGCCGCGGCCATTATCCTCGACGCTGACGCTGTTGTCGGGGTTGAGCGTGATGACGATCCGGTCGCAATGGCCGGCCAGCGCCTCGTCGATCGCATTGTCGCTGACCTCGAACACCATATGGTGCAGGCCCGACCCGTCGTCGGTGTCGCCGATATACATGCCGGGCCGCTTGCGCACGGCGTCGAGGCCTTTCAGCACCTTGATGCTGTCGGCGCCATATTCATTGCTGTTGGGGCTGTTCTGCTGTTCGTCGCTCATACCCAGCATATAGGGAATGGCGCCTCGAAACTAAAGCGAAACATGGCGTCTTCCACCCGGCTTTGGGGCGGTTTATCAGGCGCTCATGCGTGTTGTCCCGATCCTTGCCCTGATGCTGCTTTCGGCCTGCTCGCGCAGCAGCGAAGTGGCCGACGAATTGCCCAACAGCTCGCTGGCCGGCGCCCCGCGCGAGGCGATGCCCGAAACCCGGATCGAGGCGACCCTGGCCCGGCCAGTGACGATCGGCGAGGATGGCCCCCGGCTCGACGCCTGCGGCGCGATGGGGCAGGTGACCCGTGTCGGGCCGCAGGGTTTGAGCGTCCGGTCCGCCCCCTTTGCCGAGGCGAAGGCGCTGGCGCAGCTGGCCGAAGGCGCACGGGTGCATGTCTGCACCCGCAGCATCGACCAGAAATGGCTGGGCGTGGTGATCCCGCCGCCAGCGACCGAAGGCACGACGCCGACCGATTGCGGCGTGCGCGAACCGGTCGAGCGCAAACAGGCCTATGCCGGTCCCTGCGTCAGCGGCTGGGTCTCCAGCGCCTATGTCCGGCTGGTGGCGGGCTGATTACAGCCCGCCCAGATAGTCCAGCTTGCCCAGCGGCACGCCGGCCTGACGCAGCAGGGCATAGGCGGTCGTCAGGTGGAAATAGAAATTGGGCAGCGAGAAGGTGAGCACATGGCTGCGCCCGGTGGAGGAAAATTCGCCGCGCGAAGTCTTGAGGGTCACGGTCGCCTCCTCGCGCCCGTCGATCCGGTCGCGCGGCACCGATTCCAGGAAGGCGATGGTCCGGGCGATGCGATCCTGCAGGTCGGCGAACGTCTCCTCCGTGTCGGGCAGGGGAAAGGGTTCCAGTTCCCCGATGCGGATGACCGCGCCCTTGGCGCTGTCGGTGGCGAGCTGCACCTGCGCGGTCAGCGGGCGCATATCCTCGATCAGGCGGGCGCCGGTCAGCGTGGCGGGATCGATCCCCTGTTCGGCGGCAAAGGCGGCGCCCTTGTCGAGCAGGGTAGAGAGGACGCGCAGGCCACGCAGGAAGGCGGGGACGGTCAGGTCGTAGAGTTCGGTCGCCACGTAAGGAGGTTTCCCTTCATTCGATGCCGGTGAAGACCAGCTTCTGCACGCGGCGGCCGGTGTTCACCTCGGTCGCATAGATATTGCCGGCGCTGTCGGTATCAATGCTGTGCAGCCAGGTGAATTGTCCGGCCTGCCGCCCGATCCGGCCGAAGGCGCCAAGGACGGTATGCGTCTTGCGTTCCAACACCCAGATGCGGCCGTTCATCATGTCGGCGACATAGAGATAGGTCTGGTCGGGGTCGGGCGAGAAGGCGATGTCGGTGACGGTGTGGGTGCCGCCGGTTTCCGGCGCGATCGCCAGGTCGCGCACGAAGGTCAGGCCGCCATCCTTCTCGCGTTTGAACAGTTGTGCGCGGTTATTGTTGCGGTCGCAGACATAGAGGTGGCCGTCCTTCGTCGGCACCACGCAATGGACGATGCTGTTGAAGAT